>Ga0123356_10000679_pt1 | contig 37707 bp, 25 predicted proteins | sample TergutEmb28metaG_2_FD_92546 | JGI IMG/M metagenome (GOLD analysis project Ga0123356, IMG submission 92546) | Embiratermes neotenicus P3 segment gut microbial communities from Petit-Saut dam, French Guiana - Emb289 P3 | ecosystem: Host-associated > Arthropoda: Insects > Digestive system > Gut ...
ACTGTCCTGCTTAAAAATAAACCCAGTTCCGTACCGCTTACATACCCGCTCTTGGTTGTGTCAGCCTGCCAGCCGCCTCAAGCTGCCTGCGGAACACGCTTTCGTCCGGGACTGCCTCATCCGCGGCGCCGGAGGTTATAAACTGCCGCACAGGCAGATTGATTGACCGGTCAATTGCGGGAGGGCGTTCGCCTCTTGACGATCTAAACACTGAACCTGAAAAACAACTGTCAAAAATAAATAATATGTGGCGGCTGTCGTATGTCTTTGCCCAGGAATTAAACTGATCCATTGCTATTGCGCTCCGCTTAAAAGCGGCTTCGTTCTTCTCGGGAAGAGGAGCGTCAACAGGCACGATATACCCCATTTTGTTGTTTGTGCTTAACGTTAAGGTATGCCCATGTCCGGCGAAATACAGAATAATGCGGGCATCCGAATTGTACCCGTATTTATCAAGAAAATTTTCAATGCCGCTTTTTAGATCGCGGCTTTTTGCATTTTCTATTGTTTCTACCTGAAAGCCGAGTTCTTCGAACAGCTTTTTAATCGCCGCCACATCGTCTTTCACTCCGGGCAGCCGCTTCCAGCCGCTTGTGTATTCGCTTTCGCCTATTACCAGCGCATAGGCTCCGTTAAATTCCGCCACCTTTACGCCGTTCTGCCCGGTTACCAGCAATCCCCGGTTATCCTGTGCGCAAAGCGCAAAGCAAACTGATAAAAACAAAAAACATATTAACGCCTTTTTCATAATACCTCCAGAATTAACACAAAAATACCATAAATCCTAATAGAGTTATATTATATAGCCCTATTAGGGTTTTGTCAATAATGGGGTATTTGACAGGGTCTTATAATACATTTAATATGAATTCATTGATTATCTTCTGGAGGAAATATGCCAGTTGTTATAGAGGAAATTACAGAAATAATAAAAAAAAGCTCCCTATTCAGGGTCGCATTTTAACGCTTTGATAATTCCCATCTCTGCCAGGTACCAGTCCTGAGTAAACTGTCCTGAGTCTTAATAAGTTTGGACATGTTCGCGTTGATAACCTCTCTGCCATTGCTGCCAGATTCCTTGCTGCTAGATTCATCAATACCAAGTTCTTTGGCGTAATTCGAAAGCATAGACTGTACCTCCTTATTCATTTTTCTGGCTATTTCAGTTACCGATTTTATCGCAGCCATGACGTTTTGGATTTCCATACTTGAATTGGCAGCAAAACCAATCCCCCAAAAGTAATTTTCCAGCAGAGAATAGTTTAGCCATGCAGGTTTCTCACCGTTGGTGACAGCAGCCTGCCTAACACTATAAGGTCTGTTGTGAGTAAAATGGTTCCCATTAAAGTTTATTTGTTTTTCAAAAGTTTCTTTTTGGTTAGAATCTGTGTAACCATACTTTGCCAAATAATTATAACATTCATATTCATTTGTACTCCCAGGTATTGCAGCGCTTATGGAATAGAGACCGTAATAATGATACATTTTATCCTGTTCAATCTGTATATGCCGCATCTCTTCCTGAAATGAAAGAGCTTGAATATTTATTTGGGATGTACATTGAAATACTACTTCAAAAGATTCATTACCATTACCATTATCATACTTGCTATAGTTAGTAAACTCTCCATTTACATTGCTCCCTAACCATAAAAGAGCTTGCATTTTTGCACTTTGTTCCGCTTGGGCAGCTAATTCACCGGTATTATACTTAGAAACAGCCATTGCTGTAAAATAAATACGATTGTCTTTCAACTGGCAGTCTCTGAAAAATACCGGAAAATCTGGCTTGGGATTTTTCCTGCCGCCAGGCGCAAAAGTACACAACATATACAAAGTTCCATCGTCAGCCATCCATTCCGCTTGCTGGTATAATCCAGCGCTGTTGTTTTTTACGGTAATTCTTGCAATATTTTCTTGACATGAAGAATAATAATTCTCACCTTCACGTGAATAATCAGTATACATACCTTGTATTTTCGCACCTTCATAAAAGGAAAATTGTGTCAGTACATCCATAAGCGCGCCAGCTTTGGCTTCCAAGAAATTTTCATAATTTTCCATTCTTTCCGATTTCCCAACAAAATAAGCCATGCGTTCATTGGTTTGAGGCAGAGTTTGCACCCAATTCGGTATTGTATATTCCATTATCAAAACATTTTCGGTTTGCCCCTGCTGGACAATAACCTCCTTTGGTACTTTGATAATTTTTCCATCATCCTTTTTTACCGCTACTTCGGTTCTTCCAGCGCTGACATTGGTAACGGTCATAGTCCCACCAGCTTTAATTTTCGTTCCAATCTCAACACCGTCTATCATCACAGCCCCTGCAACTTCAGATTTTAATTTTATGTTTCCTACTGCGGAAGATGCGGAAATTAACGAATCCGGCACAATAGGAACAATTTGATTAGATGCAGGCGGAGGAGCGGATTGCCCGCCAGCCAGATATGCACTGCCGAAAAATTGGTTATACACTGCAGGAATCTGCTGCCTGCCGCTTGCCTGGGAAACATCTGCGCCAGTGCGATTAAACATTTCTTTAATTTCCAACCCTGAAGTTTTTATGTTTTTTAAAAGATGGCTGGTAAACAATCCATTCCTGCCTGCACCATCCGAAGCTTTTTGACCTGCGCCGGTAGCATAAACAATAATGCTGTCTGCATGTTGACGAGCCACGACAACAAGCCCTCTGCTCCCACTCCGGCTCCAGCCAAAGGGATTGTCACGGCAGGCATCCAGCACGATAACATTAAGGCTGTTACCTGCATCGTTTAACTCATCCAACAATGATTGTACCGCAACCGCCCTGTATCTTAGCCGGTTTTCGCTGTCTATATTAATGTCAACCGGAAGCAAATAATTCTCCCCATTGGACTGCACTCCATGTCCGGCATAGAATACAAAGCCGTAAGAATTTTTCGCATTACCAAGCTTATTCCTGAATCGGCTAATCGCGCTTTCCATCTGGTCAAGGCTTCCGTCCAGCACCTTGTCCACAGTAAAACCCAACCCCTGTAGAGCAAGAGCCATGTCATTCGCATCGTTAACAGGGTTGGTAAGTTTGGATATGCCAGTATAATTTCCGTTTCCGATAACCAGCGCGTATTTTTGCTGTGCGCAAAGCGTAAAGCAAACTAACAAAAACAAAAAACTTATTAACGCCTTTTTCATAAAACCTCCAGGATTAACACAAAAATACCACAAATCCTAATAGAGTTATATTCTATAGCCCTATTAGAGTTTAGTCAATAATGGGATATTTAACAGGGTCTTGTAATACATTTAATATGAATTCATTGATTATCTTCTGGAGGAAATATGCCAGCGTAGGAGGGCGTTCGCCCTCCCTGACGATCTGAACACTGAATTATTTTTTTAATATGTCAGGAAATATCGGCGCAATATTGCCGCTTACACTTCCGCCTGTTTGTTCGAACTTACCGCCTGACATTACCCAAACGCCTCCACCAGCTTCAGCTCTGTTACCGGTAATAATTCCGCCTGTCATAACAAAACGCCCGTCATTGCCAATCATCACACCAGCTCCCCCTATGTCGGAGGTATTGTTTCTGATTGTTCCGCTATTCATAATCATCATTCCACCGGAAATTATTGCAATACCACCGCCCAGATTATCCCTTACTTCACCGCCATCAATAATAAATGTACCTTCGACAGCTACGCCTAAAGATTGATTATCGCGTACTACCGCACCAAGTCCCAGACTTATTCTTGCATCATCGCCAATTAATAAACCTCGACCTTTTTGACCCTCGCCGCCGGAAATTTCTATATTCTCAAAACGGATTTTTGCATCCTTAGCAATAAACACCACCGTCGCATTTGCGCCAATACCTGACAAAACTGCCCTATTCCTCCCTGTTGCCGTTGGATCCGGGATTCCGGTTATTATTATTTCCTGAGAGTTATTTTTGCCAAAATTTTCATAAATAGTGTTAAAATCAAAAACAACTTTATTACCTTGCTTCCAAAGACGCGCATTTTCTTTGGTAAGCGTACCAATAACAGTTATCGTTTGAACATTGTTCTCAAGTGCTGCGGCAAGCGCCAGCTCAATAGATTTAAACGGAGTTCTTTCACTCTCTCCATCATTTTTATCACTTCCTCTTGCACTAACAAAGTAGCTTTGTGCAAACAATTGTGTAGCAACAGCAATCAATAATAAAACAAGTACAATTCTTTTCATTTTCTTCTCCTTATTCTCCAAAATAATTATTTTTTACACCCGCTTTGCGGATAAGACTAATTACTCAATACATATATTCCAGCCCGATTAAATATATCTGCCGGAAAACTGGTACAGTTCGCCAAGTATCTTTCTGATTTCATTTCCGTAACCACGGGCATCATACGGCGACCATGTTGCAAACAAGTCATCAAGAGTAACAACTGTCCCGCAAATGCCGCTTGCTACCAGTAGATCATAACGCCGGTCAACTAACTGCCTGGGGCGTTCCCGGCTTGCATAACCCTTTAAATGCTGAATATGCGCACGGACTCCTTCCTGCATAGAGGCATGTTTGCCAAAATACTTAACAGAAATACCTTTATCCGCATTAAGACCGGCATAATTATGGGTACCTAATAACTTCTGGTTGCTCAAAAATCTTGTTGCATGACACATTTGGGCAATAGCTATGTCATGATTTATCCGTTCTCTTTCCGCTTCTTTGATATACTCGTCAATCAAACCCAATATCTGCTGGCGAGTCATGGCAGGATTTTTACTCATAATATATGAAACAACAATATCTCTGCCAAGAATTCCATCTCCCATAATAAACACCGGAAACTGCTCCGTTCGCTGAAAACCTGCAGGGATTGAAGATGTAGTACTTTGTTTTAATGCCGCTTTGCTAAGTGGATTAACTGCGCCTTTTTGTTCTAAATAAATGCACAAATAAGGGCGAGACCCTTCGAATGTGTATTGAATACCCATTGCGGAGTCAGCATAGAATCTGCCTGTTTGCATATTTCTCTTAAATCTGATATTTTGTTCCTGAAATTTAATTATAAAACTTTCTTCATCTTTTTTTCTGTCTTCCCCTACAAACTCTCCCTTAATTTTTCTTGAAATTTTCTTCATTGTAACCGTATCGCCATAATCAATAACAAGCCCGCCAGAATTGCTATTTATTTCTTTAGAGCTGGCAGTTAAAATAAAATCTGTTGAAAGGTAATAATCAAGTTTTTTGAATTCGTCTTTTTTATTGCTTTCATCTACAGCCTTGACTATATCCCATGTAAGAGGAACCAAATTCCCCTGCGGTGACTTATCTTCACCATAATTACCCAGCTCATTTTTTATTAAATCCCGTATATCATTGAGCAGCCGGGTATAATCCGCAGATTCCTGACAAAATCCATTAACCAGAAATCCAATAAAAAATACAAAAAATATTGCTTTGTATTTCATGTTCTTCCTCCTTGACAATTTTATTAACAAGCCCTTATGGGCTGTTGTTTCAAAAGACAGATTCAGTTCCCCAGATGCAAAACAGCGCAGCCGTTTTACTCGCGCACCAAACGGAAACCAAAGTCGTCGCGACTGCCCAATGGGGTGAGGCCGTTCCGAAAGGCTGAACGGAGGTCCTGCCCGCTATCGTCCCACGACCCACCACGCACCACACGGTAAAAGTCAGAGATCGCTCCCGTGGGATCCTTCTGCTCTCCGCTCGCATAACTGCCATACCAGTCCCAGCACCATTCACATACATTCCCATGCATGTCATACAAGCCAAACGGATTCGGCGAAAAGCTTCCAACATTGGTTGTCTTTTGCCTATACTCTCCTTTGGAGTTATTGTTATATGGATTGTTCCCGTTATAATTAGCATTGCCCGTGGTTATATTATTCCCTGTGTTAAATGGCGTTGTTGTCCCTGCGCGGCAGGCGTATTCCCATTCCGCCTCAGTCGGCAGACGGTAGCCATTCGCATTTTTGTTCAATGTTACAAGCCACCGTAGTGTATCATTCTCGTTTTTATTGTTTGCATCGCTTCTATCCTTGTCTATTGTATACGCAGGCATCAAACCTTCTTTAAGGCTAAGTGCGTTGCAGTATTCTACAGCATCATACCAGCTTACACGTTCCACTGGCAGATTATCTCCCTTAAAAAGACTGGGATTTTTTCCCATCAATTCCTGATACTCTTTCTGCGTTACCTGATACTTCCCTATATAAAACGAACTTACCGTTACCTGATGCTGGGTTTCATCGTTTCTACGCTCCGGCTCATTCGCAGAGCTACCCATTGTAAAGGTTCCGCCTTGTATGCGCACCATGTTCTTTGGCACGGTGACTATATATTCTGGTGGTCTTTCTTCTGCTGGCACTATATATTCTGGCGCAGGTTCGGGTTTCGGCAGTTGTACCACTACAGGTTTTGCGCCCAAATATGCATTGTCGAAAAAGCGCAACGAAATTTCCGGGTGCTGTTTCCCGCCGGATACCTTCAGCACATCCTGCCCGGTTTTATTAAACAGCTCCTGCACATTAAGCCCGGGCGTTTTCAGATTTTTAAGCAGCTCCGAGGTAAAAAGACCGTTCCTTCCATCGCCGTCCGCCGCTGTAGAATTTGCGCTGGTTGCGTACATAACGATACTCCCCACAGGAGCGCTTACAAGGGCAAGCCCTCGGTTCCCGCTGCGAGCCCAGCCGAAAGGGTTGTCGCGGCAGGCATCTAAAACAATTATGTTTAAATCGTTCCCAGCGTCGTTTAATTCGCTCATCATGTATTGAAGAGAAACTGCACGTTCTTTAAGGGCGTTCTCGCTGGGTATATTGGCGTTCACGGGCAGAAGGTAATTGGAACCGTTGGACTGCACACCATGTCCTGCGTAAAAGAAAAACCCATAACTATTTTTTTCTATGCTAAGGCGGTTCTTCAACCGGCTAATCGCGCTTTCCATCTGGTCGAGGTTTCCGTCCAGCACCTTATCCACAGTAAACCCCAGCCCCTGCAAAGCTGCTGACACGTCATTCGCATCGTTCACTGGGTTGGTAAGTTTGGATATGCCGGTATAATTTCCGTTTCCAATAACAAGCGCGTACTTCTGCTGAGCGCAGAGAGCAATGCCGACTGACAAAAACAACAAACATATTAACGCTTTTTTCATAAAACCCCCAAAATTTGCTTTAAAATACCACAAATCCTAATAGAGTTATATTTTATAGTCCTAATAGGGTTTTGTCAATAATAAGATATTAACATTGCAAACAAGTATTTTTTGCGCAATCTTTACTTAAAAAAAACAGATAAATATCTAATATTCATAATGAATAACGATTAGGGGGAAATTTAAGAATACGTTTTTAGGGCAGTGAATGAGTAAATGTGTAAGGTTAGAGATATACTGTAAATTCTTTTTACAGTAGCACAGAGTAGGTTAGTAAAACGATATAGCCATTTTATTAGCGTACTACACGGAAACCGACATCATCGAATCTGTAAGATGGAGCAATAAAGTTCCGATAGGCTGAACGGAGGTTCTGCCCATTACTGCTCCATGAGCCGCCACGTATCACACGGTCGGTACCAGAACCCGTTCCCTCAGGATCTGTCTGTGTTCCATTTTTATAGCTGCCATACCAGTCCCAGCACCATTCACATACATTCCCGTGCATATCATACAGTCCCCACGAATTCGGCATAAAACTTCCTACACTGATTGTCTTTTGCCTGGACTCTCCTTTGGAGTTATTATTATATGGATTATTTCCATTGTAATTCGCGTTGCCTGTGGTTATATTATTCCCTGTGTAAAAAGGCGTTGTTGTCCCTGCCCGGCAAGCGTATTCCCACTCAGCCTCGGTCGGCAACCGGTAGCCGTCCGCATTTTTGTTCCATGTAACAAGCCATCTGACTGTATCACTATCGTTTTTATTGTCTGTGTCGCTCCGTCTCTTGTCTATCGTATATGCAGGCATTAACCCTTCCTTGAGGCTAAGCGCATTGCAGTATTCCACCGCATCATACCAGCTTACACATTCCACCGGCAGGTTATCTCCCTTAAATTTACCGGGATTTTTACCCATCACTTCCTGATATTCTTTCTGCGTTACCTGATACTTTCCTATGTAAAATGAACTGACCGTTACCTGATGCTGCGGATTTTCTCTTCCTGCATTACGCTGTGCCTCATTTGCAGGGCTGCCCATTGCAAATGTGCCGCCTTGTATGCGCACCATGTTAGCTGGTATAATCTCAGGTCGGATTAGAGGATCGGGTACTGGAGGCATAACAACTGCTGCCCGATTCAGGGAATAGTATTTTTCGCTGATGATACTCCCACTCATATAAGGCCGCTGCCTACCTCCGGTAATGGACATGGTTTCATTGGTAATATCAACAGCTACCATCATTACTGGTTCCTGTTTTTTTATATGTTTTAAAAAAGCTTCGGCAAAAGGGCTATTACGTTTTCCTTTATCGCCATCATCAGCTTCCTCCCCTGGAGCAGTAGAAAACATAATAAACAAATCGGCAGGTACATCAACATCACGAATCCTGAAAAGCCCACGAGATGATCCTGATGTTTGTCCTCCTACAGATGATTCATTAACTATATGCGTGTCATCTTTAGGCAACGGGTCTTCGCGGCATGAATCTAAAATCAATATGTTTACCTTGTTTTTCGCTTTTTCAAGCTTTTTAATCAGACTATTAAGTGAGTAGGAACTGGTTCTTATACGGTATTCTGTATCTACATCTACATCTACATCAACAGGTAAAAGATAATTTTCATTGTATCTCTGCACAGCATGACCAGCATACCAGAAAAAACCTTCACTGTTTTTGTTACTTGCAAGTTTTGTTACATAATCTTCTATTGCACTGACCATTTGCAAGTGGCTTAGGTTTCGCTTAATATCCACATTATAACCAAGGCTGTCTAGCGCGGCAGCAATATCTTCGGCATCGTTTATGGTATTATTCAGTTTACGTATGCTCTTGTAATCGGCATTGCCAATTACCAGAGCATAACGATTGCCAGTTTGCGCCCAGGCATAAGATACAGATAAAAACCATAATACAACCAACATTAGCACATAACTAAAATCTCTTTGCTTTTTCATGGAAACATCTCCTTTCTATCTTTAATATCCGTTAAAATAACTTCTTACTTCTTTCTCTATCAGGGAATTGGGTATAAGCGTAGGTTTATCGGAAATGGTAATATTCACGCGATCTGCTACATTGTACTGTCCCGCAATTCCGCTGGCTCGGAAATTACCCTGCTGCTCGTTACCGGAAAAATTTCCGCCCTTGCCTTCTATTCCGGCGCGTACTGCCTGCACCGCTTGCGCCATATTTTTGGGCATGTCTATTGCAAACCGGTAACCTGTTCCCGAACCTCTTGTAATTTGCGTTGTAAGCTGGTTACCAGTACGGCGCATATTGATGGTAAACATATTCCCTGCGACCCAATAATTACCTATTACTCCTGTGTAATAAAAAGCGCCGCCTTGCTCATTGCCGTTAAAGGTTCCGCCATGGCGCACAACTTCTGCTCTAATGTTTTGAATAGTTTCTGTCATGTTAGCTGGTTTACGGTAAGAATAAGTTTCGTCGTAATAATCGGCAGCCAGGCTTGTGTAATGAAACCATGCATTAACAGTTTCCACAGGCTGAACGTTATCCCCCGCTATCAGTAACCCTCGGTTAATTTTATCTATTATGTTTTTTGAAATTTTAACTTCTTCAAAATTTGCCTCAAGAGGAAGCGGTTGAACAGAAGCAACAACATAAACAGTGTCCTGCCCAAATGGCGCTGTAACAAGATAGTTCCGTGGATCTTCGGAAATTGTCCGCTTTACATTTGCCCTAAGATAGTTATCTGTATATCTGCCATGGGGATAGATCAATTGCATCTTTCCATCTTTATCAATATGGTACACTTTAAAATAACAATTCTGATTGGATTCAAGATTTATTTTTATTAAATCGCCGTCAAAATATGTATTGCTGTCTGAATCGGGCCATGCTGCAATTTTAAGCGCAGAGGTGTTAACAGGCGGATTAACCGGCACATTTGGAATCGGAACAGGTTCAATCAGATCATCAAGTTTTACTGCTCCGCCAGGGGTTACAATATTATCTGGCAAAAGACTTACATTAAGATTTTTTAACTCTGCTGCAGAAATGGTAATTTCTTTTGTGCCAATTATTTCGCCGCCGGGATCTCTCACTAATTGCAGGGTAACATATACAACATCGCCTGCCTGCATAAAAGTTCCCTTAATAATTCCTTTTCCGGTACCGCCAGTTTTAACCCGATCTATGCCGCGTGTTCGGGGAACAACTATTAATTTGTCATTATCGGGAGCATGGGCAGTTATCCGGTTACAAAGATAGCGGGAAAGCCCGCTGACGCTTTGCGTTCCATCAAGGTAAAAATCGCCGACACTTACCTCGATAGGGCTGGTAAGACGTGCAGTAAGGCTGTTTACGGCTGCTCTTATGTCCTCATTGGCAGTTTGCGCCATTAGCATAACTGCGCTCATAACAAAAATACCTAACACCAAAAATTGTTTTTTCATTTGTTTCCTCCGTTATTTGTATAATTTACCCCGTGCATTCACACGGATAATCATAAATGGTTTTGCGTAATCATCATTGGCAATGCCCAAAAGCGTCAGCGCAAAGCCGTAATCAGGAGCGGGCACAATAAACGCTGCCAGCGATGTTCCCGCCAGCGCTTTGTCATTCAACTTTTCACTCCACAAGGTTTCGCCTTTTTCAAGACCCACTGCTTCCACCAAAGGAATGCCGCCGCTACCGCTGTTATCCTTTGCACCTACTGTCCCTGCAAGCACAATCTGATTATTTTCCGCATCCAGTATTGCATCCTGATAATATGAATGATTAGCAGGCTGAACAGAAGACCGCCAAATTTGCTTTCCATCGGTGTTATACTTAATTATTATAGCGCGGGTTTCGTTTCCTTTTTGTTCTTCGCCTATCGCATAATAATTTCCGGCAGAATCGAGCAGCAGTTTATTAAAACGCAAATTCCTGAATGATGTGTCAATTTTTTCGATGATGCCGTCATCACTTATAACAGCAATATATGAACTGGTTACAGGCTTTTTTTCAGAATCAAATTCAATGTTTTTGCCAGTAAGCAGCCAGCGTTTACGTTCGGAATCGCATACAGCGGATCTAATTTCGCCGCATTCAATATTTGTTTTTGCATTGTTTTTCAGGGCATCATTAAAATCGGCTCTGCCAAGTTCCCAATCCGCAATCAATGCTGCTCCATTGTCCCGCACTTGCCTGGCATAGGCAGGAAAATTTTCGTTATAATCGTTTCTGTCTGCCGCTCCGACTGCCAAAAACGTTCCCTCTTTTTGCGCAACGGCAAGAAAATACCCTAACCGGTATTCTGTCCGGCTTGATGGTTCAATCGTGCGCAGTGTTTGACCGTTTGCGCCCTGCATTCGCGCTATCGGGCGAAGGTTTTCATCATGCCCGGTAATAAAAAAACCGTCGCTGGTTTTTATTACAGCGGTTATCTCTATGCTTTCATTGTTTCGAACTGGCGCTTTTGCGTTACCTGCAGAATCGTAAGAGTAACGGGTAAAGCCGTTATCCGATTGCGCAAACAAATGTATTTCGCCATCGGCTGCTGCAAGCGGCATTACCGTTGATGCTTCCGGTATTGTTTTTACCCAGGCAGGCTCGCCAACACGGTGCAGAGGGCGGGCATCGGTTAGGGTTGCGGTGCTGCCATCAAAAGAAAATGAATAAACATAGCTGGGTTGATATTTCATTTCGCCAAAGCGAATATTAAGCGGATTAATTCGCAAGCTTTGCAGATCGCTGTGATTAACCCGGTATACCACAGTTTCATTCTGATTAATGTTGCTTTTTGTCAAATCAGGGAAATTTATTCCCGGCATCCAACTGGCGCTTACGTTAGGTGACAGCGATACACCGCCGCTGTTACCGTTATTGGTAAATATTATATACGTTGAAGAATCATTAAAACCAGAAGGCGTAAGAATTTCAACTTCCTGATAACTTTTCTTATTATCTATTCGATAATAAAAATCACGATCCAACGGTCTGGTTTTTGGAAGAGAAAATGACGAAGTTAACGGTATAATAAATTCAGGATAATAATCTTCTGCGTCTTTATATATATTTGAAACATTAACTGATGCGCCAGGATTAATGGTAGCGACATCAGTCCGCCCTGAACCTCTGACTAAATGGACGGTAAAATATGTTTTATTGTGAAATACAATAGTCCCGCTTTCTGTTTTGAGAATATCTTCGATAATTTGATTCCCCTGCCCTGCTCCGCCTTTGCCAGATGTTGTGCAACTAACAAAAGCGAAAATAAGGCTGATGAAAACAAGCCGCTGTACTAAATGCAACGGCTCATTAATAAAATTTCGCATTATTCATTAAGCAAGGGAATAGTAAGAGAACTGGTATCAGCTTTTTGCAATCTGGTAACAGACGGTACAGCTCCCGGACGGAAACTTACACGGTAAGTATATTCTGCTTCATACGTGTATTCAGGAATATTAACAATTTGGGCTGCTCCTTTATTTGGATCAAAACTCAAACCGCCAATTGGAAGTTTAGGCTGCTTTTCAAGATTCAATTCAAATGTATGATTACCAGGATTAAGCGCCCGCTGTCCATTCTGGCTCGTCAGTCGTGTGGCTCCTCTCATTGTTAAAAATACAGCTTCCGATGATTCGTTAGCTATAATTAATGTTGCAAACGGAGAGAAAAAACCGGACGGAGTGGCATCAAAATGAACTACCGGAATATTTCCCTGTCCAGGAATCACAGGATTCATAAATCTTCCGTCAGCTAAAGACTGTGCTGTAATACTCCGTATACCCTGGTTTGCACGATCATAAAACCGGTAAACAGGAAAGAAAGTATATCCATCTGGATTTGGATCCATGTAAACTTTTTTATTCCGTTCCATGGGCGCCAGAGTAGTAACAACCGGGCCGTTTGGCTGATCTGTACGAATCTCCATAGCCATATTGGTATCGTTATTCAAAATAATCTCCGCAGAGCCGCCCAAAATTCTTTGAATATTTATATTGATTTGCGCAGATGACGATTTATCGAAAACGATCAAAGTGGCAAAAATAATATCATCGCTTTTAAGAGCGCTGCCCGTACTCCTATACACAGATTCTTTAACCGCCCGCAGCAGGAAAGTTCCGCTGGATTCAGAAACCTTGTCAAAAAAATTAATTCTTCTTGATGCAAGTTTATTTACACCGCCCAAAATGTTACGGTTATTGATGCTTCCGGCAAACAGGATTAAATCCTCATTTACATCATTTTGAACAGTTAAAACACCTGTTGCATCATTAGTCCACTTAACATCAGCTTTGGCAGCTTGTCTTGCGCTGGAATCCTGACTGCCGGAAATAGACCCGCAGCCTGCTGCCAGCAACACCGCTATGGCAGCCAGCACAATCACAAAATTTCTCACTTTCATTTTATATCTCCTTCTCTTTATTTAATCACCGCATACGCAGCGATATTTACTCTGTTAACATGCTCTCCATTTCATGGAACGTTATGCACAACACGAAAACCAATGTTAGGTTCTCTACTTCCCGACGGAGGTGCGCTATGCCTAAAAGCCGAACGGATCTGCGGCATACTGGACATCCACGACCCGCCTCTAAGTACACGTTTAGTTCCAGATACCGCACCAGCAGGATCTTCCTGATTTCTACCGGCATAATTACCAAACCAATCCCAGCACCACTCAAAAACATTTCCGTGCATATCATACAAACCCCACGAATTCGGCGCAAAACTTCCAACTGCTGTTGTCTTTTTTCTATCTTCTCCCGTAACGTAGATGTCGTATGGATTAGTTCCGTTATAATTTGCCAGATTGGTATTAATACTGTTACCAAAGCTAAACGGCGTGACAGTTCCCGCACGGCAAGCATACTCCCACTCTGCCTCGGTTGGCAAACGGTACCCATTTGCCTCACGGTTCCATGTCACTGTCCGGTTGTTATCTGAAACAGTTATTGTATATGCAGGCGTTAAACCTTCCTGCTTGCTCCGTTTGTTGCAATAATCAACCGCATCGAACCAGTCCACTTGTTCCACCGGCAGTTTTGCTCCTTTAAAAATACTGGGATTTTCCCCCATTACTTTTTCATACTCAGCCTGTGTAACAGGATGTGTCGCTATATAAAATAAACTTACCGTCACTTGACGCTGCGGGCTTTCTTCACTGGTTCGCCCCTGTTCGCCGGAATGGCTGCCCATTGTAAATGTGCCGCCGCTAATTTTTACAAACTCACGAGGCACGTTAAGCGCAGGGCTTTCCTGCGTAACCACTGTTTTTTCCGGCGCAGGTTGTTCTATTATTTGAAGCGCATTTTCTGTGCCGATCTCTTGTTTTTTTACATCAGCAGTATTTGTTTTAGGCGTTTCTGCCGTTGCATTATTTTTTTCAGGTTTAGGAGAAATTTCTATTTCCGGCATAATTGCTGCTCTGGAAATATCAATATCAGGCACATCAATTGCCGGTTCAAGAACAAATACATCCTGGTTATAACTATTATCCGCAGGAATTGCGGCAGGTCTTTCAGTTTTTTTACAGGTTACCAGAAGCAACGCAGAGAGAAAAATTATTATTATCAAACACACTGCACATTGATTTTTCATTGTCTCCCCCTACACCTCTATTTATGATCTATAGCAAGCAATAGACCCATAACCGCCTGTTTGTTCAGCATACTGCAGTTAAACCGGATGTTTGATTTTACATATTTAATATTTGAGTGAGATATATAATCGGAACCTACAGCGCTTGCCACACGCTGTGGGAAAGTACCAGCGGCAGTTGCAAACCGTGCCATAATGGAATCAATGTCCTGTTCCTGCTTGGAATAAAGCACCACAAGATAGTCTGTGCCCTTAACATCATCCATTTGTATCCAGTCATTTTCTCCAGGCCACGCAACCATGTTTTGGGAATAGTCCAGAATGGGCGATTCATTAAATTCAGCAAGAGGAAAGATAAGATTTATTTCCGAAGTTGAAGAATCCGCAGTAAAAGCATAAACGTATGCAGGATGATTGTTTCCCATAATAAACCGGAAACGTGTACCAGACGGCCAGGCATTCGCAGTTTTGTAGTAACCGCTTTCATCAAAGCGGACAGGCATACCTTTATCCGAACCGTCAACTTCTATATACACAAAACCTGAATAAAGGGTGGCATCATTATAGTTATGCAAATTTTCTATTAACTCATAGGCTTGATTCGCAAATTGAGCAAACGTATTATAGGGAATCCATATATAGCCTTGCTCGCCCCAGTCTTCCCCCCAACTATTTAAAATCTCAAAAGCCCCGCCATGCATGTTATCGTCATAACCGACAACGCACATTGCATGACCGCCATAACTAATGCCAGAATTCTCCAAAGGTGCCCAGGGCGATTTTGCATTATTAAAAGATGCGGGTGTATTCATGCCGATTATAACCGGCTTTCCTTCGGACAGGCTTTTCTTGACAGCTTGCACTCTTGCAGCCTCATTGCCTGTTTGCCCTCGCCAATAATTGTAAAGGATTACATAATCGGCAATCGGGAACCTTGCGCTTTGCAAATAAGTTGAAAGCTGCACCAATTTAAAATCGCTGCTTTGCTCTGCACTGCTGCGCCGTGGAACGCCCGGATCTTTCATAACATTCAATGCGTGAGATATAGCAGTTCCAGACCTACAGGAAGAATCATCTGAAATGCTCTTATAAATGAATACCGGCGAAAATACATTGCCAGTGGTTAAGGACTTATCAAGCCGGTTCAGTACGATGGATTCAGAAATAGTCCGTGCCGCATAAGCTGTCGCCCATGCTGTACAGGTGCCGTAATGCCCCTGGTTTCCTACATGAGGAGCATATTGTTTTAACGAAGCCGATTTAGGAAGAGTTAATAAACTCCGCGTAAGCTGCGGCGCTTTACGGGGCAGGCTGTTATATAACGCATCATCAAGTACTGCGCCCCTGGGATAAGATTGGGCAAATAATTGAGAAAATGCCAAAAAACCCAGCAAAAACAACAATGTTATTTTTTTCATACCATATATTCCTCCTTAAAATACTGCTAATCCTATTAAGACAATAGTGTATAATCCTATTAGTGTTTTGTCAATATATAATCCTAATAGGAAAATAACAGTAGACCTACAAGATCTTTTGTCAATTAGGATAAATGATATGGAAGGAAAAGATTTACGGGCAATTTTAAGCAGTAATATCAAACTCTATCGCGGCCATCATGGCTTGTCCCAGGCAGATTTAGCCGAAGAAGCAGATATCTCGATTAATTTTCTAAGCAATATAGAACGGGGTATTAAATGGCCTTATCCTGACACTCTTGTAAGGATTGCAAAAGCCCTCAAAATAGAGGAATTTGAACTTTTCCGGAAAAATAAAACTATTATAGATGATACAGGTACGTTAATCGAAAGGCTTGTAATGGATATTTCAGCATCTGTAACAAAATCCATAGAAAAAACTTACCGTCAATACCGTACCGTAAAAAAGTAATTTTTTCGCTATATTACATGGCTGACTACATTACTGCCATTCAGCGGGCATTATTCGATTGTCCCTGAACCACTGCGTGTCTTTAAGCACAGTGTTATCGCCGCTGCATAAAATGGAAATATTGCCTTGCGAAACCATAAAAATAATATTGCCGTTAAGAGGCATAAATATATTTTTGGCATAATCCGGCGCAATTGTTGTTATGTAAATTTTATCTGTGTAAGGCGCAACTCTGTCTACAAAACCCTGCGAAGGGAAAATATTGCGGGGCGCTGCCCTGTATTCCGATGAACCGGCGCATGTGCATATAATTACATACTCAGGCTTTATTTGCGACATAAATTTTTCGCTGCTGGAAGAATTTGAACCATGGTGCCCGCCCTTGTAGAGCATACAATTACCTAAACCGCCGTAGTTGTCTTGATAATATTCAACCAGTTTTTCTTCGCCGTCCTGTTCCAAATCGCCTGTAAAAAGAAAGTAACTTCCGTTCTGATTTATTCTTACACAAACAGAATAATTATTTTCACTTTTCGCATAATTTTCATAATAATAATTGTAAAGAATTTCAAGCTGAACGCCGCCGCCTAAATCATATATCCGCATAGCTCCGTCTTCGTTTCTGTAACATTGCAGGGCTGTATAATGAACAGCTCCATTTTCAATTATTTTGTTGCGTGTTTTTATGTAATTTCTGCAAGTTGCCGTATTACTGTTTGTTTTGGGAAAGTCAATAATAGTTCCAACTTCATAAGCTTCCAGAATGCCTGTTATGTTTCCCTTGCTGTTAAACCCGGCAATATGATCCTCATGGGCATGAGTTGCAATAACATACTCAAGTTTTCCGTCCTGTATATAATTATCTATATATGTTTTAATTACAGCGGCAGAAGCCTGTTTCGATCCTGCATCGATAATGATGTCAATATCACCGTAATTTATATAAACACAGTCTCCTGTGTATTTATTCCCAAGTTCAGGAAAATGAATGCTTAAATCTCCGTTTACTATTATATGCGAATTACCGGCATCAACCGGCTCGCTGTTTTCGGCTGTCTGCGCATTCAGGGAAAATGCCGCTATAACAGCAAAAAGAAAGGCTGCTATTTTTTTACTTTTTAACAAATCAATCATTTGCGCCTATTCCTTTTGCTGCGCCGCCGCATCAACCGCATCATCTCGCTGCGCAGCATCAGCCGCATCAACCGCATCAACCGCATCGGCGGCACGCGGTTCCCCGCCGGAAAAAGTTATGTCAATAACCGCAACTTCGCTCTTTGTGCCAACACGCAGCGGCGGCCCCCACACGCCGGCGCCGGACGTTATCACCGCCTGCGCAGCGCCGCCGCGAAAATGACCGTAATGGGCAGCGCCCGCCTTTTTAAATATCATCCCTGTTATAAAGTTTGCCGGGAAAAGCTGCCCTTTGTGCGTATGCCCGCTTAGCATCAATCCCGCGCCGGCCTGTTCGATTTGCGCAAACTGCACCGGCTGATGATCCATCACTATCAACGGGCGGCCTTCAAAACCGGCTAATAGTTCTGCCGCTGTCTTTCGAAGATTTTTCCCGCCGGCACCTCCGATAGGGCGGGCATCCCTGCGCCCGGCAAGATAAACACCCCCCACCGGGCGCACTTCATCCTCTAACACTGTAATATTCGCTTCCTGTAATGCGCCGGTAATTTTTTCATTTCCTGCGCCCATGGAAAGGCTGAACCTGTCTACATCATGATTCCCAAGGCATGCATAAACGCCAAGGGGGGCATCTATCCTTTTTAGCTGCGCTATTATCAGCGGCAGGCCGGAAATGTTATTTACATTGCCGTCAAAAACATCACCCGCTATGCAGACAATGTCCGGTTTTGAACCATTGATTGCATCTACAACCCGCGAAACCCAGGAACTGTTTACGGTAGAGCCAATGTGCAGATCGGAAACCAGAGCAATACGAAGATTGTTGCCGTATCCTTGCAGGTTCACTCCATAATTAACAGTTTTTATTGAACGGGCATGCAGCGCGCCGAAAAAAATCATTATGATGCAGAGGCAAATGGCTGCCCCTGTTCCAATTGCATTAAATTGCGGGGTAAGGATGTTTTTAGCGCATAAACGGATAATTAAGCGCACTATGTCAAAAGCGGCAAAAGCCATCAGCAGGTACACAAAAACCGCCATCCAGTACACGCCAAGATGATGCGGAAACCTAAGGCGGCCCAAACGTATAAAACTGGTAAAAACAAGGCCGTAACACAATAAGCTATAAGGCAGCCAGAAAAAAACAGGCTTGATTACGGGCAGGAAAAAACGCATAAAACTGAGCACCCGCATACCGGAGTATGCGCAAAGAGCTGAATAAACCAGTATTATTAGCCCAAAGAAAAACTTGTACATTTTAAGATTATACAACGTTTAAAGAGAAAAATAAGGGCTTTCATGAAACACCGCAAACCGCTTGCATAAATTTTAATTTATTTATATATTAAAACAGGACACAGAAAGTGACCTTATCTTAAAACAACGGAGGCAGTCTATGGACGATGATGGCGGTAGTAGAAACTTATTTACCGGCAAATACAGGGCTATGGGCTGTCTATGTTCCTAACCATAATGCAAGTTTATGCGGTTAGGTTATATCTGGCCGTTTAACACTAAAAGTATTTAGTGTCCAAACTGCCAGTTCCGTAGTTTACCTCGTTTGCCCTTTTCGGAATCTACATCCGTGGTTCAAAGACATTAGGAGGGCTATATGACAAAAAAAAGCACGCAGGCAAAATCCAACACGCCGTCTCAAAAGACGCTAAGGGCGCGAAGGCGGCTGCTAAGAGCGGCAGCCAGAGAAAGCAATAACTTGCTAATCCAATACGACAACACAATGGAAGGCTTCGATGAAGACGATGTCGAAGAGATGCGGGACGAGCATGGCGTAAACATTATTACAAAGCAAACCGAAGATTCCCTCTTTAAACGTTTTATCAGCGCTTTTATAAACCCCTTTACTATAGTATTAATTACACTTGCGGTCGTAGCAATTTTTACCGATATAGTCTGGACAAATCCCGGAGAGTCCGATTACACCGCAGTTATTATCATATTTACCATGGTATTTGTCTCGGGAATGTTACGGTTTATTCAGGAACTGCGCAGCAATAATGCGGCAAAACATTTGTCTGAAATGGTAGAAACAACAGTCTGCGCCGCCCGTAAACTGGAAGACAAAGAAACGGAAGAAGTCCGTTCCATTAAAAAAGAAATTCCAATGGACGAGATTGTAGTGGGCGATGTTATTCATCTTGCAGCCGGAGACATGGTTCCGGCTGACGTGCGAATTCTTTCCGCCAAAGACTTGTTCATAAGCCAGTCCGCCCTTACCGGGGAAAGCGAACCGGTGGAAAAATTTGCCCGCGTAGAAAAAACCATTACGCGCAATCCACTGGAACTGAATAATCTTGCCTTTATGGGAACAAACGTAATCTCCGGTTCTGCAACGGCGCTGGTTATTACAGTCGGCGACGATACGATTCTTGGCTCCATTGCGCAGCAGCTTCAGGTTAAAGCGCCGCCCACAAGTTTCGAAAAAGGCGTAAATTCGGTTTCATGGGTGCTCATCCGTTTTATGCTTGTTATGGTGCCAGTAGTTCTTATGGTAAACGGTTTTACAAAAGGAAACTGGCTGGAAGCATTTCTTTTTGCGCTGTCGGTAGCAGTTGGGCTAACGCCCGAAATGCTTCCAATGATTGTCTCCGCCAATCTTGCCAAGGGCGCTGTATCAATGTCGAAGAAGCGTGTAATTGTAAAAAGCCTCAATTCAATTCAAAATTTCGGCGCAATGGACATTCTGTGCACGGACAAAACCGGCACAATAACACAGGATAAAGTCATTCTGGAATTACATCTGGACATTCACGGCAATGACAACATCGATGTGCTGCGCCATGCATTCCTTAACAGTTATTATCAAACCGGCCTTAAAAATCTTATGGATATTTCAATAATTAATTTTGCCCACGAAGCGGAACTGACAAACCTGTGGGAAGATTATAAAAAAGTTGACGAGATTCCATTCGATTTTAACCGCCGCCGCATGAGCGTTGCTGTAGAAAATTCCCAGAGGCAGGCTGAACTAATTACCAAGGGCGCTATCGAAGAGATGCTGGCAATTTGTTCCATGGCAGATTACAACAATGCAACAGAAAGGCTTACCACAGAACTCCGCAAAGATATTCTTTCCGCCTGCCATAGGCTTAACGAAAAGGGAATGAGGGTGCTTGGGCTTGCGCGTAAAGCGGTAAAAACAAACGGCATCTCGCTTTCTTCCGCAGATGAAAGCGACATGATTTTTATGGGGTACCTTGCCTTCCTTGACCCGCCGAAGGAAAGCGCGGAAGCGGCAATTACAGCGTTAGGCGATTACGGCGTTAGGGTGAAAGTCCTTACTGGCGACAACGACGGCGTAACACGCGCTGTGTGCTATTCGGTAGGAATAGACGCAAAGCATATACTGCTTGGTTCCGAAATCGAAGAAATGAGCGATGAAGAGCTTAAAAAATCGGTAGAAAAAGTCGATGTCTTTGCGAAACTTTCGCCAAGCCAGAAAGCCCGCATTGTAACGGCATTGCGGGAAGACGGGCATACAGTAGGGTTTATGGGCGACGGCATCAACGACGCGGCGGCAATGAGAGCGGCTGATGTCGGCATTTCAGTTGACACGGCAGTTGACATTGCCAAGGAATCGGCAAAAATCATTCTGCTGGAAAAAGACCTTATGGTGCTGGAAGAAGGCGTGATAGAAGGCAGAAAAATTTACGCCAATATTATCAAGTACATAAAAATGACAGCCAGCTCAAACTTTGGAAACATGTTTTCGGTACTGGCGGCATCGGCTTTCCTGCCCTTCCTTCCAATGCTGCCGATTCATATCCTGGTGTTGAATTTAATCTACGATTTTTCATGTATTGCCATTCCATGGGACAATGTAGACCTTGACTACCTTCGCAAACCCCGCAAATGGGACGCATCGAGCATCAGCCGTTTTATGCTCTGGATAGGGCCGACAAGTTCTATTTTCGACATTGTCACCTACTGCCTGCTTTTCTTTGTTATCTGCCCTAACCTGCTTGGCAATTCATTTGCAAATCTTAACGAGGCGGCAAGATTGCAATTTATGATGCTTTTCCACACAGGATGGTTTGTGGAGTCCCTGTGGTCGCAGACTTTGGTAATTCACATGATTCGAACGCCGAAAATACCCTTTATTCAAAGCAGGGCTTCTATACAGCTAACGATGTTAACAACTTTGGGTATTGCCATAGGGACAATAATTCCATATACCTGGCTGGGCAAACAGTTAGACTTGGCTCATCTGCCATTGAATTACTTCCCCTGGCTTTGCGGCATTATTTTGGCTTATATGTTATTGGCAACTGTAATAAAGAAGGTTTTTGTATGGAAATATGGAGAATTACTCTAAAGAGTTACTCTAAAATAATTTGACATCTTTCGCCTAATGCGGTTAAAATATTGATAAGGAGTGTTTATGAATGAAAACCCCGCCCAGATACCAGGGCGAATTAAGGAATTAAGGGACATTCTGGAAATCAGCGCCCTTGACATGGCAAGGGATATTGAAATTCCATTTGACACCTACAGTAAATATGAAAGCGGAGAAATGGATATTCCAATCAGCGTTCTGTATACAATTGCGAACCGGTTGGGAACTGATGTTACAGTGCTGATTACAGGAGAAGAAGCGCGAATGGACAGCGCGGCTGTTTGCCGTAAGGGCAAAGGCGTCAGTATCGAACGTTACCCAGGCTATGAATTTTCCAGCCTTGCGTATAACTTCAGGCGAAGAACAATGGAGCCGCTGCTTGTGCATCTTGATTCTTCAAAGCCTCCGGCTGCAAAGGTTACCCATTCGGGGCAGGAATTTAACTATGTGGTCGAAGGCCGGGTAAAAGTAACTGTGGGGAAAAGCGAGCATATCCTGTCTGCAGGAGACTCAATTTATTTTAATGCGCACATCCCCCACTGCCAAAGCGCTGTTGAAGGAACAGCAGAATTTATAACAATTATACAGGAATAATGAGGTAATTATGAACGAAATACTTTCCCGTTATTGTCCGCGAATTGAATTTGAAAGTTACGAAGATTTCTATGACAACTATATCTGCAATGTACCGGAAGATTTTAATTTTGCCTACGATGTTGTTGACGAATGGGCAAAGATACAGCCGGAGAAACTTGCTTTATTGTGGACAGACGATTCAGAAATAATAAAATCTTTTACATTTGCCGACATAAAACGGCTTTCCGACAAGGCAGCCAATGCGCTTCTTGCATTAGGCGTAAAAAAAGGCGATGTAGTCATGCTCATCCTTAAACAGCGCCCGGCAGTTTGGATGCTAATGTGCGCTCTTATGAAAATCGGCGCAATCTGCATTCCTGGCACATATCAGCTTACAGCTAAAGATCTGGAATACAGGTGCAATATTGCCGATGTAAAATTTTTAATTACTGTAAACGACAGCGATGTGCTGAACAGCATTGCGGCAAGCCGCCCAAATTGCCCAAAACTTGAAAAAATTGCCGTTATCGGCGGCACGATTCCATCCGGTTACATTGATATGCGCGCAGAAATTGAAAAAGCAAGCGAGAACTTTAACAGAATCCCTTCCATGACCAAAGACCCAATGCTTGTTTATTTTTCCTCCGGCACAACCGGAATGCCGAAAATGGTTATGCATAATCACAGCATTCCGCTGGGGCACATTGTTACCGCAAAATACTGGCACTGTGCCGAAGACAACTGCGTCCATTTGACTCAAACCGATTCTGGCTGGGCAAAATTCGCCTGGGGTAAAATTTACGGTCAGTGGATATGCGGAGCCGCTATCGGCGCTTATGACACCGAAAAATTCACTCCAAAAGGAATGTTAGACGCAATCCAAAGACTGCGGCCTGTAACTTTTTGCGCTCCTGCGACAGTATTCCGCTATCTTATAAAAGAAGACCTTTCAGGATACGACTTTAGTTTTATCCGGCATACATCCGTGGCGGGCGAACCCTTAAGCCCGGAAGTTTACAATAAATTGCTGGAACTTACCGGCCTTGAAGTGCGGGAAGGTTTTGGCCAAAGCGAAACATCGGTAATGGCGGCAGTCTTTAAATGGCTGCATGTAAAACCTGGTTCAATGGGCAAACCTGCGCCGCTGTTCGGGTTAAAGCTGCTGGACGAAAACGGCGCAGCCTGCGATGAAGGCATCGTTGGCAATATGAGCATTACATGCGCAGGAAAAAACATGTACGAAATAGATGCAGATAACAGCAGCGCCGTTCCTGTAATAGGAATGTCTGACTCTCCTGGAATATTCCGCGGTTATTGGAAAGACAGGGAAATTACAGAGAAAAGCTGGAAAAACGGAGTCTATCAAACTGGCGACATGGCGTGGCAGGACGACGACGGTTACTTTTGGTTTGTAGGCCGCAATGACGATGTGATAAAATGTTCAGGCTACCGCATAGGCCCTTTCGAAGTAGAAAGCGCCCTGATGGAACACCCCGGCGTGCTGGAATGCGCCGTAACCGCAGCTCCCGACCAAATGCGCGGCCAGGTTGTAAAGGCAACCATCGTGCTTGCGCGGGGTTATGCTGCTTCGGATGAACTTATACGCGAACTGCAAAATCACGTTAAGCGCGTAACGGCTCCATACAAGTACCCGCGCATTATCGAGTTCGTTTCTGAGCTGCCGAAAACAATCAGCGGCAAGATTCAACGCAACATGATTCGTAAAAAGGATTTTAGTTAGTGTATGCACTGAGAGGGAATCAACCGGCAAGGCTTGTAAGGCAAGTTACCGAACAAGCCTATTCTCTCTCAGTAATAACTTATCCTGTAATCTCCCTGCGCAGAATACCCAAGGCTTGCATAAAGCCGGCGTGCAGCAAGATTGGACTTTTTTACAAAGAGAGTCACTCCCATACCATTGGAAACAAGGCTGTCTGTAAATTCAGCCGCCATCCTGCACGCTATCCCCATGCCGCGAAAATCCGGGTGAACAAAAACGCCGCCAATCATGTACCTTGTAAAAGACACCGAACTGATATTTATTTTACCGACCAGCCGCCCGCCAAGCTCCGCTGCCAGCACAGAAGAATTTGCAATAATGTTAGCTGTATTAATCCTGCTCGCAGCAGGGCTGAAAACAGATCCTTTTGACAGCACTTCTTCCTGTTCGTAAGCTGCCTGAAGAACAGCCATTTCATCCAAATCCGTTAACTTTGGCTTTCTCAATACAAGATTTACAGGCCCGGATGAATAGCATGATGCATTTGGCTTTTTATCGATATACATAAGATCGTAATCGATTATATCCTGAGGTTTCCTGCCCATCCGCGCAAGTTCGCTTTCCATAACAATTACTTCGCTGCGCAGCCCCTGCACCGAATGAAGATTTACCTTGCGCAAAAAACCGCCAAGAAAATGCAGCCTGGGGATCTCTGTTTTTCCGCAAAGCACAGGAATCATGGTGCTTTTTGAATGTACAATAAGCGCATGTAATTCCCCTTTTTCGCCGGTCAATTTCCATACATGATCTTTTGAATTGTTACGTGCAAGGTATCTTCCGCAAGCGCTTACATAATTGCTTTCCACTGCGCGAAGCAGCGCTTCTGTGCCGGCAGTATCCCTGTTTTTCATTTTCCGCCACTTGCCCCCTCCTTCTCTGCCTTTTGCTCCAGACATAAAAAAATCATTCATAAGGGAGAATTCCATTTGCGGAAATTTTACCTATTATGGCAGAAAAACCTGCAGCAAAAGATTCAGGCGCATAACTGTAAACGGCCACAACTCCGTTTACCCAGGGAACATTTTCAATATGCACCGGGCTTAATATCGACAAAACTATAACTTTTTTATTCATCCGCTCAATGGTGCGAAGCAAACGTAAATCCGAAGCGTCAGACAAACAAAAAATAACCGTATCAGCGTTACGTGCATACATTGAAAACTCAGACGCATCCCAGGACTCCTGATACCTGTAAACATCGGCATTTGGAAATGCCGCCCCGCCGGAAATAAAAAAATCCCTGTATTTGCCGGCAAGCAGCACACGCCCCGCTTTTTCCCTTGTCAAAGGAAAAATTGTTTCTTTATACCCGTCTGTACGGCCGGGCGCTGAATTCCTTATAATTGTAACACTCCGCGCCGCAAGGTTAAGAAAAAAAGCCTGGCCTTCAGGGTCGGGAATATTGGCTGCTGCTTTTTTTAGATCCGGAACATACGGGACACTGGACTCGCCGCGCAGATAACGCAGTTTTAATTCCAGAATTCTGCGGGCTGCAATTCGTACGCTTTTACGGAATTCTTCATCTGTTCTCATGGAAGAAGCCAGATAAGTCCACACCTGATCATAAAGAAAAGGGGTTTGTGAAAACATAATAATATCGTTACCTGCAAGCAATGCCTGTTTTGCGGCAATGGAAAGCCTTCCGGTTGCCGAGGTAGCGCCAGTCATCATTAAATCATCGGTTATTACTATTCCCCTGAACCCTATTATATCACGTAACACAGTTTTTAAAAACCACGGGGAAAGGGACGCAGCCTGCGAACCGGCTTCTGTCAGCGGAAAAGCAAGGTGCCCGCTCATTATTGCCGGCAAACCTTCGCTGGAAAGCATACGGTACGGCACAAGCTCCCTGTCCCAGAGAGTTTTAAAATCAATATTTATTTTCGGCAGTACGCCATGCGAATCAAGGTCTGTGTCTCCGTGCCCGGGATAATGTTTTGCTGTGGGAATAACGCCTGCAGCCTGCTGGCCCTTCATAAAAGCCGCTCCCAAAATTCCCGCTTTTACAGGATCGTTGCCAAAAGCCCGCGGGCCTATCAAAGTTGAATCCCTGTTTGTAAAAAGATCGACTGTCGGCGCAAAGTTAATGTTAATTCCAAGCAGCGCAAGTTCCTTTCCTATATAGTAACCGGAAAGATACGCATCTCTGGGATAACCCGTAGCGCCGATAGCCATATTTCCCGGAGTCTCGCTTGTGCTTCCCTTAACATGGCGAACCCAACCCCCTTCCTGATCTGTAGCCACAAGAAGCGGAATATTAAAGGAGCCGTCTAAACTTACTTTCTGCAATTCGCCGACAGTTCTTGCAAGCCTTTGAGTGTCGGAAGTATTCCAGCCGAAGATTTTAACCCCGCCGATATTTCTGTCCCGGATCCAGTCAATAATAAGCGGCGACGGTTCCGCCCCCACCCAGCCAAGCATAAAAGTCTGGGCAAGAGCCTGTTCATCGCTCATTGCTGTTTCAATGGCGGCGGCAAGGTCTTCAGGAGAGCCGTTGTCGTGAAAGCTCAGGGAAAAAAGAGGGAAGGCAGCGGCAGCAATAATAGCACATAACATACATCTGATTAACGATGTCAATTTTTACTCCTGGTTTCCGCTGCTTTTTTCATTGGCAGGCTTGCCCGGAAACTCCGGCTTTTGAACAAGTTCAATATATTCCGCCGCGTTGTGAGCTGCCGTAGCGCCCTCGCCGGCAGCTACAACCACCTGCCGGAAAGAGCCTGAACGGACATCGCCGGCGGCGAACAGCCCATGAACGCTGGTTTCCATTTTTTGGTTTGTAATAATATAGCCGCTTTCATCCAATTCAGCATTAAGCCCGTTAGCCGAAACCAGCGATGACTGAGGAACAGTCCCGGTAAAAATAAAAACCGCATCGGCTGCTTCATCATGAATTTCTCCTGTTACACTATCCTGCAAAACAACCGACTTTACTTTATCCGCGCCGCAGATCTCTTTTATAATTTTGTTAAACCTTACTTCGATATTTGGATTTTCGAGAGTTCTTTGAACAAGGGCTTTCTGGGCGCGAAAACTGCTGCGTCGGTGAATTAGCACAACCTTATCTGTAAGGCGGGACAAATACCGCGCTTCATCACAGGCAGCGTCTCCGCCCCCCACTACAAATACTTTTTTATTTTTATAAAAAGCGCCGTCGCACGTAGCGCAGTAAGAAACTCCCTTGCCCGTAAATTCCTTTTCGCCGGGGGCATCCAGCAGCCTGTGAGACGCCCCTGTTGCAAGAATAACAGAAATTGCTGTAAGCTTTTCACCGCCGGAAAGAGAAACAGTAAAAAAACCGTTTTCTTTTTTCAGGGAACTGACAAGCCCATAGCGAAAAGACGCGCCGAAGGATTCTGCCTGCCGGTGCAAATCGCTGCAAAATTCATAACCCGTTTTAACCCCTGCGGTTACATTTCCGGCTGCATCAATCTGAGGAACATTACCCGGATAATTCTCCAAAACATCAATAAGCAGCGCCTGGCCCCCCGGCACAAGCTGCTCAATAACCAGCGTCTTTAGATTGGCTCTGGCTCCGTATTGAGCAGCAGTAAGCCCTGCAGGGCCTGCGCCGATAATTATTAAATCTGCCGATAATTCTGACATATTTTCTCCTGTATCTTCAATTACTGGATTTTTGCACAGCTTAGTGATATAATAATTTGTGAACATGAAACCGTCAATAAAGTATGTATTAATTTTATCATTAACTTTCTTTTTTTTATGCCCCAGGGGTTATGCACAGGGCAAAAATGCAGTTTTTCCCCGCATTGAGCCGGATCCAAAAGCGCTGGAATTCTTTAATTTAAGCAACCGGAATCAGGATTATTCATGGACAGAATTGGCAGTAATCAGCCTTTGGGCATCGGGAAACACTTCTTCTTCCAATTTTGAAAAGATTCGTTCTGCAGTCGAAGCGCTTAATAAATCAAAAGAACTTCCGGCATCCGACAGGGAAAAAGCGGAATTCATCCTTACGTTTATGCATAAAAATCTTTTAAAATCCTATTCGCTGCATCAAACCAGAATTGACACCCTGCTTTCCAACGGTAAATTCAACTGCGTTTCCTCCGCAGTAATGTATATGATTCTCTGCAAATCAACAGGCCTTAACACAAGCGGAGTAATGACAAAAGATCATGCCTTTATAACTGTTCATGTCGGCAACACGGACATCGATATTGAAACTACAAATCAATATGGTTTTGATCCCGGCAACCGCAAGGAATTTCACGATAGCAACGGAAATGTTACCGGATTTGCATACGTGCCGCCGCAAAATTACCGCGACCGTCAAAAAATAAACCAGATTGAACTTATTTCCCTTATTATGAGCAACAATATCGCAGAGCTGGAAAGAAGCAATAAATATTCGGAAGCTGTTCCTGTTGCAGTTGACCGCGCAGCGCTGCTCACAGGCAGTACGTTAGCTGCAAATGGCAATACGCAGACATATCCGGATGGCGCTCTTTTTGAAGACCCGCGTAAGGGGCTTCTGGACAGGCTTATTAACTATGGCTCCACGCTGCTAAAAGCCGGCAAAGAAGATGACGCGCTGCGGTGGGCTGCCGCCGCTTCCCCATCATGCCCCGATAAGGATCGCTGGCAGGAATTTTCCATGGCGGCGGCAAACAACCGTATTATAAAATATAATAAAGCAGGTCAAACAACGGAAGCCATAGTTTTTCTTGAAAATCAAAAAGCTCTTCTTTCGGAAGAGGACTATAAACAGCTTGATGCATTGTTAATAGACGGCGAACTTTTGTTCATGGCGCAAAAAATCAGCACTGCCGAAGAAGGTTTCGCCGTTGTAGATTTTATTGATCAGGCGCATTCAGGCGGAAGAATCGCAGAAAAACGCGCTGATGAACTTTTAATCTTTGCCGTGCAAAAAACCGCAGCGCTTCTTTCCGCCGCGCCTGCGCATAATTGGCGGGCAGCCGTAAATTTCATGGAAAGGTCTATCGAACGCTTTGGCTCAAAACGCGAATTTGAACAGGCGCTTCAGGTCTATCGAAACAATCTTGCAACAGAATATCACAATAATTTTGCCAGCGCATGGAACAATAAAAATTTAGACGAAGCAGAACGCATTTTAAACGAAGGGCTTGCGGAATTTCCCAACGACCGTCAGCTTTTAAAAGACAAAGACACTGTCAACAAAAACCGCAGGTAATAGACTTGTCCGGTAACTTCGAATCTTCGGTTCGGGTTAGATAGTGTCTGTCTGCAAAGTCGGTTACTCTGTAGACAGCCCTTACAAGTATTCCAGCAACGCCTCATACTCTGCGGGAATTGCCTGCGCGTTAACTGTTCTTTCCATGGCGAGTGAAAGAGAAGAAGGAACCGGCACAGCGCCAACCAAAGGTTCCACAACTTCTGAAAATTTAAACGGATGAGCTGTGCTAAGTATCCCAACTTGCTTTCCGTCAATTTTATCTTCGGCAATAAGCTTGTCCACGCCTTTCCAGCCGACTGCGCTGTGGGGGTCAAAATAATAACCTGTTTCGCTGAAGACACGCTCAATGGTTTTTCTTGTTTCATCATCCGAAACTGAAACCCCCAAAATAACAGAACGCATGTCCTTGTATGAAAGATGAGCCGTCATACGCTCAAAGTTGCTTGGCGCTCCGACATCCATCGCGTTGGAAATGGTCGCTTCCGAAACACGCGCTTTGTATTCGCCTGTGGCAAGATAATCCGGAACAGTTTTGTTTATGTTTGTAGCTGCAATAAATTGCTTTACCGGAGCGCCCATTCTCATTGCATATAACCCGGCAGTAAGGTTGCCGAAGTTACCGGACGGGACACAAAATGTAACAGGCGTGCCGGAGCCTGCTGCCGTTACGGTATTTTTATTCAGACGCGGCGTAACTTCTCCGTCGGGATCAACTATTCCCGCAAAAGCCTTGCCTGCCGCAGCAGCATAGTAAACTGCCTGCGGAATTAATCTGGCAATATTAATTGAGTTAGCCGAAGATAGCTGCATTCTCTTTTTAAGCTCTTCGTCTGCAAGAGCTGTTTTTGCCAGCCGCTGGCAATCGTCAAAACTGCCCTCCACAGCAAGAGCGCGAATATTTTTACCAAGACCGGCAATTTGTTTTTCCTGCAGGGGCGTTACTCTCCCTTTTGGGTACAGAACAGTAACATAAATTCCATGCACATCAAAAAAACCGTCGGCAACAGCGCCGCCTGTATCGCCGGATGTCGCCACCAAAATGTGCAATGGTTTTTCTTCGTTCCGCCGCAGCCATGAAAATGCCCGCGCCATAAACCGCGCCCCAAAATCCTTAAAAGCAGCGGTCGGCCCATGGAACAGCTCAAGAACCAGCCTGCTGCCCACAGGAACAAGCGGCGCATAAAACGGATAAGAAGAGTGAACGATTTCTTCCAGAACAAAATCCGGTATTGCATCTTTCACATAAGGGTTAATTGTCTCAAAGGCAATGTCGCAAAAATTCATACTGCCCAAAGAAGATTTGACAGTTTCTTTATATTGAGGGATCTCCTGCGGCACATACAACCCTCCATCGGAGGCAAGGCCATCAAGAACGGCAGTGCGAAAATCTACACTTTCGGATCTGCTGCGGGTGCTATAGTAACGCATGGCTAATTATAACACGAAAACAAATTAAAAACAGTAAAAAAAATCAGCCGTAATTGACTTTTCATTAAAATTCACTATACTTTACTTATGAGGCGTTTACCCATAGGCATACAGGATTTTGCCAGAATACGCGAGAACGGTTTTTGTTATGTAGACAAGACCACCCGTATTCATCAATTGGTATCCAGTTCAGGCGGGGCTTTTTTCCTTTCCCGCCCGCGGCGTTTTGGGAAGTCGCTATTGTGTTCCACATTAGCGGCAATTTTTGAAGGCAAGCGTGAGTTGTTCGGCGAAATTGCCGGACAACCGGCGCTGAGCATCAATTCTCTTGAATGGGAATGGAAGAAATACCCGGTACTCAGGCTGGATTTAAACGCCGAAGTTTACTCCAACGGAGTGGAAGCCCTGCACCGAGCGCTGTACTCTGAATTGCAGGCAATATCCGAACAGTTTAAGATTCCACTGGAACGCACCGATGCTGTCAGCCAATTTAAGTACCTTATACGCGCTATATGCGAAAAGACCGGCGAAAGGGTGGTTATCATCATCGATGAGTACGACAAACCGCTGCTTGGTTCGATGAAGGTGCCGAATGCGCATGAACAAATACGTGACGCGCTCAAAGGCTTTTACGGCATATTAAAATCCTATGACAAATATTTGCAATTTGTGTTCATAACCGGCGTGACCAAGTTTTCCCATGTAAGCATATTTTCCGATTTAAACCACCTGAGCGACTTAACCTTTAACCCGGAATATGCGGATTTGTGCGGGTTAACGCAGGAAGAAGTCGAACTCAATTTCGAGCCTGAAATAGCAGTAGTATTACAAGAAAGAAACAAGAGCCGTGAAGCGTATCTGGAAAGCCTGCGCCGGTATTACAACGGCTACCGGTTTACGAAAAAGCCGCTTACCGTGTACAACCCCTTTGGGCTGCTCCAGCATTTTGACAGAAAAGGCGAGTTCCTGTCTTATTGGTACGAAACCGGCACGCCCACATTTTTGATAGATTTGATTACCCAGCAAAAAATGAATATTGCCGATTTAAGCAATACGCAAGTAAGTGAAAATGAATTTGGCAAATTTGATATTAAAAACATGAGCTTAAACCCGCTCCTGTTCCAAACCGGCTATCTAACGGTAACAGATTATAATGAAGAAAAGAAAATGTATCTACTTGATTTTCCCAATGACGAAGTACGTTTTTCATTTTCCAGTTCATTATTGGCGCACTATACGTTTTCTACCGGCCAGGACTCGTCGCCGCTAACCGGCAAGCTTATAAACTCATTGTTTGACGGCAACATTGAAGATGCGATACAAGTTTTGCGGAGGTTCCTTGCCGCAATCCCCTACGACATAATCGGTGAAATAGAAAAGTATTACCAAACAGTAGTGCACCTGATATTTACGATGCTTGGATTTAACTGCCGCAGCGAAGTCCGCATTGCCGCAGGCAGGATAGACACGTTAGTCGAAACAAGTAACTTTGTGTACTGCTTTGAATTCAAACTGGACGGTTCCGCCGATGCAGCTTTGTCACAGATAGATACCAAAGAATACCTTCTGCCGTGGCAGGGTAGCGGGAAAAAGCTGTTCAAAGTAGGCGTAGGCTTTGACCGTGAAAAACGCAACATTGGCGAGTGGAAGTACGAGACTGCCGGTTAAAATGGCAGTGCGAGCGCCCTATCTTTTACGAATAAAAAAACTTCGAATTTTATTCTCGCCAAGACGCAAAGAACGCCAAGCCGATGTTCGACATCTTTATTTTAATCCCCCAACATCTAAGTTATCTTCGATTTCTTTGGTATTAATCGAAAAGATTTCGCACAACAACTTTGCGCCCTCTGCGATCTCTGCGTCTTGGCGAGAAAAAAAACAGTGCTCGCCCTATTCCTTATTTCTCATTCTTCATTTCTCATTTTTCATTCCTCATTCTTCATTTCTTACAACCTGCTCTTTGTTACCTGTCACTCGCGCATCTCTGTTCTTTTTAAAAAGCCCAACTTCGTAGCCAAGGCTAAAGTCGAAAAAACCCCATGACAATGTTTTGTTAGGCTTTTTTTCAAAATCGTTGCTCCAGCGCGAATCCACGAACAGTTTGCCCGGACCAAGTTTGTAACCGGCAGTAAGGCCGGCGGCAACCCCAAAAACAACAGGGTTATGCTCTGCAGCCTCATTCCATGTTTCGCCGCCCCTGGTCCATGTCCTGTTTCGTGCCAACTGTAGCCCTAAAAAAACACCTCCGTAACCGCTAAAAGAAAAATTGTTGGGCGCGTAAGAAAAATCGGCAAACAAAGGTATGTTAAGCTGATCCACGGTAAGCTGGTAAGATGAATCTTCTTTGTAAACATTATACTCCATGTCCACTGTAAGATATTTGCGCACATACATAACTTCTGTTTTTACCGCAAACCATTCGATTAACTGGCTTTTTGCGCATAACGCAAGATTAAAGTCCCCTGCAGGAGAAAGATGTTCGCCCCCTTCTACATATATGCCGCCGGCAGGATAAAAACCTCCTCCTGCGCGGAACCCTGCATCCAGCCAGTTAGCATCATCCGCATACATTCCCGCCGCTACCAGCAGGAATGCCGTCACGATAAAAAACTTTTTCATCTTCATAAAAAACTCCTTCGTTATAATATTCCTCTTCTCTCTTCTCTCTTCTCTTTTTTATGGTACAATTGTAATCGTTGCGCTGTTAGTCAGCCTGATAACATTGCTGTCAACAAAGCTGCTAATTGTAGTGTTACTTAACACTATCCCATTGCAAACATTATTCTGCCTGAACTTAAAATTACTGGAAGAACCATACAGCCAGATAATTGGCTGCAGGAAGCCTGTGCCGTTCATGGTAACTTGATCCATAAGCAGGGAATCAACATCAGAACTACCTACGCTATGTAGAGCCAGTAACCCCATTATTTTGTCCGCCCTGAAATTAAACGTGCACCTTCTCAAGGTAAGATCAATGTAACTGTATATACTACTACTGCTTCCGCCAAAAGCAGGGGGATAGACACCCCATCTGTTAAAACAATAACTTTCGCGAGTTGCATTGCTGCTGTATAAATTGGTAAATGTACAATCTTCAAACACAACTTGTCCACTACTAAGTCTAAACATGACATGTTCATTCCTGGTGGAAGTAGAACCAAAGGGATATAATGCACTGTCATAGCTAAAAGTGCATCCCTGGAACGATCCCGACCCATAAATACGAATAATTTTAATACTTTCTCCGGCGGTGCAATTTACAAAATCCGTATTCGTTATAGAATAGGGAATATTGGAAGCAGTATAAATAGCGCCGCCATCATTATCTGCTAGGCAATTTTCAAACCGCGATCTTATAGTAGAATTATTGCTAATAATCAAAACTGTATTTGCATTACCGGTAAGATACAATCCGCCGCCATTTTTTGAAGCTATCGCATTTTTTATGGTAGAGCCGCGTATGGTAATGCCTGATAATCCCGAACTCCTGTATATTCCGCCGCCTTCTTCTGTTTCTGCAGTATCAATGGTGGTATTAATAATTTCAGCAGTTCCTGAGTTGGAAAGATACATTCCCCCGCCGCTTAATGCCTTTACATTTTTGATAGTGCAGCCTGTAACAGTCAAGCTTGTAATACTGCCGCCTGAATAAATGCCTCCACCGTTAACACCTTTAACATTTTCTATATTAGTGCCAGAAACCAACGCAGTTCCAGCACCTGTTAAATATATCCCCCCGCCGCTAATACTAGTTGAAGTTGTGATGCCATTTTTAACAGTTGAGTTTAATATTTGCATTGTGCCAGGGCTGCTTACATACATGCCCCTGCCGCTGGGGATGCCGTCTACAGTCACCCTCTGGAATGTAATGTTGCCGGAAGAAACGGCGTACAATCCATTGGTTACGCCGCTCCGCACATTGATTATCCTGGTGTCCGTTACCTGCACAGATGAAGATGAAGCGATTCTCACTTCGCCGCAGTTATCAAAGGTTGAGTCAGTTATAACAGCGCTATTGGAAGTATTATTGAGATACACGCTATTGCCGCTTATGTTGGACGCGGTAACGCTGGAAAGGTTCATGTTGCCGCTTGTAACATAAATGCCGTCGTTTATGATATTCCGCAATTCCAGAGTTGCAACTTCCAGATTGCCGCCTGTACGGTAAATTCCAATACCGCCACAATCCTTTATAACCGAATTTAAAACCTTAGCCGTGCCCGGACCGTTTATATGCATGCCCCTGCCACTGGGGACTCCTTCCACAGTAACCCTTTGGAGCGTGATAGCGCCGGAAGAATCTGCGTACAACCCCGGGGAAACACCGGTTTTTACATTGGTTATTTTAGCGTCCGTTACCTGCACAGATGAAGATGAAGCGATCATCACAATGCCGCAGTTATCAAAGGTTGAGCCGGTTATAATTGCGCTGTAGGAAACCGCCTCAGAATAAACGCTATAGCCGCTTATGCCGGACGCGGTAACGCCGGAAAGGCTCATGTTGCCGTTATAAGCATAAATGCCATTGCCTGTGATATTGCGCAATTCCAGGGTGAAAACTTCCAAACTGCCTGTGCTGTGAATCCCGGCCACGTTTGGTGAATAAGCGCAATTTTTTATAACCGATGACCATACGCTTGCCGAGCCGTTAGTTGTTATGCCCCTGCCGTTGGGTACCCCGTCCACGGTCACCCCTTGGATCGTGATAGCCCCTGAAGAGCTTGCGTACAGCCCCTGGGCAACGCCGGTTTTTACATTGAGTATTTTTGTGTCCGTTACCTGCGCAGCCGAAGAACTGTTAATATATGCTTCGCCGCAGTTGTCAAAAGTTGAGTTCCTTATGCTTGCGTTTTTGGAGGCGTTGGAAAAATAAACGCTTCTGCCGCTTATATTGTAAGCGTCAACTTTGGTAAGGTTCATGCTGCCGCCCGTAGCGTAAATGCCCGCCCCTGTGATATTCCGCAGTTCCAGAGTGTCAATTTCCAGATTGCCGCCTGCGCTTTCAACCCCGGCTCCGTTATAAGCGTAAACGCAATTTCTTATAACCGAATTTAAAACCTTAGCCGTGCCGGGGCTGCTTATATACATACCCTGACCACTGGGGATGCCGTCCACGGTTACCCTTTGCAGCGTAATGCTGCCGGTAGAAACGGCGTACAACCCGTTGGCAACGCCGCTGTGAACGCGGGTTATTTTTGTGTCCGTTACCTGCACAGACGAAGAACTGTTAATGAACGCATCGCCGCATGTGTCAAAGGTGGAATCGCTTATAACCGCGCTGCCGGAAGCCGCAGAGAAATACACGCTCTTGCCGCTGATGCCGGACGCGGTAACGCCGGAAAGATCCATGCCGCCGTTTGTAACATAAACGCCCTGCCCTGTGATATTCCGCAATTCCAAAGTGTCAACTTCCAGGCTGCCGGTGCTGTTAATTCCGGCGCCGTTTGTTGGATAAGCGCAATTTTTTATAACCGAATCTGCAACCTTCGCCGAGCCGTTAGTTGTAACGCCCCTGCCGCTGGGCACGCCGTCAATCGTTACCCTTTGAATTGCGATAGCGCCGGAAGAGCTTGCGTGCAGCCCTTGGGCAGCGCCGGTTTTTACATTGAGTATTTTTGTGTCCGTTGCCTGCATAGAAGAAGAACTGTTAACATACGCTTCGCCGCAGTTGTCAAAAACCGAGTTCCTTATAATTGCGCTGCCGGAGGCATTGGAAAAATAAACGCTTCTGCCGCTAATGTTGTAAGCGTCAACTTTGTTAAGGTTCATGTTGCCGCCCGCAACGTAAACGCCCTGCCCTGTGATATTCCGCAATTCCAAAACGTCAACTTCCAGATTGCCGCCTGCGCTTTCAATTCCGGCCCCGTTGGAAGCGTAAACGCAATTCCTTATAATTGAATCTAATACCCTGGCCGTGCCAGGGGTGTTTGTGTATACCCCCCTGCCGTTGGGGACCCCGTCCACGGTTACCCTTTGAACGGTAATAGCGGCGGCAGATTTTGCGTAAAGCCCCTGGGCAACGCCTGTTTTTACGTTGGTTATTTTTGTGTCCGTTACCTGTATGGACGAAGAATTGTTAATGTATGCGTCGCCGCAGTTATCAAAAGTTGAGCCCCTTATAATTGCGCTGTAGGAAGCAGCGTCAAAATAAACGCTTCTGCCGCTGATGCCGGATGCCGCAATGCCGGTAAGGCTTAACGCCCCGCCTGTAACGTACACGCCCTGCCCTGTAATATTCCGCATGCCCATTGTGTCGATTTCCAGCCCGGCGGAACTGTAAATTGCGTAATTGCCGGTTACGGTATCTATAGAAGAATCCGTTATTTTTATGCGGTTGCCTGCGTTGTAAACAGCGCCGCCCGCGCCTATTGAGCTGAATTCCGTGCCGGAAATTTCCACGCTGCCGGAACCTGCAAAGTAAACCGCGCCCGATCCGGCGGACTGCATGTCTGTAAATTTACAGCTTGTTATGCTCAGCGAGCAGCCGCCGCCCATGGCGGCGTTAATTGCCGCGCCGTTTGTTTTGCCGCTTAACGCGCTTGCGCCCGCAAACTCAATGTTTTCGAACGAGAGGTTCCCGTTCACGGTTTGCGCGGCGTTGCCGCTGTACCTGCCGAACAAATTGTTGGACCGCGCCCCGCCGCCCAAATCGCCGGAAACAATG
>Ga0123356_10000680_pt1 | contig 37687 bp, 24 predicted proteins | sample TergutEmb28metaG_2_FD_92546 | JGI IMG/M metagenome (GOLD analysis project Ga0123356, IMG submission 92546) | Embiratermes neotenicus P3 segment gut microbial communities from Petit-Saut dam, French Guiana - Emb289 P3 | ecosystem: Host-associated > Arthropoda: Insects > Digestive system > Gut ...
TTTGATATTTCTATTTTTCCGCTTATTGCCATAATTAATTCTCCCTTGATACTTGTATCGTCTGATTTAATTATATCATTGCATATAACATCTGTCCAGTTAATTTATTATTGTTATACTAGTGACTAATGTTTAATTGTGAATTAGTTGCTGCGCGTTTAGTTGCTTGACTATTTTTTTTATTTGATGCCTAATAAGTTATAGCGAAATGGGGATATGGCTCAGTTGGTAGAGCGGTTGGTTCGCAATCATCAGGTCAGGGGTTCAAATCCCCTTATCTCCATAATATTAAATTAGTGTTATAATTAATAATACCCAGTATATTAACAAAAGGTGGTTAATCGGGGATTTGAACCGGAGCAATCCTGTGTAGATCCAAGGCGAGAGCCTTGCAAAGAAAACAGCGCCGCATGGATGCGGCGGGATTGCGCAGGCGGGCTGGAGGGAGTTTGCAGGATGCAAACGACTGGAAGCCGAATCCCCTTATCTCCATAATAAAATCTTATGTTATACTAGAAGTCAGTAAAGTTACCAGCGAACTTGATTGTGCACATATGATTCCATACGGAATGAGAGCCCATTGAAAGGCCGGTAAACCGGTAAGAGCCGTTCATAATAATATTCCTATGGCCTGTACTTTGCAGAAGCTGTATTACAACTTCTCTTGCTGTTTCTCGACCATAACTGAGCGTCTCTCCGCCTCCGCCGCTTCGTCTGCCATAACGAGCCAAACGTTGACTATCTGAACTTCTATCGCTGCCCGTATGCCCCTGAAGACCTCTTGGACCAATATCCAAAGTATGATCTCTCGCGGCTAAAGACATTCCCCGCGAAGGCGTTAAAGGCACCAGACCTGCCGGCAGCCGCGACATTATATTAATCGCGCTTATAACAGCGGGTCTGTTGTTCGTATGATTTGTTCTTGTGGTCGTATTCGAACCTGGTACTCGATAACGATCATCGTCTATGAACCACTCAAGCCTTGGTAATATATACATCTCCGCGTATTTTGCAGGGTTGTTTCTTGCCTTGTTTAACTCTAATACGACATTTTTTTCTTCTTCTGTAAGATAATCTACATTTCTGGCTGTATCCAATAAATTTAAATCCCAATCCGGTGTTTGAGCAAAGGCATTAATCGCCAAAACTAATCCGATTACCACGATTACAAACTTTTTCATTTGAAACTCCTTTTATATTAAAATACCATTTTAAGATGATATTTTCAAGATACCCGGATTTTTATGTGAAGCACTGTTGTCCATAAACTAACCGAAGTTGCGGACAGACACTAATTAACGAAGTCTTCGCGCTTCGGCATCAATTACATTTTCGATATCAAATAATCTGTCTGAACGGTTTCTGAATACTCTGAAATAAAACCCGTCTATATTTCTGCGGTCATAGTATATATAACTTTGCCTTTCTATATAACCAAATCCGGGACCAACGCCGAAGAAAATATTGAATCCCCGGTTACGCAATACTCTATGTTTCTCTTCCTGATTTTCAACTCCCGCGCCAAATGGATAAATATAAAGATCGGTATCGCCGACAATTGGACGAACCTCTCTGTCCCATCGATTCGCATCATTTAAAAACCATGTCATGTCAATGTTGGGTAAATTTGGATGCCCCCAACTGTGTGACGCGAAATGCCATCCCGTTTCTTTAAGTTTGTTTACAACAGCGATAGCATTTTCTTTTTCTTCCTGATACCCTGGAGCGTTTAATTGATGAGTATTATATCCCAATACACCTTCATATCCTGTAAGGGCGATTATTCCCTTTGCTCCGCGTACCGAAAAATCCGGGTATTGTTTGATAAACTCTTCCAGATAAGTTACGACATCCAGATCATAGGATAACTCACCGCCGTTTCTGTTATCAGTCCAGGCTGCTATCGATCCATTACCGTCAATTACCAGTTTATGCACAGAGGCATTTTCTTTTACAAAACTATAGTAACTTAAATCGTCAATGGATAATATCATGGGTTTTTTCCCTTCCGGAACAAGCGGTTTAATACCCCTAACTCTTTTAACTCCATTCACATTAGTTACTTCATACAATTCATTAATATCTACCAGAACATAATCTTTCTTGTACAACTCATATAATATTTTCCAGTATTCACCCGCCGTAACATACCATTCCAGAAAATGATCCCTTCTGCTGCTTCTAAAGGCAACTTCCGGTCTCGCGACCAATGGATGGAAAAAGATGTTGAGTACATTTCCTTCGTATGTAACCATAGGAACAGGCGGTATCTCGATTATTTCTTCTGGTTTTGTTTCTGTAGTTTCATCCGCTGTTATATCCGTTAGACTTGAATCTGTGCCGCTTGAGTCATGTATAGAAATATTTGGTATGTTATTTTCTTCAATATGTATATTTTTTGATTTAGTACAGGATAAAAGTATGAATAGAATCAGTAACCAGGCAAAAATATCCTTTATATTCTTCCATTTGAGCATTTAATCTATCCTTATTGTTAAATAAATGATAAAACTACGCCTCTTTATTGATTAACAGGATATTTTAGCTATTTGCCACCTCGGAGAATTGAACTCCAGACACGCAGATTTTCAGTCTGCTGCTCTACCAACTGAGCTAAGGTGGCCAATATTAAGCGCTCCGTTAAGGAGCGTTAACTCAACAATTCAGCCGGCCCAGGCACCAATAAATGTAATCCCAGACCTTTACAGCAAGCACACCTTTAGGTGTGCGTCAGTGCCGCTTCCAACAACAGCACCTACAAAGTAATATGCCAAAAATAGAGAAAAATGTCAATAGTAAAATACGGTTTTTAGCAAAAAAGCCCTTTCTTTATGCTGTCCTTTTGACAGTATTCCAGCAATGGAATACAATGAGATTATAAAGCAGATAAAATTTATGATGAGGGATATGTTAAGCGGCATCCTTTTTTACCTGGCAGGTGAACATAAATTTTGAGCCTTTTCCGGGTTCGGATTCAACCCAAATATTCCCGTTCATCAATTTTACAATACACTTTGACAAAGGAAGACCTATTCCAATGCCTCCGTATTTTCTTGTTTTACCGCCATCTGCCTGTTCGAATAATTCAAATAAATTTTCCTGCTGTTCTTTTGATATTCCTATGCCATTATCTGTTACTTCTATTTTTAGTGTTATTACGTCGTTTTTTTCATCATGAATATTCATATCAAGGTTTATTTTACTCTGTTCATGTGAAAATTTGCTCGCGTTATTCAGTAAATGAATTATAACCTGGGTATACGTTTTTCATCGCCTATAAATGTTTCCGGCATTGAATGTGAAATGAATAAATAAAGTTTTTGTTTCTTTTTCTTTCTGTCGGGGTTTGTTTTGTTTATAGCATTTTTAATCATCGAATTTATATAAAACTGTGATTCAACTATTGTAAATGCGCCGCTTCCTTCTGATACGTCAAGCATATTACGCAGCATCGTCAGTAAATGGACAGCTGAATCGTTTATTTTATCAATCCACGACATGATTTGTTCAAAGCTGCCGGAAGTTTTTGCAAGTTCAGCAAAACCCACTATAGCGTTCATGGGAGTCAGCATTTCATGGCTCATACGCGCTAAAAATTCGTTTTTTACCTGGTTACTGTGTTCAGCGATTTTTCTGTTATACTCAGCGATAAGAAGATTTTCCTGCGCCTTTATTATTTCATTTGTTCTTTCTGCCACTATTTTTTCAAGACGTTTTCCCGAATTACGGCTTTTTAGGTACATGAATATAACCATAAAAAGTATAAATATTGATAAGGATATAACTCCCAATATACTGGAATAATAAAAAGCGTCAGTAGTTAAATCTGCGGGATTTCTGTTATTATTTATGCAGCCTGATATTATTAAAAGTGCAAAAATGACGGAGAATATTACTATTAGTGTTTTATAAAAGTATTTCAATGTTAATATAATTCTAAGCTTTGTAAGTAAAAAAAAACGACCCAAATGGAAAAAAAAACAATCGCAAAATTCACCCTTTTGGAGTGTTATAACAGCTTCCGTTCCATCGCGATACGGATAAGATTTGCGAGGTTTTTAGCGCCTGTTTTTGTGAGAATCATTTTTAATATAGTTTTTACAGTATTGATAGAAAGGTTATGGCTGGCGGCGATTTCCACCCGAGATAAGCCATTGGAAATATCCTTAAGGATTTCTTTCTCTCTGGGAGATAAATTAATTTTAATTTCAAAACCAGCGGCTTTTTTGTATTCCGTAATAATATGAGCTTGACGTTTGGCATAGGAAGCTGCTTTTTGATTAATATTTTCAAGCCATTGTTTGGGAATGTCACTCTTTGATTCTTTTAACGCCACAAAAGTCAGGGTACGCATATCTTTGCCAAGTTCAAAAAAGGGCATTATAAGACTGTTCGGTTCGGCTGTTTTATATGCCTCAAGTAAAGCGGCAAAGGATTTATCTTTATTTTTCATTTTATAATGAACGCAAGCTTCTATTGCCAGCATTTCTACCCGCTGAAACAAAAAGGATTCTCTCTGTTTCATTTCATGTATATGCAATAAAAGAGGAGAATAATTTCTGGAGATATAACAGAACCTGGCTTTAATTTGGTTAGCGAAATTTTCTGTAAAAGCCGCATGATGATATGATGCGAAATCATCCTGAAGCCAATCAGGAATGTTTTCGGGTAAACCAAGAATATAAAAATACCATGAAAGTGAAATATCATAATTGGTGAAACGGTTGGAATAATCATTTTGATCCCGCAGTATTTTTAATTTTTTTAATACCTGTTCAGCCTTTATATAATTTCCCTGCATGACAGCGATTCGCAGGGTATAAAACAAAGCTCTGTGAACAAATTCTGTCTGTTCTTTCTCCGGAGTCCGTTTCAGCGCGCTCGTTATGAAATTCTCAGCGGAGGATATATCACCCTGATAGAACAATAATTCTCCCTGCGCCAAATCGGCATGCCCTGTATCAAAATTTTTAAAGCAGTTTGATAAATGCGCGACTGTCCACTTTAACGCCGCGATGAATTCTTCCGGCGCGCCTTTCCTTGATGTTCCGACTATGATTATCCAGGCTCCCGGACAGGGGCTGATAAAATTTCCAGGATCAACCGGTTCAGGAAAGCATTTGCTGAGTTTTTCAAAGTATTTATCAAAGTCGTAACAGTCGTCTTTTATACACATCGCGAATCTCATTCTTGCCCAGCTATAGTAAATACCGGCTAACGGACTTCTTACCGGATTGGCAGAGAGTTCCGGCAATTTTAGATAAATTTTCTCATAATGTTCCGCCAATTCAATGGCTTTTTTCATTTGTCCCTGAGATATATAACTGCGTAAATGTATAACAGCAAGATATCCTTCTGTTTCGAATACTTCTGCCGGAGCGCGCTCGAGGATGGTCGCAGTGTATTTAGCGATATCAAGCGGCATTTGAACCGGTATATCCGGAAAAACAGACGCTATCGAATTATAGTCTTTATTTTTTTCAAAGTAGGCAAGCGCGTCTATAAAATAACCATTCTTCTTACACCAGTCTCCGGCAATAGCGTATGTTTCCCGTATTTGTTCTTCCGTAAGGGTTTCCTGTTTTGCCGCCAAAAATTCCAAATACAAAGGATGAATAAGATATGCGTTGATATAACTATCTTTGCGTATAAAGGCGTTTTGCCGTTCCATTTCTGCGGTTAGTTTTTCATCTCCCTGAGCCAAAAGTGTGATAAGTTCAACAGCCAGATGATCAATCAGGGAAAGACGTATTAAAAATATTTGCAGGTCTTTTGATACTCTGTACCAATCCTGCGCTTCCATTAATTGAAAAATATTTGTCTTCATAGCGTTACGCAGATATCCGCCATAACCAGGCGCTTTTTGATACGATCTCGCAATAATGTTTATCGCGAAAGCCCAGCCGCCGGTATCCTTCATGATTTCCCTAAGACTGTCCGGTTGAGGGAGTATATTAAGGCCGCGAAAATATTGAACAAGTTCACTTTCTGTAAAGCGCAAATCGTCTTCGCTTATTTTAAATACCTGGTTTCTGGATTCGAGAGCGGCGATATTAATGCGTGGAGTAGAGCGGGAAATTAAAAATAATGATGTTCCCGGCGGCAGTTTAAAAAGAACACATTCATTAATAAACCGGATAATAGAAGGTTCTTCTATAAAATGAAAATCATCCAGAACAAGAACTCTTTGTTTTGTTTCAAAATATTTATGCCATAAGCTCAGATATTGATTTTGTTTGTCTTTAGTTTCCGGAAAACCAAGTTCTCCGATTGCTTTTGCAAGAGGTTTATTTTCCTTCGCCATGGTATTAATGTAATTTTCCCAAAGGCGTGACATTATATTGTCGCGTTCTGACAGTTGAACCCACGATTTCATCGCTTCATAGCTATTCAGGAAATCATGCGCCGCGCTTGTCTTGCCATATCCTGCCCCTGCACAGATTATAACTACTGGATATTTTATGGCTTCCATGAACAGGCTGTTCAATCTGGGACGCCCGAAATGAAAAGGATTACAATTGTCATCAATTGCTTTTGACATATTATCCATTAATAAATTTTATTTTAATCCATTTTTAAGAAAAAAGCTATCTAATTTTGTTCGTATAATGTGTTATTTAACGCGGAAAGACGCTGTTTATTTTAGTTATCAACTATTGTTATTTCTACACGCCTGTTTGCCGCCTGTCCTGCCTGCGTATTTCTGTTCGCTATAGGGCGGGCTCCGCCGTGTCCTACAACAGTGATATTTGACTCTCTGCAGGCGCCAAGCCAAATAAGATAATTGGCTACTTCCTGCGCTCTTTTGGCAGAAAGCTCAAGTAAATTTTCTACGGAACCTATATGGGTTGTATGACCCGCGATAATTAATCTGACATTTGGTATATTTCTTAGAACACGGGAAATACCTAGCAGCTTTTCCCGCTCTCTGTCCGGTAATTCCCAGGAGTCCGCAGCAAATTGAATATTGGATAATGTGATCATTACGCCTTCTGCGGTTGCCTGAACTCTTGTATCTCTTACATTGTTTTCCGCGATAATGGCTGTAATATCTTCAACTAATGCCTGCCGCCGCGCTGTTGTTTCCTCCTGAAGCCTGTTCCTCTCTCTCTGCGCGGCGTTTCTTGCAGTATCACCCCAGCGGAACAATCCAACTTCTCTTTCCAAAGAGCTATTAATGGCGTCCCACTGCGGCATCTGCGGTAAATGATCCCCGGAAGCCGGAACAGTAACAGAAGGATAAATTTCCCATGCCTCACGAATGGGATAAAGCCTGGCGTCTTCACCGTTGTTACGCCATTGCCGGGCGCCTGAACGCCATGCGCCGGTAAAACCTAATTCGGGAGCGGTAAGTTCGACAGGGAGCCATCTTTTTCCGTTTAACTCGATTATATCATCATTGTATGCGTACCAAAAATCATCGCCTGTTTCAAACGCGATATAAATATGTCCTGGTATTGTAATAAACGCTGTTTCTATTCCTGCAGCTTCAAGGAGAGAGCAGAATAAAATTGATAAATACGAACAATCGCCGCCGCGGTAATGCAATGCCTGATACGGGAAACTTACATTATCCAAAACTGACTCGTCAGCTGAAACATTGGCAAATGATGTCGCAGGTACAATAATATAAGTAATCCCGTATAACCGTAACGTCTCAAACATCGCTGCCGCTATTAATACATTAGAAGGCGTATTGTTCTGCATCCCGGCGTTTACTGATAGAATATTATTTATTCCGGTTTGCACATAGCGCGAGAAATATCTTGCCGCGAAATCGTTAGGTGATACAAACGCCGCGGCTCTGCGGTCGTCGTCCCAGGATAGGGTATTGCGGTGAAAAATCGGCATTTGAATAACAGAAGATGTTTCTTTTCCTGCTCCCAGGCTTCTGTACTGTGTTTGCAATTGTCCGTTGGCGTTTACTGTTTCCGTTAAATTCATCATCGCTTCGTTAAATAACGCGGTGACAGGAATATCAATGCTGACACCTGAAGCAAGATATGGTACAACCGCGAATGTCCAGGGCTGGCTCATATAACTGTCCATATAAAGCGAAAGCCGCACATCAGTTATCGCGTTAGGTTCATCATTTGTTACTCTCACCATAGCGACAGGATTATTTTCATACCATGCCCATGAAACAGGAAATACGCGGTATTGTTCTGTTTTTTCAACGTGCAAACGCGTTTTGCCGCTCATTATTTCCGATAGATTAATTCTAAGTCCCGCCGAAATACCAAAAGAATTAAAAGGTTCCGAGCTGAAAAACCTGTAAGTGTAACTGCTGTCCGCGAATAACGAGAAATAAGGCAATAAATAAAATTCTAATCCAAGTGCGCCGGAGAATGTTAAATTAGCCGCATTTTCTCCGCTTCTGTTATATTGATATATTCCGGCACCTCCGCCGATACGGAATGCGAATCTGTCAAACGGCCTGTACCTTAAAAATAAACCCAAACTGCCGCTCATTAAATTCAAAGGATCTCCTGTTTCAAAAGGCAGCGAAACAAATGAACCCGCGGCGCTTAGGCCAAAATTAAATTTATTAAACTGTAAAAACGCCCAATCAAGTGATGCATTAGCGCCTAACCCTGTATTAAATACCGGAATATTTACCGGCGTTTCAATAACAGGCGCAACCCGCAAAGAAACCTCGTGCTCCGCATGCAAAGGAACAATGAACAATGAACAATGAACAATGAAAAGAAAACAGAGAATATTTATTGTATTATTACCTGTAATCTTTTTCTTTCTTATATTCAATATTGACATAAACATTTCCTTCTACATTCTTAATTGCTCATTATTAATTACTAATTACTCATTATTAATTGTTACCTGCTTACTGCTATTCGTTCCAGTCCTCTGTGGGCGGCTCTGTTTTGCGGATCTCCTTGTAATGCCTGTCTGAACCATCTTTCTGCGGTTGTAAAATCCCTTTCTGTTAAGGCAAGATTACCTCTGTTGGTCATTGCCGGTACGGAACCCAATCCTGCCGCTCTTTCATAAGCCGCTTTAGCTTCCGCTATTCTGCCGGCTCTGACATATAAAATACCAAGCCTGTTTTGCTGCGCTGCAGAATTTTGCATAGCGCTTGTTCTTTGAATAACCGGATTAATCTCCTGTGTTATATACCTTTGTATTACGGTGTTTACTTCACGTAACGCCGCATTATTATCAGTGCGTAAATTACCTCTTCCAAGTTCAACCATTGGAGCAGGAGGGTAGTGCTGCCATGCGTCTTCAACAATAACAAAATCAATTAATCCGCCCGAAGCGAACGCTTCATTTAAAATTGTCACCGCTTTGTTCCAGCAAGCCATAAAACCTTCGTTTAACTCTGACATGGAAAGCGGCAGCCAGACATTGTCATTAATAATTAATATCCGATCAGTCCCGTTAAATAAAGTTTCCGCTTGAGCCGCGTTAATATTTAATGACACCGCCGTTAGAAGCTCAGAATTAAGAGAAGGGGGAGAAGGGTGAAGTTGTTGTTCGCTGTCTTTTTCTTCATCCCTTTCCCATTTTACCTCGATTAACGCCGACGATATCCCGACTCCCTCAAGACAAGCCGAAAACAATAAAACTAAATCCTGGTTGTTACCCGAACTAAACAACAAAGTCTCCGAAGGAAATTGAACACTAATATCAGTTAGCAGTGAACAGTTAGCAGTTAATAGTAGTTGTCCGCTATCCACGCTTGTTGTTGATAAATTATGATTTCTAACCACGCCGCTGCTCACTGCTAACTGTTCACTGTTAACTGTTATTTGACTCGCTCTTAACCCTTCCAAAAGCCATATCGCGTGATTCATGTTTTGATTGTGTCCGATACGCCTGTTAATTCTTTCAAGTCCCGCGATAAACCTGGCAAAGTCCAGTGTTTCAGGCGAAGTAGGAGAAATAAATGCCGTAAGAGCGAAAATATCACCGGCAGTTATTCTGTTGCGGTCATTGGATGCGATTGTTATAGCCCTTACCGTTTCTCTTTCCTGTCCCAAAAATTTATAACGGATAACAAGTTCGCCCATTATCCTTCCGTTATCAGTAAACCGTAAAATTTCACTGGAAAAATCCGCGAACAATGGAATATTTCCGCTTAGCCCTCTGGGAATAAATGGAACAGAACCGCAAAAAAACTCGGATGAAGTATAACTTCCGGCGCGGAAACTCAAACGTACATCCCTGATTTCCGCGTTTTCATTATTGCGTATAACAACATTTCCTATCGGAGTATTCTGATAAATCTGCATAAAAGCGGGATAAACAGCTCCATACTGGTTAAGCGTGGCGTGAACCCCGTCAGTTCCGCGTCCGGCCTGAAAAGTTAATTGCGCGGTCAAACCGGCGTAAAACCCGGAGTTTAAAAATCTTTGTCCGTTATTTATCGCGGACTGTTCATTGTACTGTTTCCACCCCGCGTTAGCTGCAAGCAGAAAACCGGGTGAAAATCTGAAACCAATTTCGCCGCCGGCGCGCCAGTATAATCCTGGTTCGGATATTAAAGATTGCCCGTCCGCCGCATTAATAGCTGATTGGTGTACTCCTATAGCTCCGTCAATTCTTGTAAAAAGCCGCGACAATGAAAAATAATACAGGCTCAAAACGCCGCCAAATGAATAAAAATTAGCGTTAGCTGAAGAATCACCCTGAAAAGGACTAATCGTCATACCGCCTTCAACGCCTAAAGTATAACCTAAACCAAGAGGATTAGGCCAAATTGTAGATAAATCAATTTCTAAGCCAATATCGCCTCCGCCGCCTACACTATACATTTCGCTGCCGTCAGGAGCGGCATTCCCGCCTCCCATTGGGATAAAAACAAAACCTTTAGGACGCAGGGAGAAGTCAAAAGCAAAACAATTAACAGTTAACATATAACAATTAACAATTAAAAAAAGAAAGAGGAAAAGGGAGAAGTGAGAAGGGAAGCGGGAAAATATAATTTGTTTACCTTTCATTTTTACTAATCTCTCCTAACTTAAAATTTATCATTCCCAACTATTCATTGTTCATTAAACATTACTCATCACTTACTATTCATTTCTCACTAGTCACTACTCACTAAACACTACTACGGCTGCCTTACCGCTCCTGGCGCTCCCGGCCACACTCTTGGTCTGCCGTAGAAGTCTGTTGCGGACATAGCACTGGTCCAGCCTGCCGGAACATATGTAAGCAGCTCTCTGTTTCCGCCGCCAGCACGAGTAATATTGATATTATTTGGTACAAATGTAAGATTGGTGCGGCTGAATACATCAATTCCTCCGGAACTTCCAAACATAAAATTATTATCACCGCTGGGATTTGTAACAATATTTGAACCAAATCCCCAGCTTAAAGTATATAACCTGGCATCATCATTATGGAGAGGATAACCATGGGTAAAATTAACATTATTATCCACCCACCGATCAAGAATATTGTAACCATAGGAAGTAAAACTTCTACTTCCCCATGTGTCACCACCATAAATAATATGATGATTATTACTAAAGGAATTATTGCCATAAAAAATATTTCCCATGATAAACAAATGACCGGTATTATGAATTGCTGCCCCTATAGCGCCACCGCTGCCGCGTACCACATTGCCAAAAAAAGTACAACCATAAACGTACATTGTCGAGCCATCCTCATTACGAATAGCGCCGCCATGAGATTCCCAATTATCCATCCAAACATGGTTGTTGGAGAATATACATGAACGAAGAGTTACAGTTCCCCAGTTTGAAATAGCCGCTCCGCTTTGTGATGCTCTACCGCCTCTGAAATGAACACGTTCGATAGTTACAGTCGGTCTTGTAGAAGAAGTTCCAATACGTAACAACTGGCTGGTAGTTGTTACATTTGAAGGACTTCCCCAAGTAAAATTATTTCCTCCTGATCCACCCGGACCTTGAAGGATTATACCGTTACCATATATTGTCATATTTCTGGTAATATGCAATAACTGGGTATTTGTAAATGTAATAATTGTGGTTCCCGGTGTTACATTACTAAATGCGATAATGTCTCCTGTGTTTCCGCTAGAAATAACATTTCTGAACGCTGTGCGTCTATTATCTTCTGTTTGAGTTGCATCAATTATTAAATACCTAGAGGATGCTGTAACCCCTGTCTGACTCGCGCCTGCATAAGCAGTGCCTGCGGGAATCGGATTACCATAAAAATCAATTGTTGGATAACCGCTTGGTCTTGATGTTAGTACAGGAACAGCATCTAATGCTCCGCCTGCAAAGTTATGAGGATTTAAGTGATTTGCACCGGTTGCTGTTGCAATTAAAGGAACAGAAGGAATACTTCTGCCCCCGGTTCCCGCGGTAAAACCGCTATATGCATTTTGAGTGTTTGATCCATGATGATAATCAACAACATTATACGATGATGTTATATTTCTTTCACCCCTATTTACTACAGGCATACCGCCGGTGCCGGGAACAGTATTTTCATAAAATATGTTACCTGTAATATTAATCGATCCGTTATTGACGGAAATTGCGCCGCCCCAATTTGCATGGTTTTTATAGAAAGTACAACCTCTGATGATTAATGTTATATCTGCCTCATTATAAATAGCGCCGCCATATCCGCTAGTATCAGCAGTCTGATTATCAGAAAAAATACAAGATTCCAAAACTAGATTTCCGCCATTATTTCTTATAGCGCCTCCATGTTCTGATTCTGCTCTGCCGCCTTTAAAATGAACACGCCTGATAGTAACATTACCGCTATCTTTTGTTATTAGCCTAAAGTTGGATGAACCGCTGCGTGTAATTGTTATACCATTGCCTTCTATGGTTATATCTTTGGTTATAACAGGTAATGCTTCAATAAGTTCTATATTACTTGTTCCCGGTGTTACATTACTAAATGCGATAACATCTCCATCTTGAACATATGTAAACGCAGTCTGCAAATTTGCTGCTGATTCTGTTGCGTCAATAATCACATACACTGTGCCTGAAGCTGTTGTTTGCTGTACTGCGCCTGCATTAATATTGCTTTCTGGAATAGAAGCGCCGTAAAAATCAGCGGTTGGATAATCTGAAGGTCTTAATGTAAGAGCGCTTACTGCTCCGCCTGTAAAGTTAAGAGGTCTAAAGTTACTTGATGAAATAAAAGGAACAGAAGGAATACTTATATTACCAGTCGTCCCTGCAGGAAAACCGATTCGGTGATCTGCATTGCCGGAATGTGCATCATAAACATTGTTCTGAGTTGTTATTGTTCCTCCTTGTACAATCCTGCCATTACCGCTTGCAGTGTTAAAATTGAATACATTTCCTTTTAATGTGATGGTGCCGCTAGCGCTGGAAATTGCTGCGCCGTTTGCTGCGCTGTTATTATAAAAAGTGCAACCATTGATTGTTAAATTACCGGTATTGCGAATAGCCCCGCCGTTTGCGCCGGAAGCAGTAGTTTCGTTACCGCTGAATATACAAGATTCCAGATTTAGAATACCGCCGTTTTTAAAAATTGCTGCTCCGTTATCTGATGCCAGACCGTCTTTAAAGTGAACACGGCTGATATTAACAGGATCAGCAGGATTATTAATACGCAGCAATTGCGAATTTGCATTTGAAATCCATCCGGATTGAAACCTGGTTATGGTAATGCCATTTCCATAAATATTAATACCTCTGGTTATTTCAGGCAGCGGATTTAAAAGAACAATTTCAGATTCTCCCGGTATTACGCCGCAAAGAACAATCCTGTTGCCTGCTTGCGCTCGCGCTAAGGCAAATCGAAGAGTTCCCTGTGTTGCATTATTTGTAACATCATTAAAATTATTTACAACAAAGCTATTTTCCATTATACCGTTAGTAATTTTCATGCCGGTAATATTCCAGATACTGCTTTCTATTAATGAATCTGAATCCAGGATTGGACCAAAAAGACTCTGTAATGTTATCGTATACTCTGTAATGTTGGAAAATGAATCATTATGTTTTTCTATATTTATATTATTTATTGTAACCGATGAACCGGTAACATCAAGATCAATTTTATTTAGAGGATTATCAGGAGCAAGTTCAATCGGCACTTTTTGATTATTGCCTATATTTTTTGACAAATTAACCCGTACTGCAGTTACATCGGAAGGTCTATCCCAGTTTTCCCAGCTTATTGTTATAATCCCATTAGTTTCATTTTCGCTGTATTGTACATTCCAATGTTCTATTATTGCAGATCGTATAGGAGGGGAATATCTGATTCTTGCTTTTTCCGTCCAGCCGCTTTCGTACCCTAGTCCATTCCTAAATTGCACTTCTACAAGCCAAATAATATTTTGATTATAAATTGTTGTACTTGAAGACAAATCTAATGGAGGAGGATTAACTTCCATCTGCATCCAATTACTTTCGTGAATGTAACTAAAAATATTGGTATTATCGTCCGGTGTTATATAATGTACGATACGCCACTGCCACTGGAGGTTTTTCGGTTCATCTCTTGTCCATGGTTTATTAGGTGTTGCGTTATTTAACATAACACCTAATGGTATGCCGTGTTCATCGTTGTCATGAAACGCGGAAAAATTAGAATTAATAATTAAGTTTCTATTAGCGCGATCAAGAGAATAATTATGTGTGCCGCGGCTTGTTGAATAATGTCCGTTTAATACCAGATTTCCGCTATTATTCGGAACTGTATTGTCAATCACTACTGTTACAAAGCGGCCTTCTTTTACAGCTCTGTCCCAATCATCAGCAGCAACCGCTTCTCCCTGTTTAGGCTGTATCCGCTCAGGTAATATAACAAGCCGGTATATTCCGTTAGGCGTATTTGCCGGAAAAGTATATTTTACTTTATAAAAATTTATTCCAAGCGGGTTCATTGTATTGTTCATTTGCTGGTAGATTAAACCTGCGCTGTTCGTATCTTCTTCCATCTCTTCAAGAGCGCCGTTTTCATCATTATAAACTGTATAAACAGTCATTGGCGGTTTATCTTCTATTGGTTTTTCCATGCCGCGAATGTCAGCGTAATGGATGCGCATTATACTGACTTTATCGGGATCGATATCGGCAATTTCACCAACGCTGCGCGAAACGCTGAAGTACAGGTTTATTTCATAATTGTCACCGTTTTTCCTAAGCCGTCTGTCTCTTTCTACCGGAGCCATTTGATAAAAGAAACTGCCTGCATGAGGATTGCTTAGATCGTGTATCGCCCAAATATTATTAGCTTTAAACGCTCTTGTAACAATTTCGTTACTGGTACGATAAGAAAATTTAACCGGAGAAGAAAGTGTTTTGCCGTTCGCTCCTGTTATTTCTGTTCCTACAGTTACTGTGATGGTATAATATTCGGGCGGCGGATTATTTTCTTTTGGCGTTATAATAATTGTTTGCGTGATGGGATCATAAACCGGAGTGTCAAAAAAAACGTCATGAAAAGCGCCGGTTCCTTCCCACGCGTTGCCGCTCATATCATGCCCTTCTATCTGTATAAGGTTTTCTCCAAAAGGAAGGCAGTGTTTGCCGTTTTTATCTATATAACTATTTTCTTTGTAAATTAATTCCATGGAAAACTTTAATACTATTTGCTGGCCTCGTGTGTAGTAAAATCCGCTGCCAATTAATGGCGGATTTGACTGAATTATTGTTGGGCGATCTCCGCACCAGGGTACAAGAGTTATAGGAGTTTTAGTTTTAATAATAACCTTTGCGGTATGAGAACCGGATACAGTGGGAATATCCTCAAAGAATACATCAATATCGTTGCGGGAAAATTCTTTTAATTCAGCGGCGGTTAATGATTTATCCAGACCATCGTAGGCATCTGTATAGAAGGCAAGCCATTGTTCAAAGCCATAACCGGGCATGGCGCCAAACTCAACTTGAAACGGATAACCTAACCTTGTATCGCCGCATCTGCCTGTTCCTCTTTGCGGACTGGAACCCCATTCAGCGGGAAAACCAACGGTAACAATCAATTTTTCGGCATTTGCCCAGGCAATTTCTTCGTGAAGTTTATCAAGATAACCGGGATCAGCCGCTCCGTTAAAAAGTTCACAGGAACAGGCTAATATCACACAAAATATCGCCAAAATAGCGCGATTAATAAGAACCTTCCTTTTCATGATAATATTTTATCTTTTTAATTATGCATTTCAACTATACGGTATAGGGTTTTTCGATATAGATGAAACATTTTTTTTGCTTGTTTTTAGGCTTATTACATGGTATATTATAATTATGAGAAAGCCTAAAAAACAAACAACTTTTAAGGAAGATTTATGGCGATTTTATTATTGGGAGCGCTAATGGTAGGTTTACCTATTATAATAATGGGCAGCATAGCTGCCTGGCGTGAACGTCAATATAAAGAAGACACGCAATAAGATGATGGTACAGGAAAAAATCGCCGCCACCTCCGCTTAGCCTATCCGCAAGAATCTCTCGCAGAGCCGCATGAGACTGTAGAAAAACTAAAACATGATAACAAGGAACACTGATTTCCACGGATTTTACGGATTAACGCGGATTTTATTATTGAGTATTCTAAATAATCCGTGAAAATCCGTGTATCTTGTTTTTTTCTTCTACAAGTATTATAGTGATAAATAGGAGAAATTGTGGATATTGTCATTTTGGACAGTGCATACAAACATGGAATAACTAAAGAAAATATCATCTATTGTTTGTCGCATTTCAATAATGATATCATGATAAATTATCCGCCGGTAAAACGCTTGTTTGTTGGATATGATAATTTAGGAAGGGCTTTGGAAATCATTGCGATTGAAGATGAAGAACAAGATCGTCTTGTGGTCATTCATGCAATGAAGATAACCAAGCAGTATCACTTTTTGCTAGAAGGAATATGATATGAATTATGATAAAATTGATGTTGACAAAATTGTAAACGAAGTGTCTGCTGCTGTAATACAAGGGAATTACCGTAAAGCAACAAAAAAAGAGTCTATGGAAGTTCTTCTTGCCGCACTTGCCCTCCTTGTAAAAAATATGCAGGATGAAATGCACGACATTGTTCAAAATGAAAGAGAGTTAGTACACGCTTGACGTTTTTATCAACTGTAATAATTTGTGAAAAATTTACAACAGATGGTTTATCAAGACCAGATATACTTTTTTCAAGTTTTATATTTCCTATAACATTTGCCTGGTTTAAATTTAATCATTACCAGTCATCGCTTCCTAGCGCTTCTGCTTGAACTCTTACTAAATCGGGATCAAGTGATGAATCTACCTCTTTATAGACTTCATTAAGATGGGCTGTTATAAGATCGTCTTGAGAGGGTATTTCGGATGCGAATTCTACCATTTTTAGCGCTGCTAAATTGCGCAACAATAATAAAACCGTATTGTCATTGATATTTAAGGTTACTGTTTGTTTCATATAAAAATAATAACGATAAATAAAAGAAAAATCACGGGATGAATATTCAGAAAAACCGTAGCCTAAATCATCGACGAACTGGTACAGGAAAAAATCGCCGCTGCCTCTGCTTGACAATTTCTCCAATTCTTTCCCGCCAAGCCGCATGAGACTGTAGAAAAATTAAAACATGATAACAAGGAACACTGATTTCCACGGATTAAACGGATTAACGCAGATTTAATAATTAAATATTCTAAATAATCCGTGAAAATCCGTGTATCCGTCTACTTGTTTTTCTTTATAAAAATGCATACAATCAAATTAATTACGAAATAATTACCCATCCAGCAAACACTGGATGCTGTTTCTGTGTAGGCAGAATCTAAAACTGTTAAAGTGACAATAAAAATGACCTCTGCTGAACAACTGGCAAGAAATGCGGCGGCTAATGAAATAGTAGTAAATAATAAATTTCCCAATGAAACATGGATTAATGCTGACATTATAAAGAATGATTTTGTTGAAATACCAAAAGATGCAAGCGGCATCATAGTAGCAACTTCAAAGTTACCAGTAAATATGCAAGAAGGGATAGAATTCCTAAAAGAAATAAAATCGGCAATAATACTAATGAAACATGGATCAAGTGTTACTCTTATTCCCAGAATAAAAAGACCGGATGGCAAGGGGTTTCTACCTGGTCCGGATGCAATAGTTAACGGAGTGCTTTATGAGTTTAAAACAGTAACAGGGAAGATTAAAAAAGTTGGAAGAAGGTTTATTGAATCAAGAGATCAAGAAAATAATGTATATATTCGTGTAGATAACCAACGCCATACTAGAGCAGGCGTAATAAAATCACTTTCTGGAATAATTAATAGTAACGATTATAAAAGCGGTTATAAAGGAAATATCATTTTTACTATTGGAGAAGGACAGGGAGAAAAAACATATTTTTTTAGGATTAAGGATTTTAAAAAACAAATACCGGGGGAACCGCAGTAAAGCAATTCCCCCGTAGACACCCAATGCTACAACGCCGCCTTGGGCAGTGGCACTAAATAAAATTATACAGCATTCCGCTAAGAATTGTCAAGCATTTTCTGACGGAACCACGCCGTATGATTGTATACACAGCGAAAACGCCCCTGGAAAGCAAGGCTTTTTTGCCTTGTAAATAAGCGTTTTTAAAGAACTAGCATGGAAGCTGCTACCATTTTATTCTAGGAAATTCAAACACGAACCAAACGAACACCCACGAATCCTCGCTTCGCTATCTTATCACCGGTTCGTGGTTAAAAATCTTTTGTCTTCCTCCGCGATCCCAGCTTCTTCTAACCTTCGGTTCGTGCGAGAGACTCTTCCAATCCCCCCCCACTAATGCTGCACCGCGCCCGGAGGTCCCGGCCATACTCTCGGTTTACCGTAAAAATCCACTGCCGGCATGTTATCGTTTGCCCATATGCCTGCCGGAATAAATGTCCGCAGAGTTCCGAGCGAACGCGGTATAAATTGAGTGCCGGTTTCGGCACTGCCGTCGAATGGCCATGTTGTGTTAGTGTTGGTACCGCCTAAAACAGTCGCAAGTGTGGCGTCTCCTGTTCCTCTGGGAATACCACTCTGATCATTAGCGGTCCCGAAATCTCTATCAAAAATATTATAATTTGAAGATACGTTATGATTATTAACTATATTTGAACCTATATTACCATAAAATAAATTTCCAGAAAGAGTTACCGTTCTGGTGGAGTCAGAAAAAATAGCGCTTCCACGAGTTCCTGTGTTGTTATAGAAAGTACAACCCCTGATTATCAATGTTGCATTAGATGAATTGTGAATCGCACCTCCTGAGGCGTTAGTATTAACATTATTATTATTAGAAAAAATACAAGATTCTAAAATAAGACTTGTGCCGCCGTCTTGCTTTATAGCTGCTCCTCCATCGCTACTGCTTGACCTATAGCCACCTGTGAAATGAACGTTCCTTATAGTAAGATTACCAGCATTTCCTTTCCATAAAAGGCGATTATTTGATGTTTCTCTCTTCGTTATTATTACACCATTTCCCTCTATTATCAGGTTAACATTTCTGTTATGAAACCGCAATTCTCTGGTAAGAGTAATAGTGTCTCCCACTAAAGCCCTGTCAATATAAATAATAGTTTCAGAAGGGGCAGTAATAATTGCATGCCGAAGCGCTCCCTGTGTTGAATGAGAAGCAGTCTCATAGCCACTACCGGGGTCATCAGAACGATTAACTATGTATACATCTCGTGCTAATCCTTGTATCGCGCCTGCATGAGCGGTTCCGGCGGGGATAGAATTACCATAAAAATCAACAGTTGGATAACCAATTGGTCTTGATGATGTAACAGCATTCATTGCTCCGCCGGTAATACCAAGAGGTCTTAAATAAGTTGCTGTATCTGATTCATCTGTTGCAATCAAAGGATTTGAAAGAAGACTTCTGTCAGTTCCATGAGCAGTAAAACCTTGCGGATTACTAACAAATAACGAGTTATCATATACATTGAACCCATCTGATATTACCGTTCCGCCATTTCGATACACTACATGACTACCGCTTTTTGCATGGTTGCCGTAGAACAGGTTCCCGGTTAGGGTGAGGCTGCCAGTATCGTTGTAAATCGCTGCGCCATGTCCATCAGCACTACTTATAGTATTTGTTACTTTATTGTTATAAAATGTACAACCTCTGACTATCATAGCACCGCTATTGCTATTATATATGGCACCGCCTTCTCTGGCCAAAGTCGATCCACCAGAAACTTCATTTCCGCTGAAAATACAGGAATCAAGAGTTAGAATTCCTCTGTTTCGAATAGCTGCGCCATAATGAGATGCCCTGCCATTTTTAAAATGAACACGGCTAATTGTAACATTAGCTAAAGTACCATTGATTAACATTAGTTGTGTAGCATTACTTGGAGTCTCTCCGGTTGAAGCACGAGTTATAGTAACGCCGTTTCCTTCTATGGTCATACTATTTTCTATATAAGGTAATCTTACTGCAAGAGTAATTGTTGCAGCAGATGTTCCTATACTTCCAGCCGGTACATTAAAACGAATAATATCACCAAATGCCTGATGGGTCAGAGCATAGCGCAAGGTTCCTGGAGTATCGGCAGCAGTTGCATCGTCAGTAAAATCAGTAATATTAAATATATTCATTACGGCACTTACTTTCTGGCTTGGTTGTGAAGAAGATGAAGAAAGCAATGTATATTGAGTACTATTAATCGAATTATTTATTACATCATCAATCAGCCAATGATTTAATGACCTATTATTGGCGGCTGAAGCTGTAATATTTAAATCTACACCGCTGCAGTTATTTATTTGGGGGTTGTTTAATCTTCTGCCAACTATACTGCCTAAATGAACAGGTGTCCCGGCTGGAATATTTATCTGTAAATTTGCAGTACTGCTTTCAGTACTGCTGCTTACAGTTGAATTAGAAATTTGTGTTTGCGTTCCACTGGAAAATGCGGCTATACCGCCTACATATCTTTCTCCTGTACCGGTTATAGTTATGGCAGTTGAATACTCTACGTTAAGATCACGGATTATTGCATTGCTCACAGAACCAAAAAGTCCAAAATAAGTTTGTGTTGTTGAATTAAAGCTGCTTATCGTTATTGTCTGCCCATTGCCGTAGAACTTACCCATGAATTGATCATTAGTAGCGACAGTTCCTATCGGAGTCCAATTGATCAAATTGATAGTATCTTCAGTTAACACCCATTGTTTGTTTGCGTTATTCGGCCCCAAAGCGCCTGTTGTAGTGTCGTTTCTCATTGAAGTTATAGTTTCGGAATTTACCGCAAAGGCAGGGTTATTGGAATCAACCGTCATTCCGCCTACAACGTTAAAAATTTTGAATCTAACGGGAGGTGAAGCTTCACCATTGCCGCCATCCCCTATAAAAGCGGTTAGTGTTATATCATATTCTACAATATCGCCGGTTGTAGTTACTTTAGGTATATTGGTAATTCGCCGGAAATTTTCTCCAGTACCGTTTATAGGAGTAATGGTATGCGGCAGGTTACCGTCAATACGGACACTGCGCATCGAAATAGGTGTTGTCCATGATATTAATATCTCTCCGTTTTCCTCATTATAAACAGCTCTCCAGTTTGTGGGAGGAAGTGCAGGCGGCGGAGTTGTGAATATTATATCACCCATTTTTGTCCAATCTTCATTCTCATTCCCAATACTATCTTTGAATATAACATTGATATCAAAAACAGTAGCAGACTCCATATTGCCTAAATCTCCATAAATGTCTGTTTCCGTAATGTATTCCAATAAATCAAAAGGAGGCGGAGTAGTTCCAACAGGCAGCCAGTCACTGCCGGGTATATTATGACCATCTGATGATGTGATATTCCATTTCCAAAAAAGGTTTTTATTTTCATCCATCGTCCAGGGAATATTCGGAGTAGCCTGAGAAGAAAGAATCTCGCCTTTTGTCTCGTTATCACTTACGCTTAAAAAGTTTGGAGTTATCGTCAAAAAACGCATATCGGTAGAATAGCAGTATGTTCCGTTTTCCAGGATCATTGCGTGCCCGGAAAAGAATAACATACCGTTTGTGTTAGGCGCATCATTATCGATTACGATTGAAACAAAGCGGCCTTCACTGACAGCGGTAGTCCATTCATCTTTGTACATTTCTGGATCACCCGCCTGATACGGTAATAAAACAAGCCTGTAAATCCCGGACGGAGTGTTCGCAGGAAATGAAAAAACAGTTTCGTAGTAATGCACATCAAGAGGATTAGAAATATTATTCATCTGCCGGTAAACGCCGCCGGCGCTGTTCTCGTTTCTATTCATCGTAATAAATGTTCCGGGTTCTAAGACATTGCCGATATTATAATGAACAGTTTTTATGTTGTTTTCGCTTCTTATATCGCTGTTAAGTTCCGCGTAATGAACCTGTACAATGGAAAGAGCGTTAGGTTCAGAATTTTCTATCTCTCCCATGCTGCGCGAAACATTAAAGAACAATGATACTTCGTAACTGTTATCTGGTTTTCTTCGCAGCCTCCTGTCTCTGTCCGATGGCGCTGTCTGGAAAAAGAAACTTTCCACGCGGCGGTCATTCAACGGATCGTGCGATGCCCAGATATTATTTGCCTTATATGCCATTGTGACTAATTCTTTACTGGTTCGGTAAGAGAATGAAATAGGAGAAGAAAACCCGTTGCCGTTTGCTCCAATTAAACCTGTGCCTATTGTAATAGTAATGTTATAATTCTCCGGCGGCTCGTTATCTTTTTTTGGTATAATAGTAATGGTTTGTGTTAAAGGATCATAAACCGGATTTTCAAAATAGTTTTCATAAAAAGTTCCTTTAATACTTTCGTCTCTGTTCCATTGTGTGCCGTCAATACCTTGTCCGCTTATCTGTATCAGGTTTTCTCCAAAGAAGTTAATGGGCTGATTTTTTTCATCAAGGTAAATCAAACCCATGGAAAATTTCATTACTATCTGCTGGCTTCGTGTATAGTAAAAACCGCCGCCAACTAACGGAGGATTTGAATAAGTTATTACAGGCCGGTCTCCGCACCACGGTACAAGGGTTATAGGAATCTCGGTTTTGATAACAACCGTTGTGGTATGAGAGCCGAAAGCGGTGGGAATGGTTTCAAAAAAAACATCTATTTCATTTCTGGTTATTCCTGATTCTATTATATCCCCAGCGCTTAATGATTTATTCAGTTCGTCATAGTCATCTGTATAGACGGCGAGCCATTCTTCAAAACCATAACCTGGCATGGCGCCAAATTCAACTTTAAAGGGATAACCAAGGCGGGTGTCGCCGCAGCGGCCTGTTCCCCTCTGCGAGCTGGAACCCCATTCAGCTGGGAAACCTACGGTAACCGTTAATCGCGCGGCATTTGCCCAGGCAATTTCTTCATGTAATTTATCAAGATAACCGGGATCAGCCGCTCCGTTAAAAAGTTCACAGGAACAGATGAATACCATACAGAACGCCGCTAAAACAGCGCGGTTAATAAGACTCTTCATTTTCATACTTATATTTTATCTTACTTAATATACATTTCAACTATACGGTATAGGGTTTTAGAGAAGCGGCAGTTATTCAATAAAACCCAGTGTTTTTGCTTTTATAAGAGCGTCTATGGCGTTATTAACTTCCAGTTTTTCATAAGCGTGCATTAAATGCCACTTAACTGTTGGAATGGAAAGTTTTGTCATTTTGGCGATTTCCGCGTTTTTATAACCCTGAGACAGCAGTTCCAGCATTTTTGTCTGCTGTTTGGATAGTTTTACCGGTTTGCCGCTTTTTTTAAAAAAGGCTGTAACGCCGCGATATTGATTCGCTGCCGCGCTTGCCGCCAGGATTACATCCGTTACATACGCTCTGTTCAAAGCGGATTTTACTCCCAATGACGAAGCGACGCGTTTTAAAACAGGAATAACTGCCGCGCCTTCATCGGCTATTATTCGGATAAAACGTTTTCCCTGCATTTCATACAAAACTTCTTCCAGAATACCGGCAGCCTCTGCGCGGCGGCCGGATGCCCATTCCATACAAGCCTTTAAAGTTAACGCTTCGGTTAAATCCATCGGCCTGCGAAAATCACGGGCGAATTGAATAATCTTGTTAATAAGAGACATTGCTCTTGAGCCGTTATTCAAAACTATACAGGCGCGGACAGTCGTAAAATATTGAAAGATTTTATACAGAGGTACTGTCGCACTTTGTTTATTGTCATCGTCATCGCCTATAAAATAATTGTTCAGCCATTCTTCTGCCGCGTTTTTGTCCGCGTTCATTAATTTTATTTTTATTTTCCAGGCAAGAAAATTACGATCCAAAAATCTCGCGCCCGACTGTATTATATAATTTTCTGTCTGTATCAGTGTTTCTTTTAATAATTTTTCATTTCCCATCGCGAAATATACGGCACATAGATGATTATAAGCCGAAAAAATTACTTCCGGGTTTTGTATGTTCGTGGCTTCTTCATTTGCCTGAATCGCGAATTTAAGAGCTTCTTCTATCTGATTTCTTTCCAGATTAATAGCGGAAAAAAAACAGGACATTATTGGTTTATACATATCTTTAATTAATAACCCGAAACTTTTCTCCAGTTTTTCCATTAAACCGCGATCCGCGTATTCGGATAAATCAGAGAAATCCCGCAGACTGCGGTGAATAAAAGGTAATTGAAGAGAAAAAGTTGATACCTGATAATGTTTTTCAAGGCGTGGTATAGACGGCATCTTGTTGAATTCTTCTACAAGCAGGGGAAACGGCTTTCGATAGTCCGCGGCAAGTTCTAAAATTACTGTTTCCAGCATCTTTGGATATTTTAAGGCGATTACCGGCAGATAAAAACGCAGTTTATCCCAGCTGTATTCAACCATTTTTGTATCGCTTGTAATCCATGCCGCTTCCATTAGGGAAGTATAAAGATAAGGATGTTTGTCGCAAATTCCTTTTTCCAAAACTACCCGGTTAAATAATTTTGAATATTCTTCATATTCGTCTAACGTAGGGTTTGTATATTGATTAAACTGATATATAACTTTTAATATCATATCGTCGCTGCCGCTTTGTACGGCATAAAACCTGGCGATAAGGTATTGTTTATTATCAAGATAATATTTTGCAGCCGCCTTATTTAAACTCGCAAGGTTTATTCTGCTCTCTATTGCCATGTCGCGCAGGAAAGCCAAAAACAAATGATGATAACGGTACATGTCCTTTCCTGTATTGCTTATAAATATATTAGCCGCGCGAAGATCATCCAGTATTTTACCGGCGTTTTTCTTTCCTGTCATTGTAATAGCGAGTTTTTCATTTATTTCATCGACAACAGATGTCTTAAGCATAAAATCGCGCAATTCTTTATCCCAATTTTCCCACAGATGTTCACGGATATAATTAGCGAATACATATCCGGTATTACCGCTTTCTATTTTACCGCTTTTTGCGATGGCGTTAATGCCGATGGCAAGCCCTTCTGTTATCATTAAAACAAGAGCAGTTTCTTCTTCTGTAAGAACGCGTCCCAGTTTTAAAAAATATGTTTTAAGTTCATTTTCGGAAAACTTTAAATTTTCCATATTTATAACATTTTTTTCCTGCTTTAATAAACCTGTTTTAATGTTATAAAAAGACTCAGGCGGCGTATTACGTGATAAAAATAAAACAATAAAAGACTGAGGAAGCCGTTTTAAAACCGCAGGAAGAGAGTTTAATATGTTTGTATTATAAATCAGGTGAAGATCATCAAGCGTTAATGTGTATAATTCGTCATCCGCCTGCATTTCCGCGATTATCATTATTGTATGTTCAACAGGAGATGAAGAAAAAGCAGGGTCTTCAAGAATAGAAAGCATGTTTTTATTATGTGGCTGCGTAGAACAAAAAACCGCTGACAACTGCTTGTAGAATACAGAAGGCACGTTATCATAATTATCAAGACTGATCCATAGAGGTTTTCTCCCGCTGACGGAATTCCAAAGAAGAGCGGTAACTGTTTTTCCCGAACCTGCCGGAGCCGCTGTGTATATAAAGCGGCTTGCCGAAGCTGTTTGCAGTTTTTTCATCAACTCTGTTCTTGGAACGCACATTTCCGGCAAATCAGCGGGAATACATTTGTCATTTAATAGAGTTAACATTCTTATATATTATAAACCATTTACTTTAAATACTCTCTTAATTTTTCTATTACCTTGTCAATATCTAGCGGTTTACCAAGGTGATCGTCCATGCCTGCCGCGAGACAGTCATCTATATCACTTTTAAAGACATTCGCGGTTAACGCGATAATTGGCAGTCTGCCGCGCTGTCTTTCAGGCAGGGCGCGTATACGCCGGGTCGATTCATATCCGTTCATAACCGGCATTTGTATATCCATAAAAACAATATCGTATTTATCAGGAGCCGCTTCCACCATCTTAAACGCTTCCTCGCCGTTTTCAGCGCAATCAATTAATAGTCCTGTATCTTCCAGTAAAGCGATAAGTATTTCCCGGTTTATTTCCACATCTTCGGCGACCAATAGATTTTTACCCTCAAATTCACTTTCGCTTATATGATGATCTTCTTTAATTTCATCCGGTATACCCAAACTTTCATTTACGCAGTCAATTATCATTGACGACATAAGCGGTTTTAATAGGCATTTATTTACACCGGCATGCAGAGCTTCTTCTTTTATTTGTTCCCAATCCATTGCCGTAATCATAATTACTACGGATGGCTTACTTGACATGGATTCCTTAATTTTTTTCGTCAGTTCAATCCCGTCCATACCTGGCATACGCCAGTCTATAAAATAGATATCATAAGCGCCGCGTTCTTGTATAATACGGCAGGCTTCATGACCGTCAGCCGCTGTATCGCAGATTATTTCAAGCTGTCCGAATAATTTTTGGAATTGTTCTCTTGTTTCCGCCATATCATCTACCGCCAGAATCCGTACATTTTTCCAGTTAACGCCGGGTGCCAGCATAGAAGCGGGGTTCTTATCGCTGCGCTGCGCTTTTACTGTAAAAATAAATTTAGCGCCTTTGCCGAGTTCCGATTCTACCCAAATGTTTCCGTTCATAAATTCAATGATATGTTTGCAGATGGCAAGTCCCAGTCCTGTTCCGCCAAACTGCCGGCTTGTTCCGCTTTCGGCTTGTTCAAACGCGGAGAATAGTTTTTCGTGTTTTTCCGGAGAAATGCCAATTCCGGTATCGGTTACCTCTATACGCAATTCACAGTTACCGTTAACTTCACTGACTAATGCCGCGTTTAGGTGAATATCGCCTCCTTCCGGAGTAAACTTTACCGCGTTGGATAACAGATTTGTGATAACCTGCGCCAAACGCTGATCGTCTCCTATCATGAAGCGCGGTATGTTGCTGTCAACATTCAAAGTTAACCGCTGTTGTTTTTCATCTATCCTGAAATTTACAACTGATAATACCTTTTGAAGCATTCTCTCAAAGTTATACTCAACAGGCGATAGTTCCAGTCTGTTCGCCTCGATCTTCGCCATGTCCAATACATCACTAATTACACCTAACAAGTGGGAAGACGCATCCCCAATCTTGTTTAAGGCGTGGTCTTTTTGTACAATGTCTTCTGCTTTTTTCCCTATGATTGTCATACCGATAATCGCGTTCATCGGAGTACGCATTTCATGGCTCATGTTTGACAGGAAGCTGCTTTTCGATTTACTGGCAACCTCGGCTTCCTGCCGCAGTCTTTCCGTATTCCGCAGGGTATTTTTTTCTTCGGATATATCCATTATCGTACCAAGCGTTCTAAGAGCGTTGCCGTTTTCATCACGGATGGATTCCCCTGTCGCGCGGACAAAGATATATTCACCGTTTTTCTTCTTAGCCTGATATTCAGTGTAATAAGGCGTTTTACCGGAAGTATCCATTACGTGGTTTTTCATGGTATTCGTAACCATTTGGAAATCATCGGGATGGAGGCAGTCATGGAAGCTATTGATTATATCAGGGAAATCGTTTTCGTCAGTGTACCCTAGAATTTCCCTGAATCCATTTGAGTAATTAATATTATTCTTAATATTCATGGGATCATCGCGTATAGTTTCCATATCCCACAAACCGATTCTTGCCGCTTTATTAATTATTTTAATTTTCGCGAGCTGCAGTTCATTTATTTCCTGCGCGTGTAAAAGTTCCTGTTCTCGTTTTCGTATTTCAGAAGTATTATACAGGAATCCAAGTCCAGTAAACTCAGTTTCATCTTTAACGCGCGTCAGCGTGATATCGCAGGTTAATAGATGACCATCAGATGTATAATACGGCCATTCAAACCGGACGGTTTCACCTGCCATTGAGCGGATAGTCATTTCCTGCGCTACATCAAATGTAGATCTGCCGTCCGGCAGGGCAGCGGGCATAAAATCCTGGAAATATCGCTCAATAATCTGTTGTTTTGGAGCTTTTAACATTTTTGACAGCTCTTCGTTACAATCGATAATTCTCGGCGGACTGCCGCAAAAAACAAGCATGCCGACAGGCATTGTATCGATTATGGATTGATTAAACCGCGCCGCTTTAATTAATTTTTCTTCCATGTTTTTTGCTTCAGTTATATCAAGAAGCGTACCTGTAACATGGATAGGGTTTCCGTTTTCATCGCGTAACGCCGCGCAAGTATCGCGGAAATAACCGCAGTCGCCGTTTTTCCGGTACATCCGGTATTCTATGTCATAAGGAGTATTGCCGGTTTTATCCCGCAGATGTTTGTCAAAGCAATCGAATACTTTGTCTTTATCATCGGGATGGATTCGGTCAGCCCAGCTGTCTTCGATATTTGGGAAATCAGCTTCATCATTGTATCCTAACATGCGCCTGAAATCATTTGACCAGGAAAACAAATATTCCGGATTGGCTGAGTCGTGATTATTTATATTTACATCCCACAAGCCGTTTTTTGTAGCCCGTATTAATACATTAAGTTTGGTAAGCTGTAATTCATTTGATTCCTGCGCGCTTATAAGATTATGTATCATCCGTTTTTCCAAGCGCAGGTCGCGCGTATATCCGGCTACAACATATTCAGTTCCGTATTTTACTCTTACAAGCGTGATTTCCGCAGGCATATAACTGCCGTCAGGTAATATATGCAGCCATTCAAAACTAAAACTGACTTTTTCATTAAACGCGCGTTTTAAGTACTCTGTTCTTTTAGTAACGGAACGCTCTCCATCAGGCTGATACTCCGGATCAAGGTCGAAGTAACTTTTTAAATATTCCTGTTTGGTTTTAAACCCGCATAGACTCGCCGCAGCCAGGTTACAGTCCAGAAGCTTAAACTCACTGCTCCACAATTTGCAGCACAATGGGTTAGCGTCCAGCATGATCCTGAAACGTTCGTTCGCTTCCTGTTCAGATTCAATTGCCATTTTTTTTGTTTTACTGTTTTTTAAAATCAGGAAAACTACAATTACCATCAGCAGTACCAGAAAAATCGCTGACACAAACACAATCGAAGCGCGCTGGTTCGCGTTACGTGACTGTTCTTCGGCAAGCATTCTTGAATAATCAAAGGAACGGCTTGTCCATTCGTTTGAAATCCTGCCGGTATCTATATACGCCATTGTTTTATCAATAATTGAGTTTAGTATTGTTTCATTTTTATTAAGTCCGAAAAATGTATCGTTATAAACAGGGAAAGTATAATTGGCTTTAAACCCCGGTCTTTCGCGGTAGTTTTGCTGATAATAAAGGATATATCCAAGATTAAAAAACAGATCGATTTCATCTCTTTCAAGAGCGTCCAATGCTTCATCCTGAGAGTCGAAAAGTTTGACGTTAAAACTGTTGGGAAACCATTGATCATATAATTGACGGGTAGCGCACCATCCGACTACTCCTACAGCCGCTTGTCCAATCTGATACAATTCAAGGTTAGGATATTCAGTTTTGGAAAAAAACGCATAAGGCGTAGAAAAAAACGGAGTTTGTGGCCATATAAAATATTCTTTTCGTTCTTCGGTAATTATTAAATCAGAAATTAACGCGGCTTCGCCTGTCCTTAATGTTTCGAGTATCTCTCCCCATGTCGCGTCTTTTTCATTGACAGGCTCAAACTCAATTCCGGTCATCCTGCTGATTTCCATTAATACATCTAACGATATACCCTGAAACTCGTTTTCATTTGAATTGTAAAAACTTACGGGGTATGTATCAGTGCCTAAAACTATAGGAATTTTTCCTGACAGATTATTTATATACTCTCTTTCTTCATCAGTAAAAGAACTGAAAAGGATATTTTTATTATATCCGTCATTACCTAACCGGTATAATTCATAAAGTCTGTTAATCCCGCCAGCTTCGATATATTTATTTAAAACCAAAATGACTGGTTCAAGTTCATTATTGGCTGTTGTCAGCGCGATTGGAGTGTAAGCCAGCGGAAGTAATCCGTGAACAAGATTAAGGTCCGCTTCTCCGGTGTAATAGTGAGTCATTCCCGCCGATATGCCGATAACAGCGTCGATTTCGCCGCTTCTTAGCATAGCCGCTTCAACCTCGATGCTTGGAACAGAAACAATTTCAAATGACAGTTCCGGATAAATACGCTCGATAGTCTCCGCTACAGCGCTGCCATCCATAAAGATACCAACCTTTAATCCGTTAAGTTCGCTCGGTGTTAATATTTTACGGTCATTACGCGTTAAGATACTGAGAGAACGTTGCGCGATGGGGTCGGACATATGATATTTATTTAACCGTTCAGAGGTAATCCCATACTCACATGTGAAGTCGATTGTTCCGCTGTCTATACCGTCCGCGAGGGAGTTCCAGTTATAAAAGTCTAATATAAACGGAATTCCGAAAAGTTCTGTCAGCAGTTCACATAACATTGATGAAAACCCGGCGTATGTGCCGTCCGGCTGTGTATATCCTTCTGTAGAAAATAATTTTCCAAAGGAAAAACTCTGCCGTGACGCTATAAGAGCTTCAATCGCGTTTATTTCGCTCTCTGTAATATCTGGTATATCATGGAATGATTTAACAATATCCACGCTGGATACCGGACTATCCGGTTTATCCGCACAACTTGTAAGGATAAAAGCGCAGAGAAGCGCTATTATTATAAATCCTTTAGTAAGTTCCCGATGTCTGTTTTTGGAATTTCCAGTAAAAATCTTAATTGTCATAATACTTCATATTAGCAAATTATACTTTTTACTTCAACCCATATAGAAATATAATACAAAAACAGAAAAACCCCCTTTTTTCGCTAACGAATTTAACGATGATTTAAACACCCCACACTAGTACTTTGTAGCAACTAATTATTTACAAAGAAGAGCTCTCGCGGAGACGCTGAGACGCAGAGTTATTGTTCGAAACACCTACCTTTAACCTAAAAAATCTCTGATAACTTACAGGGATTTCTAGGGATTAAGATAAAAATCTGAACTACAACTCTGCGCTCTCTGCGGCTCTGCGCCTCTGCGAGATAAAATAATAATCCATTGTTTTCTTTTAGTTGTTAAAGAGTACTAGTAAATCCCAGCATATACTATTAATATTTCAAAAAGAGGTAAAATAATGAGTAAACCCGGCAGGTATACAATTCCTGTTGATTATTACATCATGTTTGGTATTTGTCTCTTGTTTATTGTCATCGCGTTTTTTTTTGATTCTCCCAGGCAGATATTGGATGGTTATATTAAAATACATACATCCCGGAGTGTTTTAATAACAGACTATATAGCGTTGGCAAGTCTTGGAGCCGCGCTTGTTAATTCAGCCATTCTGGTTATTTTTAATTTATTTTTACTTATTTTTACAAAGCGCGAGCCAAACGGGAAAGTAATAGCTGCTCTTTTTTTAACAATTGGTTTTTCATTATTCGGTAAAAATATGGTTAATACGCTCCCGATAATGGCGGGGGTTTGGCTTTATGGAAAAGTTACCGGAAAGAAATTTAAAGAGATGGTAATTTTTGCCATGATAAGCACTACAATATCGCCCATTGTAAGCGAGGTAGCTTTTTATTATGAATATTTCAGCATTGTTAATTTTATCGCCGCTTATGGTATAGGGATTTTTGTCGGGTTTATTTTTCCGGTTATTGCAGATTATGTTAAAGTTATGCACAACCATTACTGCCTTTATAACGGCGGTATCGCCGGCGGCTTTATCGCTACTATGTTCGCCGGGTTACTTAAAAGTATTGATATAGAAATTATTCCGGTAAAATTATGGGATACTTCTCATACATTCCAGCTTGCGGTGCTTGCGTATTCAATCGCTCTGGCGTTAATTATTTACGGCATTGTTACAGATAAACCTGTTAACGCTTTTAAAAAATTCCTGGAACTAATAAAAGAAAAAGACCCGGATAATAGCGATTATTTAACCAAGTATCATAATACCTGTTATATAAACATTGGCATTATGTGCGTAGTATCTACAAGTGTTATGTTAATTTTAGGTAAACCGATTAATGGCCCTGTTTTAGGCGGCATTTTTACTGTATCCGGTTTTGCGGCTTGCGGTAAACATATTAAAAATGCGACTCCGATTATTATTGGCAGTATAATTGCAGTATATCTGAATCATCTTGCATTTGACGATTCTGTTAATAGCCTTGCAATTCTTTTTTCAACAGGGTTGGCGCCAATCGCCGGAAAATACGGATGGCATTGGGGAATAATTACCGGTTTCCTGCATGTATCAGTCGCTGTTTTTATTGGAGATGTAAACGGCGGATTAAATCTTTATAACAACGGATTCGCCGGCAGCTTCATCGCCGTATTAATCCTGCCAATCATCATGATATTCAAATCCCTTTACGAAAAAGTAAAAAAACCGAATAATAAAATTTAAACCACGAACATGTAACAAACAATATAATCGTCTTGCGTTTATTTGATTATTTCATATATAATGAAACATCCCAATGATTAATAAACCAAGTCTGATTATTATAGAAGACCACCCTGTAATGAGAGAAGGTCTCGCCTCATATTTCCTTGGAACAGACCGCTGGAGTACAGTAGAGAAGGCCGCGGATATTGAAACAGCTAAAGAAATATTACTAAGTCATAAAATACCAATGGATTTTGTAATTCTTGATATTCAGCTTGGAGACGAATGGGGTATTGATATAATCCCCTGGTTAAAACAACAATACAAAGACAATCTGCCAATCATCGCTATTTATTCCGCCTTTGACAGTTTCGCTCATGTAAGTTCCGCTCTTACCATGGGAGCTAAAGTATATATGTGTAAACGCCGCAGTGAGCAGGAATTAGAACAGGCGCTCTTTCAGGCGCTGGAAGGAAAAAGCTGCATTGATGATTCTGTACAGGAAAAACTAAATACTACAGCTGACCTTTTCAGTTTACTGACAAAAAGGGAATCAGAAATACTCACTATGGTGAAATGTGATCTTTCCAATAACCAGATAGCAGCCCGTCTTGGTATAAGTCATAGAACTGTAGAAAATATACTTTCATGTGTTTATGATAAAACAGGCATTAAATCGAGATCTGAATTGCAAAAAATGTAAAAAAACAGTAGAAAACCAGCACTTATTATAGGAAAATGTTCAAAATTACGCAATTCGTGCGTAACCACTCATGACAAGTTTTCATGTATACTGGCAAAATAACAATTAAACATAAGGAGGTGTTTTTATGAAAAACACATTAAAAAAGGTCATGGTTATTCTTTTCATGGCAGCATTCGTATTTGTTATTATAGGATGCAGCGGCAAGAAAGATGCGGATGCAGTTGATAACAGCCCTCGTGGTTTGGCACAACAGACATTTAGTTTAATGCAAAGATTGGAGAACTCATTCGATGAAAACGAGATCGATCGATTGTTTGAGCAATTAGAAGAAATTGAAGATAGAGTAGACGCTCTTTCTTATTCTGATCAGGAAATCTATTACGATGAACTGGAGCGTTTGATGAAAGCAGACATCGCAAGTACTTCAGGTTTAGATGATGTTTGGGGCGCTCTTGATTCTGCTACCAGGCTTCTTGATTCAGCTTCTAATTTAACAGGTACTCTTAATGATGCTCAAAACCTGTTGAACGCTACAAGCGGTCTTCTTGATACAGCTTCCAATCTTACAGGATCTGTTAATGACGCGCAGAACGCTTTAAATTCAGCGAACAGGCTTCTTGAATCAACATCAAATATTACTGGTTCAGTAAATGATGCCCAGAACGCTTTAAATCAGGCTAATAGCGCTCTTAATCAGGCCAATAATGCGTTGAATACTCTCGGTTCATTTGGTTTCTAAATCTACTTATCTTTTCCTCATAGGAGCATTGGATGAAATAATTCATCCAATGCTCTTTTTTTTGTATCTGAGGTTGTATACTTATTAATAGATATATAGTTAACATTATTCAAATAATAATAAAATAATACAATGTATGTTTAATTAATTAATGCAAATATGATTTAAATGTTTTTAAAGTGTAAATAAAATCATATACTTGACATACTTTCATAAAAAATGTTATTATATATAAAAATATATAGGAAGGAGTTTTTATGAAAAACACACTTAGAATGGTTGTGGCTATTACGCTTATTATGGTAGTTGCGTTTGCTATGGTCGGCTGTGACAGCCCAAAATCTTTAGCTAAACAATCACTGCAATTAGAAAAAGATTTTGAAAAAGCCTATGCCGCTGATGATGAAAAGAAAATTGAACAGCTTGAGAAAAAGCAAGCTCAGCTTACAGCAAAGATTGAGAAGCTTTCCATGGAAAAACAACTGCAGGTTATGGCTGAGTACATTAAGTTAAGAGGCGGAAGTCTTTTCTAGGCAATAACCAATCACATTAAAAATGTTTACCACCTGTGTTTAAATGGGTGGTGTTTTTTTGCTTATAGCGATAGTTTTATATTGTCAAAACAATTTAATATATGCTATACTTGTATATCAGTGTATATTTATTACATTGAATAAACAACTCGTATGAGTTGTTCAAAATGTTGACGGTGTTGTCATTAACACTGTATTAAGGAGAATTTTATGAAAAGAGGATGGCTAAAGGTTGTAGCAATTGCAATTATTGCAGCATTTTTTGCAATTGCTTGTGCAGCAGGTTGCGATGATTGCAAAAATCTGACAAAAGAAGAAAAAAATCTTGCAAAAGCTTTTGGTATTACAGCGTGTCCTGAATGCAACAAGAAACTCTAATCGAGTTAGGGAGATGTGCGGTCACGCATATCTCCCATATTAATTGCTGCCTTTTTAAGGAGTTATTACGAAAAACACACTAAAATTATCATGGATTTTCGTTTTGCTGGTGATAATTTCTTTCTCTGTTACTGGTTGTATAATAATAAAAAAAGATGACCCTAAAATTCTGGCGAGAGAGTCATTCGATTTATACAGTGAAGCGATGGGAGCTATTTTCAATTTATCTAAAATAGCTGAAATAGAAAAAAAGACAAGAGAACTTGAAGAAAGAGTTGATAGACTTTCAAAAGCGGACAAAAAAAGATATGAAGCGGAACTTAACCGGTTGTCAATGGAAGCGATGGGATCATTGTTTATCGGCTTTGGAAATATGTTAAAAAAATTATCAGAAAGTGATTATATTACCAATAATAATTATAACTATAACCGAGATTATAGTTTTGAGGACACAAAAGAAGCGCTTGAAACGGCAGGTAAATTACTTGATTCAACAAAAAATCTGCTGGATTCTGTCTTAAACTTTGCTAATTCATTTAACGATTAAAAAAGAAATTTAGTAACAAATTGATCAAACAGGCAAAATACTCCAAGAACTCCGGTATAAATAGCAAAACCATAAAGTGATTTTTCCCTGATTATTTTTAACATGAATTTAACAGCGAAAAAACCTACAACCGCGGCTGTTATTGTCCCTATAATAACCGCGATAGGACTGAATGTTATTTCATTCTCTATGGTTTTTCCGTCAAATAAGTCCTTTGTCTGAAATACAACAGCGCCCAATATCGCGGGGATTGACATTAAAAAAGCGAAACGCGCGGCTAAATCGCGGTTAAGTTTTCTGAAAATACCCCCGGATATTGTAGCTCCGGAACGTGATATTCCGGGGGGAATCGCTATCGCCTGCATGATACCAATTATTAACGCGTCAAGCCATGACATATTTTCCGCGTTTTTTAATAAATTTTCATTATTGCCTGATTTTGAGTATTTACTTGATAATAATTCCGCAGTAACTAAAAACGCGGTTGTTATTAAAAAACATATACCTAAGAATTGCGCAGATTTAAATATTTCTTTTATTGAACTGTCAAAAACAAGAGAAGTTATAACAGCAGGAATAGTCGCCAGAATTAAAAATAATGTTAGTTTTTGAAATGGCTTTTTTAGTATTTCCCAAATATCTTTCCATAAAACAACAATAACAGCGATTAATGTTCCCGCGTGCAGCATTGTATCAAAAAATAAAGACGGTTCTTTCCCGAATATTTTTTCAAATATAACAAGATGACCCGTACTGCTCACAGGTAAAAACTCAGTCAGTCCCTGAACGATACCCAATATTATCGCTTGAAATATATCCATTAATTAATTCCTAGTACGGGAGAATCATGGTGTGGACAGTTATGTTTCTTTCCGCTACAGCTCTGTCTACCATCGCTTTTGTTATCCTGCCTCTTGGTCTTGGATGCGGAGGAGCGTCTCCTATTAACAGCATTATCCTTGCTTCAGCCTGCCATGTAAAGCGGGTAGCTCCGTCATAAAGGGCTTCGTATACTGCTTCCGGTATATCACCGCCGCCATGAGCGCGAATAGCGTTTAAAGCGCGCTGGAAAACAGCAAAGTTTGCTGTAAAGGGAGTTACTCTTGTAAGGTATACATCATAATAATCCTTATATTGAACCATGCCGATTCTGAACGAAGGAAATCCAGCCAGTGTTTCTTCAAGCATGGGGATTAGTTTTTCCCGGATAGAGTCGATATACTTTCTCATGCTGCCGGTTGTATCTATGCAAATAACAAGATCCAGTGATTTTCCTCTTTCTCTTTCCATCACTCTTTTAATTAAATCTATTACATCATCCGGTCCTTGTGAGTATATTAAATCACCGTTACCGGCTCTCGCTATATCTGTAAATGTTTCCAGTGTTTCCTGCATATATATTCCGCCGGTTGGCCCGGGAGGAGGTTCCTGTTTTGCTTCCAGTTGAAACGGATTATCCCTGAATGAGCCGCGATAATCGGCATAAGGCAGAGCAAATGTTCTGATATTTAGAAAAGTACCATCTGTTAAATAAACTTCTCCATGCCGGCCTTCGGGATACCCGTAATATAAAATGTAAGGAATATATATATGAAACGCTTCACCAAGGACAGGATGGGTTATTACTGTAGAAGAAATTAGTGAGTAAATACGGCTTTCTCTTGATATTGGTACACCGTTAAGAAGGCGTATTTCATCACCATTAATGGGATTCCATTCACCTGCCCTGTAAGCATAATTGTCAGCCTGCATACTGGGATCTCTTGTGGTTTCAGTTAAAAGCACCGAGCCGATTCCAGGTTTTTTCCTTATAAAAAGGTGATATCCGCCATCTGCTCTTAATTCCAGCAATAAATCCCCGGAATTAATGCTCAAATCCTGTCCAAAAAGCCCCGTAAAACCCCAAAAAACAAGCAGTAATAAAAACCATTTTCTCATACTAAATTATCGGAAAACAATGATTAATTTATTAACCACAGAGTTTCACAGAGTGTTATGCGGGATTCGAAATAAAAGTTAACCTACTTATTTACCGTACTTAGGTATATCTTGTATGGATAAAA
>Ga0123356_10000681_pt1 | contig 37661 bp, 30 predicted proteins | sample TergutEmb28metaG_2_FD_92546 | JGI IMG/M metagenome (GOLD analysis project Ga0123356, IMG submission 92546) | Embiratermes neotenicus P3 segment gut microbial communities from Petit-Saut dam, French Guiana - Emb289 P3 | ecosystem: Host-associated > Arthropoda: Insects > Digestive system > Gut ...
ACTGTTAAAAACATTCCTTGTCCGTTTTCTGTATCTGTATGTTTGTACCTTGCCATTTTCCCCTCCGAACATTCATATTTTAACATAACTTTTGCTTAAAATGAGGCTTTTTCTACAAACTCTTACATCATTGTTCGACGACCCCGACCTGCTCCGGGAGTTGTACTGCGCTCTAGAGGGAGTTACGCTTCCTCCAGATGTACCGGTTTCCATAAACACACTTGAAAATGTATTGTTTTTGGATTTTAACAACGATATCTCTTTCGAGATTGACGGTAAACTAGTGGTTTTAATCGAACATCAAAGCACCATAAACCCGAATATGGCTTTAAGACTTTTATTCTACATAACCCGTGTTTTGGAAAAAAAGATTGATAGCAGAAAACTTTATTCAAGAAAGTCTGTTTCAATTCCAAGACCTGAGTTTTTCGTATTGTATAACGGCAAAGACCCGTTTCCGGATCATGCTGTCTTTAAGTTGTCAGAACTTTTTGAAACTTCAAAAGATTTGGTGTTACCAGAAAAACCTCATCCCTTATTGGAGCTGGAAGTGAAGGTACTTAACATTAATGAAGGCAGAAACGAAGAAATCGTAAGGCGCTGTAAAAAGCTATCGGAATACAGCACGTTCATCGCAAAGATTCATGCTTTTTGGGACGAACATGGTAGCTTAGAAGAAGGAGTAAAAAAAGCTATAAAATACTGTTCTAAACATGGTATAATGAAGGACTATTTAGAGATACACGGCTCGGAGGTATTGAACATGATATTAGAAGAATGGAATACAGAAGATGCAATCGCTTTTGCCCATGAAGAAGGTAGGGAAGAAAGAGATAAAGAAATAGCCTGTAACTTATTATTAGAAGGTTCAACCCCTGAGTTCGTACAAAAAATAACCGGTCTTAATTTTGAAACTATTAAGGGGCTTGAGAAAAAAGAAAAGGTATTATAAAAACTTTTTTTGAAATCCATACGCGGGGAAACATTGGTACAGGAAACCATCCATTCCCCGTAACTTTTTTATAGCTTTTGAAGCCTAGCGTACTTATGCGTATCATTAATCACAAAACTGCCATCGCTTACTGTTCCTGCGCCGCCGGGGTTTGCTGTCGTGGTATTTACCCAATACCTAATTCCGTTTGGTACAGTGTAAAAACGATTAAAACTGGAACCATTAAAAATAGCATAAGTAAGACCTGTTGTTGTAACTGTACCGTTGACGAGGTTAAGTACCTCCTCACCATCGCCAATAATGCTAGCGATTGCTATGCCTACACTGAAAAAAGATGCTGCCGCCCCTGTAGCAGTAATGGTTGCGCCGTTGGTTATGGTTACGCTGCTGTTGGTCGTCAGGTAATTTTCTAAATAAATTCCGACACTATATCCATATGCGCCGCTTGCGGTTCCGCCTTGAGCGTTTACAGTTGCGCTGGAAATAGTAAGCGCACTGTCTAATGTATGAATACCAAAAGACTCCGCTACTGTTCCAGCTGTAACAGTTAAAGAGCCGCTGCCTTGAATGGTTAAGTTGTTTGCGGTAAATATTCCATAGCTTTGATTACGAGTCGAGTTGTTAAAAGTACTTTTTAAAGTGTTAGTGCCATTAAGTTCGATAGTGCCGCCATCAACAAGATATAATGCCATAAAATCAGAAGTCGTAAACGAAAAGTTATTCAGGGTGAGGGTTTTGGTTGTCCCATCCCATGATATTCCAGTAAGCTGTACTTCTTCGCCATCAGATTCTTCGCCCTTGCGGATTATATTTTCGCCTTCACGCACAGATAGCATATAGTTTCCAGTGTGGGTGTTGCCGCTACCACTCTGAGGAGGATTTTTATTACCGCCACCACCACCTCCTCCGCTACTACTGTTTCCATCACCACAGGTGGTAAATACCATTGTGATAATAAAACCTAAAATGCAGTATAAAAAAATATTTGTTTTCATTTATTACTCCTTTATTTATCTAAAAAACAAAAACCATCTATAAGATTATATATAATCGTATAGATTATAGTCAATATCTATCTGGTAATAAACAATGCTTAATATAATCTATTAGGTGATAGGTATAAAGATGACAGATTTGCGAGAGTTGTTGGCTCAAAACATAAAAAAATACCGGAAAATAAAAGGGTTTTCACAAGAAACGCTTGCCGAAAAAGCCGGCACTTCAACAACCCATATAGGAATGGTGGAAATAGGTAAAAAATTTCCATCGCCACGTATGCTTGAAAAAATCGCAGAAGCTCTCGGTATTGATACACCTGAGTTATTCAATACCGGAACCGTTGTGTTTATGCCTATGAATGGTAAATCTGTTGAACGGCTACACAGGGAAATAGTTAATGATTTTCACGAATTTGAAAAAAACGTAATAGGAAAGATCAAAAATCTACAGTAATTTCTCCTATGGCGGTTTACGATGCATGACCATTTCTATAACTCGGAGCATTCAGAAATGTATGCCCAATAAAGTACTTGAGGGGTGTCGGTGGTAAAAGTGCCATGCGGAAGCATGGTGCTTTTGACCAGCCGACAGGACCCCAAATAAAATCTTTAGGCATACATTTCTGGAGTATTGGGACAGGCTTAATTTTATATCTTTGTGCATTATTGGGCGTGTTTCACGTGAAACAATTCTGTTTACGCCATTAAAACGGCGTAAACAGAAACGCTAAACGACATTAAAACATCGTTTAGCGCAGCGGTTTACGGGCGGCTGATGCCTTACGGCGCCGCCCTACATTCCGCTTGTTGCGGAACGTCGTCGACGAAGTTGAAACCGCCATTAGGTTAAGTGTCGCTATTAAACGTTTTCGCTCGTTCTGCCTTTTTCTGCCCCTGCCGCTTCTTTGTCTGAAGCCGTTTTTCCTTGGCTGCTTTACTCGGCTTTGTAGGTTTTCGCTTTTTTGGAAGTCTTGCTGCAGCGGCGATTAATGCTTCCATACGGAAATAAGCTCTTTCCAGGTTAATCCGCTGGGAGCGCTCCTCGTCTGATGATATAACTATTTCATCGTTGGCTGTAATTCGGTTCGCTAAAAGTGTCTTTACCTGCTCCAGTTCTGTTTCAGAAAGCCCGACTAATTCATTCAAACGCAGTCTTAGAGTTACTTTTGTATTTACCTTGTTGACATTTTGACCGCCCGGTCCGCCGGAGCGGGAAAAGTTTGCCTCGGCAAAAGAATGAATGGATTTGTGGAGCAGATCATTATTCATGCTTTTTCATTACAACTCGCCATAATTTTTTCAGTAGTCCAATTCTGCCAAAAAGCACCCAAAATAATAAAGTTGCAATTGCCAAGACCGGAATCCCATAAATAATGAAACCGAGCAGGATTACCCCGACAATAGAAAAAAAGCCGCCAAAATTGCCAAACAGCCGTTTTGTTCGTTCCGGGAAAGTTTCGCTCATATTCGACCGGGCTGTGATTGGACCAAGCAGATTTAAGTCGATGGTTGAGTAATCCACCTGATTTGCGAGATGGCGCAGCTGCGATCCAACCCATTCGATCTCACGCTGTAAATCCATTATCCTCGCTTCTACAGAAAGAATCTCATCAATATTATTTGCCCTTCCAAGATATGATTGAAAAGTCCTTAACAATTCTCTTTGTGTTTCAAGCCGCCCCGCAAGATCATAATAACGAAGCGTGACATCTTCTGTGTTTTCTGTGCGTTGAATCATTCTTCCTATACCGTTTATTTCGGCGAGAAAAAGATCATATTGATTTGATGGGACACGAATGGAATAATAGTAAGAATTTTCATGAATTGTTGTTGAAGCTGCATAAGCGTTAAATCTATTCATCAAATCTAAAACAAAAACATTTGCAGTTTCGAGGTTTTCAACCCTGATACTTATATAAGCGTTTCTTACCAATTTTCGCTCAAAATCGGTCAGAATTGCCGATTCTGATATACCTGATGATGACATGCTGTCATTCGTGGTTCTGCCATATAAAGACATATTTCTGGAAGCTGTAGGCATAACTTCGAGTTGTGCCATATCTGCAAAGCCAGCTCCCCCAAAGCCAACAGTATTTCCGCGAGAACAGCCAAAAAATAAAATTATCGATAGTAACACAAGAACAAAGGTCTTTTTCATTTTATCTCCCTAATCAATTTATTACCGCAACACCATGTTTTTTTGCGGCACTTATTAAACCATCGTCAAGCGTACATAGTACAGCTTTTTTTCGATCTGCCAGTTCAAGGTAGGCTGCGTCGTAGGCGGAGAGATTGTATTTGGCACTGAGGTTAAATATCTTTTGGGAATAATTAATGCCTATTTCCGAATCAGTTATTAAATTAATATCCGAAAAACTTGGAAAGAACGATACAACTTTTTCTAAAGTATATCGCTTACGTCGAATCAAATTGTTAAAAATATTTGCAACTTCATACCAAAATAATTGTGGAGTTAATATTTCATCACTTTCTTCTACCGCTCTATGTAGTTTGTCAATTTTAGGATTTTTTTCATCAGGAATAATTAGAGCGGAGGCATAAGATGCATCATATACATAAATCAATGTCTCCTTCCTTCTTCAATCGCTTCACGAACATTGAAATCACCAGGAACGCCTCTATAATGCTTTCGCATTTCAATTAATGCCTCTATGGCTTCTTTCCGGGTCATCTTTTTTTCCTGTTCATAAGGAATAATTTTTGCAACAGGTTTTCCTCTTTTTGTAACAATAAAATCCGAACCATTTTCTACCTTTAAAATAATTTGCGAAAAATGAGTTTTTGCATCAAAAGCTCCGATATGTTGAGTTGACATATTTGCCTCCTACAAACTAGTTTAATAGACTGGTCTGTTTATGTCAAGGAAAAAAAACAAAGATCACAAATTGTGATCTTTAAGAAAGTATCCAGGTGCATACATTTTTTTGTAAAAAAAGTCTCTATTCACAGGCGGGTTGTACCCCGCTCTACAGAGTGGTTTGAATAATTGAAAAACTGCTACACGTTCACCGTTTGCATGATTGCATCTTCAACCAGAGTATTTAATGAAACACCGCGAGTGTATGCAGTTAAAGCCAGTTTGCGGTGTAAATCCGCATTAATACGAACATTAAAAGAACCCTTGAATGGTTTTTCCGGTTCTTTTTCTCTAGATTTACAAAATTTCAAATAATCATCTACTGCTTTATGGAAATCATCAGTAATGGAATTAACACTGTTACCTTCAAATGATATAAGCGCTTTAATGCCGATAACTTTTCCATGGAAACAAGCATCTTCTTCTGAAAAAGACACGCTCCCAGTATAGTTTTTATAATGTAAATAATTTCCATTCTTTTTATTTCTCATAACTTCCCCTTTTCTTTCAAATTTGCAGTAATATCGTCTATTTGATACAATTTCAAAATATTACGCGGATGCGGTTTGTGTAACCGGATATAATCTCCGTATTGATTTGAAAATGATACACGAGAACCGCCAGTTTTTCCTGTCGTTTCCATTGAATACCCTAAAGAACCAAGCAATGTAGTTAATTCATTAAATGTAAAATCTGCCGGACGAGACAGAAACCGCTTTGTTAATTTATCTTTTTTACTCAAATTATCACCTTCAATGTAATTATATATATATATATCAATAATTGCAACTAAATATAGTTGCAATTCCTTTATTAATAAAATAAAGTATCCAGATGCATACATTTTTTCACAAAAAAAGTATCTATCTGGATATATTGCAGAACCGTTATTCAACTCAGTTGCATACAAATAAACCTCGTATATATCTTCTTTTTATTGTATAATAATAATCGTCAAAGGAGTGTCCATGATCAGGTTTCCAATCAAACTTACCAAACTGGAAAAACACGGAAAAACCTCAGGGTTTAAGCCCCGCATGGAATTCCATATAAACCACGAAGTCCGCAAAGAGTATGGTCTGAATGACAGCCTTTTTTCACTGACCGGAAATGTGGTTTTTGCCGACATTAAGCAGTGCAGAGAGCTGGCGGCAAAATTCAATCTTAAACAGGATCCCGCTCATCCAAAGCGATATATTAAAGCCGGTCAGCTTTATGCGATGGGATTAATCGACGAAATTCTTCACTATGTGGTTTCGCTTTATCGTGAACAGGTTCAATCTGATATTTTTGAAACAGCGTTAAACAGACTGGAAACGAATCTTGGCGGAGATAAAACAAACGGACTTTTGAATTCTTTTTCTACTCAATTTCCTCCGCGGTCTGTGTACAGGGGCGAAAAGAATGTTGAACAATATCTAAATGGCAAAGAAGAAGGTGAAAGCTGCCGCGCGCTATCGATCGAAGAAACTATGCTGCTTTCGCTTGCAAATCTCAATCCGGCATTTAAACCTTTTAAGTTTTTATTTGATGATAAAGATCTTTCCAAGAAAACTGTTTATCCGAATGCAATAGAAGAATTAAAAGCGCACTTAAAAAATTTACCGTCATTTGGCCCTGATGGAATGAACCTCTGGGATTTTCTACGCGCACCGGCGCTTGCATATCCTGATTCATTATTGGGACAGCTTGAGTTTATGCGAAGGAATTGGGGGCTTCTTGTTTCCAAATTTATGTCGCGCCTTTTAATGAGCCTTGATGTAATAAGCGAAGAAAACAAACCATCTTTCTTTGGACCCGGTCCCAGTCAGGTATTGTCTTTTGCAGGTCTTGATGAATACGAGCGGTTCAGTCCCGATCAGGACTGGATGCCAAGAACGGTGTTAATGGCAAAAAGTACGCTTGTTTGGCTTTTTCAGCTTTCGCAAAAATACGAAAGAGAAATAAACCGCCTTGATCAAATTCCAGATGAAGAACTTGATGAACTAGCCAGGCGCGGATTTACAGGGCTCTGGCTTATCGGTGTTTGGGAACGAAGCCAGGCAAGCAAGATGATAAAGCAATGGACAGGCAATCCCGAAGCGGCAGCTTCTGCTTATAGTTTACACGATTACGACATTGCGAACGAACTGGGCGGGTGGGGTGCGCTTAGTAATCTGCGGGAACGTTGTATGCAACGAGGTATTCGCCTCGGCTCTGATATGGTTCCGAATCACACAGGCCTCGACAGCCGCTGGATTGTTGAACACCCTGACCGTTTTCTTCAGCTTTCGTATCCGCCTTTCCCGACATACAATTATAATTGCGGTAATCTTTCCGGCAGAGGTGATATAACCGTTCAAATTGAAGAACATTATTTTTCGCGCAGTGATGCCGCTGTTGTTTTTAAACGAATCGACAACCGTACCGGAGAAACGCGCTACATCTATCACGGCAACGACGGTACTTCCATGCCATGGAACGATACGGCTCAAATTGATTTTCTCAATCCCGAAGCGCGCGAAGCGGTAATTCGTACCATTATTGGTGTATGTAAACAATTTTCGATTGTGCGTTTTGACGCAGCCATGACTCTCGCAAAACGGCACATTCAGCGGCTCTGGTTTCCGGCGCCGGGTACCGGCGGAGCCATCGCAAGCCGCGCTGAACATGCAATCACTACCGAAGAATTTAACCGCCGTATTCCAAACGAGTTCTGGCGCGAAGTAGTTGATCGCTGCGCAGTCGAAGCGCCGAATACTCTATTGCTTGCCGAAGCTTTCTGGATGATGGAAGGTTACTTTGTCCGCACGCTTGGAATGCATCGTGTTTATAATTCGGCTTTTATGAATATGCTTAAAAACGAAGAGAACGACAAATATCGGGCGACGATTAAAAATACAATGGAGTTTGATCCCGAAATCCTTAAACGGTTTGTCAACTTTATGAATAATCCCGACGAAGATACTGCTGTTGCGCAATTCGGCAAGGGTGATAAATATTTTGGCATTTGTACATTACTTGTAACAATGCCGGGTCTGCCAATGTTTGGCCACGGACAAATCGAAGGCTTCGAAGAAAAATACGGTATGGAATACCGCCGTTCCTACAAAGACGAAAAACCTGACGGTTATTTGGTTGATCGCCATGAACACGAAATTTTCCCGTTGATGAAACGACGAGCTCTCTTTTCCGGCAGCGTTAACTTCCGCATTTATGACCTTTATTGTGAAGGCGGTTCTGTAAACGAAAATGTATTCGCCTACTCCAACCGTGCCTGGATTAACGGCCATGAGGAAAAAGCGCTCATTTTTTATAATAATTCCTACTACGAAACTTCGGGCTGGATAAAAGCAAGCGATCCGGCAATACCGGTGCCTGCTTCAGCAGGCAATGAGGGCGGAACACGCAGGGACAGTTTAAGCGAAGCTCTCGCTGTCCACGGCGAAAACCAATACTTTACTTTGTTACGCGAACAAAAATCAAACTTATGGTTTATCCGCTCTTCCAAAGCAGTCAGCGAAGACGGCTTTTTTGTCGGTCTTAGGGGATATGAGACTCAGGTTTATCTTGATATTTATGAAGTTGAAGATGATGTTAAAGGCAGATGGGCAAGGTTAAATAATGATCTGAACGGCGGCGGTGTTCCTTGTCCGTATGCAGCGATTAAAGATATCTTCCTTGGTGAACTTTATTACCGCTTTACGGAACTTTTAAAGTCCGAGATAATTCTTGACTTAAATGATAAGGTAAAGAAAAAATCTTTTATTGAAACATTGAAAGAACCTGTTGAAACATTTATTAAAACAGCATCCCATTTTATTTCCGGCGCAAACGGTTCTTATGATGCGTGGACAGTAAAAGATGCAAAGGGTGTTAACATAAAATTTACTGCGGTAAAAAAAGAAGAAATCTGGAAAGAGTTTGAAGCTTTTATCGGCAGGCTTAAAAACATTTTGGATACTTCGATTTGTAAATCACCGAAAAAAGAACAGATGCTTTATTCTGTCATTTTCAGTTACGGGATTTTATCATTGCTGCGCTCGATAATCGGCAAAGAAGCGACAGGTGTTCATGCGGCGAACCTTGTGTTTGATCATTGGGATTTTGGCCGTAAATTAAGAGAAACTTATCGGTTCTTTGGCGCTTCAGAAGCAGAAACCTGGCGGATTATCGATATTATCAAAGCTGTTCTAAGCCGAACAGATATAGAGTACAACATAAAAGATTCTGCGAAATTATCGCCTGCGGATTTGGCTGCTTTAATAATAGAAAAAAATTATCTTGATGAAGATTTCAGGCGCATTTTGGGGATCAACATCTATAACGATGTTTCCTGGTTTAACAAAGAAGGATTTGAAAATGCCTTATTCTATTCATCACTGTTTTTAATGACAGAAGGAAAGTGTATAGACCGCGTTACCGGTATATATGATGTATTGGCAAAGGCTGAAAAAAAATCAGAATATCGATTTGATGTTCTATTGGATATTTTAACGGCGAAACCTGTTGTCAAGAAAGTTCCTGCAAAGAAGGATGTCGTAAAAAAAGCTGAACCGAAAAAAGCTGCTGTAAAGAAAGTTGTTGCGAAAAAGGTTGAGCCGAAGAAAGTGGAACCAAGAAAGACCGATGTAAAGAAAGTTGTCGCTAAAAAGGTTGTAACGAAAAAAGTTGAGCCAAAGAAGGTTACTGTAAAGAAAACTGAGAAAAAAAAGACAGAGCCAAAAAAAGCAAAACCTGGCGCGAAGAAGGTAAAAACAAAACCAAAGAAAAAGTGAGCTTTTTTAATATAAGAACCTAACGGTATAACTTGACGTATTTAATACAGTCAATTAAAATATTATATCACTAATTAAAGAGGATGTATGAGAAAAACCGGTATACTTAATCCTGACATCATTTCTGCTATAGCCGCCCTGGGGCATACTGACAGTCTTGTAATTGCGGATGCAGGACTTCCAATTCCAGAGGGAGTACCTTGCATAGATATTTCCCTGAGCAAAGGAATTCCTTCATTTAAACAAGTATTAAAAGCTGTAGCTAAGGATCTTGTTGTAGAGTCATTTATTATAGCCGAAGAATTACCAAAAAAGAATTCGGGCGTATGGAAAGAAATTCAATCTATCATGGAAGGGTATCACTGTAAAAAAATTCCCCATGAAAGTTTTAAAGAACAAACTGAATCTGCAAAAGTGGTAATACGAACAGGAGAATCAAGCCCTTATGCCAATATTATTTTAATAGCAGGGGTTAATTTCTAAACTTTCGGATTTAAGCATTGAGATCTTCCTTAAGCATTGTCACGGCTTTTTGTGAAACAGATATAACTTTTTTAAAATTACTCTGCAAAAGACCTAAAGAGATTTCATCTATTACTTCGTTATATTTGCCCGGCCATTTTTTTTGATTCAAAGCAGCTAACGCAGTTTTTATGGTTTTTACATCAAATTTTTTGCTCGCTGTTTCAATATCTTCAAGTTTTTCCTGCAAAAAAACTAAATCATCGGCAGAAATTTCCACAACATCATTTGTTTCCAAAGGTTTGAATTTATCGATTAATGATTGCAGCGCATCAATTAATACGGGTGTTTCGCTTGCCATTAAATTAAAATCCCGGTTCTCGCCTGCGCGTTCCAGTTTTAACGCAAGGTCAGACAATTGTTTTTCGCCAACGTTTGCCAAAGCACTTTTTATGCCATGGACGGTGGTAATGTACGACTCTATTTCTTCATTATTTAGATCGCTTTGCTTTGTTTTTAATTCTTTTAACGCGTTCAAAGCGTTTTCTGCATCCAGAATGAAATATTTCTCTATTTTTTTTGTCTTGTTACTGGTATGTTGTTCTGATGCAGGTAATGGCTTTTTATCCCGTAAATAATGTGTTAACAAACGATCTAATTCACGCGAGTCGATTGGTTTGGCAATAACACCGTCAAAACCATTTGAAAGATATTTTTCTCTTTGCCTGCCGACAATATTAGCTGTCAATGCGATAATGGGGAATGTATAACCCATATCACGTATGATTTTCACAGCTTTCATCCCGTCCATTTTTGGCATCATATGATCCATGAACACCATATCGTAATCATCATTGTTTTTTATTTGTTCGATGGCTTCTATTCCGTTTTTGGCGGTATCAATATTTAATCCATAAGGTAACAATAATCCCATGGCTACAAACAGATTGGATTCAACATCATCCACAACAAGAACTTTGCAAAAAGGCATATGTTCGTGGATTATTTGCTCGTTCTTAAGGAGTGTTGTATTGCGAAAGTTAAAATTCTGTAAACTGTCCGCAATCTTCGCTCCGATTACAAGCGAATTACATTTTTTCTGCGGGATACGCGCGGTAAACACCGACCCTTTGTCATATTCACTTTCCACTAATATTTCGCCGTTCATTAACGCAAGAAGGTGTTTTGTGATACTCATTCCCAGGCCTGTACCGGATACATTATAATTTGTTTCCATATTAAAGCGTTCATATTCATTGAAAAGCCTGTTCAATTGATCTTGATTCATGCCCTGCCCTGTGTCGCTTACTTTGAAAATAAGTATCACTGTTTCATCGTCTTGTGGTTCGAAAGAAACCGATAATTCAATTTTACCAGTTTCCGTATATTTATAGGCATTGGAAAGCAGATTGTTAAGTATCTGTTTAATACGAAGCTCGTCTCCGATCAATTCAAGAGGTATATTCTCATCTACCTGCAGAGCAAATTCTATTAACTTGGACTCGTAGCGAATAAGGTTTATCTGTATGATGTCATTGATAAAAATTGGAACCTCATATTTTAAGGGGAAGATTTCCAGCTTGCCCGCTTCTATTTTTGAGAAATCCAGTATGTCGTTAATAATATTTAACAACAGATTGCCTGACTCAAATATTTTTCTAAACCCTTCTTCCGTGTTTGCCAGAGGATTTTTATTTTGAAGATTCATTTCTGAAATGCCGAGAATTGCGTTCATCGGAGTTCGTATCTCGTGGCTCATCTGGGCGAGGAAAATGCTTTTTGCGCGATTACTCTGTTCGGCAAGTTTTTTTGCGGCAACCAATTCCGTAATATTTATTACATGCTGCAAGTGTACTTTTCTCCCGTCGTACCAGTTAATATAACAGTCTGAGTGAAGGACAGTGTGTCCGGTATGCGGGAAATATTCTTCCCATGTGATTACTTTATCCGGATCATTATCAAGCTGGTAGCAAGGACAAAAAGCACATCTTTTTTCTGAATCTCTGCGAAAAATTTTATAACAATAATCTCCAATAACATTACCTTCGATATTTAGATATTTTTTCAAAAAACTATTAACAAAGAGTATTTCCCCGGTTTCGGGTACGGTTACATAGATCCCTACTTCAATGCTGTTCAATATATTCTCCAGCGAAGTGAGGGTATTATCCTTTAATACAGTTGCTTCGAATGTTTTGTTTAACGCTTTTTCCAAAATAGCGGCATCATCCTGTATTTTTTTAATTAATTGATTATGGATTACAGAATTCGCACACATAAACGCTGTCGAACGCATTATATCAACGCTGTTATCATCAAAATACCTTTCGTTATGACGGTCTTCAAAAAGCCCGAATCCCCAAAAGGCATTATCTATGAATATAGGCGTAATAAATGCAGAAACTACGCCGAATGATTTTAAAATAGAGAGTTCGGGAAGCATGCTTACGGGAGAATTGATATATTCGCCGCCCGAAAGAAGTTCTTCCCATCGCGGTGAAAGCTTTGAAAGCAAAATATTAACCAATTGGGGTGTTGGTTCAGTGGTGCCGCCGGATTCTTTGTCCCAGCGGTAGATTTGAGATGTATGTAAGCTGTCTGACATTGTGAAATTGCGCCAGATTGAGAGCCTGTCTAATCCTAGTTCATCGATAATGAGTTTTAAGCCCACTTTCATAATATCTTCAAAGGATTTATCATGCTGTTCCATGAACATAATGGCTGTTTTGTTTAATACCTCCATCATTCTCTCATGGTTTTTTATATCCTCTATCATTTTAAAATGTTCGCGCAAGTCATATGTATAATCAACGACAACATCTTCATTACCGTATTTTGTCCTGACTAATATAACTTCTGATGGTATGGGTGTACCGTCACCAGGTATAATGTGTACCCAATCAAATTTGCAATAACCTTCTTCAAATGCTTTATGCAAAAGCCCGATAGATTTTTCATCGGAACGCTGGCCGTCTGGCTGGAATTCAGGTGAACAAATATTCAGGAATTTGTCTTTATATTCCTGTTTATCTTTAAGTCCGAATAATCTTACAGTTGCTTCGTTACAATCTATCATATTAAGGTTTCTGTCCCATATCTGGGCGCATAATGGAGATGTATCCAGCATCAGCATTAAGCGTTCGCTTACTGCGTTAATTTCTCTCTCCATTTCTTTAGTTTCGGTAACATCCGTTGCTATTGTCGCAAATGCATCTTTTTCTATTATTAATGATGTTCCTGCAAATATTTTTTTTGCACCGCTCTTATCTTTTCCTGTAAACTCAAAATGAGATATACCGCTTTCTTTTAAATCTTTTATTGTTTTTTCTTTAACTTGTTTTACCATTTCGCTGTCAAAAATTTTGCTTATATAATTATCCATGAGTTCTTCATGCGAGAATCCTGTAATTATAGATGCAGCAGGATTTACATATATACATTCACCGCTTAGTTTTTTATATGAAATAAAATTTGGCGATTTTTGCACAATACTTGACATGATCGTCAATTGATTTTTTATTTTATTGCTTCTTTGCAATAAAATAAAAAGCACCAGCAAAAATAACGACATGATAGCAATCGAAATAACTAAAATAACCAAAAGCCGGTTCATAAAATGTGAACGTTGATTAGATACAATCCTTTCATAATCGTAAATGCGGTTCATCCAGTCATTTCCGATACTTTTGATATTTATTAACCCAAGCGTTTTATCGATTATGGAAAGCAATATGGTTTCATTCTTGTTAAAACCTAATTTGGTTTCTATGTGCTGCTCAAAAATCATATTCGCTTTAAAGCCAAAAAATTCCTGATAATGGGTCAGATATAAAAGCCTTCTTTGAGTAGACATAACAAGATCCACTTCTTTATTATATAAAGCGTTAAAGGCAAGATCATAGTTATCATACAAAACGGTATTTATATGATTTGGAAACCATTGATTAAAAGTTTCGGCATGTATTGAACCCCGAACCATGCCTATTTTTTTATACGAAATTTCGTTGAGAGTAATATTACTATAATCCAAAAGTGATATTAACGCATAATAATCTTCAAGTATCAATTTATCCGACCAGATAAAATGTTCTTCCCGTTCCTCGGTTCGTACCATCTCCGGGGTAATTGCCGCTTTTCCGTTTATCAGCATTTCATAAATTTCTGTCCAGTTTGTATTTTCATCATGAACAACTTCAAAAGATAAACCGGTAAGTAAATTAATTTCTTCCAGCAGATCAAAAAATACTCCCTGCCATTTATTGTCACGCCTGTTATAGAAGCTCAGAGGATAATTGGCGTTGGAAGCCGCTGCCGGTACAATGGGGTTGTTATTAATGTAGGCGCGTTCTTCGTCGGTAAGGAGTACAGACATTTTATGCCTTCTGTAATCCTGGTATCCTTGATTATACAAATGGTTCACATAGGAACTGGCGTTATTTCGCAGAGCCTTGGTCACTGCAGAAATGATGGGCTGCAGTTTAGGGTTTGCAGTTGCCATGGAAACAGGGTTAAAAATTAACGGGAAAAAATCTTCAACAATAATATCATTGTAATCAAGCGTAAATGTTTCTGCATTGCGTGATGCGATAAAGGCATCAGCATCCCCGTTTATAAGCGCAAGATATGCTTCAGGAAAACCATTTACCCACACAGGTACATAAGAGCCGGGTTTCGTTACTGATGCTACGACAGCTTCTGCAGGGGTGCCTATAAAAGCATATCTAATTGGGCGTTCTTGTGAAATCTGATTCGGACTGGGACTCCCCTCAAGCCTGAATACCACATATAACCTATTCGCTATTGTGTCGGTTAAAAAATATCTTAACAAACGTTCCGGAGTAGGCATAAAAATACCGTTAAAATCAACTTCATAAGAATCAGTTTTTCCCACTAAAACATTCATTTGATGAATTTCAACCTGGAACTCGATACCAAAAAGTTCAGTCAGCCATTCGCATAACAAAACGGCATATCCGCCGATCTGTCCATCATTTTTTATGAATGCTTCTGTTGATGGGATCATCCCATAAATAAAAGACTTATATTCTTTTTGCAGAGCTTCTATTGCCAGGATTTCTTCTTTTGTTATACCCGGAATGTCATGGAAGGATTTAAAGGAGCTTATATCGATATTTTGACCTTGGGGCTGTGACGGCTGCCGAGAGCAGGCAAAAAAGCAGAAGACGGTAAATATAAGAATTAATAATGCTATTATTTTATATATTGTTGTCATTTTCACATGTTATTTTAGCATATAATATGTATATTATCAATTTAAGATTAATGTGATATTATAAATAAAAAGAATATTATGGATATGTATTTTTTATTGGAAAAATGTAATTAAAAACTACTATATACCATGTTTAAGGAGAAATTAATGAAAACCACTTACAAATATTTAATCCTGGGTCTATTACTTTGCTTTGTTTCCCTTCCTCTTTTTTCCCAGATGTATCTGGAGATTGATTTAAACGAATCGCAAAACAGGAGGAACCCTTTTGCCGATCAAAGATCGCCTTTGGAAGTTTTTAGAGTGATAGAAAGGGCGGCAAATGACAGCAAAGTACAGGGGATTATTCTTAACATTGGCTCGATTAACCGCAATAGAGATTATTTATGGGAGCTGCGAAACTCGCTTGAACAATTTAAAGCCAAAGACAAAAACATCGTCGCATTTATCAGCAATGCAAATATGGACACTTATAAACTTGCCTCTGTGGCAGATAAAATTGTAATGGATGAACTGGGATATTTAACAATACTTGGATATTCTATGACTGCTCCCTTTGCGCAGGGGACTTTGGAAAAACTGGGAATTGGCGTTCGTGAAATGCGTTTTTATGATTACAAATCGGCTGCAGAAATGTTTGTCAGGGATTCCATGTCAGAAGCAGATCGCAGACAGAACAATGACTATTTGGATGATATATTTAACCTTACAAGAAATATACTAATGAATGCCCGTAACTGGACAGATGAAGAATTTGATGCGATTTTAAACCGCGATTTTTTCTTTTCTGCAAGTTATGCATTAAATAGAAATCTTGTTGACTATTTAGGCAGAAAAGAAGCAGTACTGAAAGCCATCAACGAAGTTGAAGGTAAAGAAATCAGTAATTTTGCTTATTATGGCAATTCCGGTTCTAGTCTGACCGGCGCGGCAGCTTATACTCCTTCAAGGTCAGGCGGTCTTTTTAGAAAGGCTTCGACAATTGCCGTTGTTTATGCGAATGGTACAACAGATATGGAAGCAGGCATGAATGCGCTGAAGCTGTCGCGTACGATTCGGGAATTGGCAAATAACACGCAGGTTAGCGCAATTGTGATAAGGGTTAATTCCCCCGGCGGAAGCGCCGAAGCTGCCGATTATGTCAATGAAGCTGTGCGTTATGCGAAACAATTTAAGCCTGTCGTAATAAGCATGGGACAAGTGGCAGCTTCCGGCGGTTATTGGGTGGCAATGAATGCCAGTCATATTGTCGCCAATCCATATACAATTACCGGTTCCATTGGCATTATAGGTTCCTGGTTTTATGACAACGGCCTTAATGACAAACTTGGTTTGACAACTGATATTCTTAAGCGCGGAGCTTCTGCAGATTTAATGGCAGGCCTTTTGTTTCCTCATCGGGATTTTACAGTTCATGAAGAAGAACGGTACAAAAGCATATTACAAGCTATTTATAGAACATTTACAGAAAAAGTCGCGGCAGGCAGGGATATGGATATTGAAAAAGTTGAAGATATTGCGCGGGGCAGGATATTTTCCGGCATAAGGGCTCTGGAAGTTGGGCTGGTTGACAGTATCGGGAGTTTTAACGATGCATTATACATAGCGCAGCAGTTAGCCGAAATCCCGGAAGGCAGAGCTGTCAGATTCGAAGAATATCCAAAACAAACTTTTTGGGACAGATTATCAAATCCGTTTTCTGTCCTTTTTAGAATATTAAGAGGAAACAATCAAACCATTACAGCGGATTTTCTTGCAGATATATTTCTTCCAGCAGATATTCGTTATCGCATTGAGCGCAGCGGACAGATAATGCCTATTTTGCCGCTGACACTCTCAGTGTACTGACACTGACGTGTCTGACACTATTGTGTCTGCGGGAAAAATTCTACTCTGCGGTTCATCCACCAGTTGATGTAATCTTCTCGTGCTATTATTGGGCGGTTCCCGCCAAGACCTTCGGGTATAAGCTGGTCTCGGTTAGCTCCAAGCTCTACCAGTAGATTTACAATTGTTTCGGCTCGCCTTAGGCTTGTGATCAGTTCAGCTCCTGGATTGCCTATAGGATTTGCATGACCTTCAATTCGCATTCTGTATTCTCTGTTTTCGTTGAGAAAATCGACAATACGCATAAGCATTCTGTTATTGCTGGCGCTTTTTGATGCATCTAAATTATTTAGATTGGCATCAAAATAAACATTGGGAAAAAATGGAACAATAGTTGGTGATATTACAGGTCTAACAATCTGCTGGCTGCCGGGACTTACTTCAAACTTCCATACTGCAGAAACAGCAGAACTTGTACCTCCCTGGGCAGTAATACGCCAATACCAGTTTTTTCCTGCTTGTAAAACCTGTGATGGAAGTAAAAAATGATTAGATGTTGTATTTTGCCTTACTAAAGGATTAGTCATGGCAGGATTATCTGCCAATTCTACAAGCCAGGATGAAACATTTGGATCGAAGGTCCACATAAGGCTTCTGCCGGCTGAATCCAGGAATATTTTTCCATCTTGTAAAGGAAAGGTTAAAACAGGAGAAGTTAGTTCCGGACTACCCCGAAGTACTGAAAATTCGCCTATAACAGAAGGAGTTGCAGTTCCAATGAATTGCAGCGGAAAAACAGGAGTTATTCTCCAGAACCAGCGCCCAAAATCAAGACCGCTTTGGGTTATAGAATTTGTTTCTATTCGGCGGGAAACTACCGGGTTTCTCATATCGGCGTGTGTCGAAAATTCAATCAGATAAGAAGAAACACCTTCTACAGCAGACCAGGAAAGATGAACCTGGGTTCCTGCCGGAAAAAATAATTCTTCCGAAGGCAAGGGAGAGAGCAGGGCTGCAGTAGCAACAGGGATTACTTCTATTGCTCCGGAAGGGAAAAAACTGTTAGCCGGTTCCTGGTTCTCGCCATTAATAGGATAAATACGCCACCAATAATTACCGTTTTCTAAATAAAAAACGGTACTATTGCCGGTAAATATATTTCTGGTTTCGTTAATATGGTTAAATCTGCGATCTGAAGCAATTTCAATAATTACATAAGTATCCGGGTTAAAATAAAAATCATTCCAGGTAAATTCAACGGGAGTTATCGCTCTTTCTCCCAGCGTACCCAAAATGCGGGCGGAAGACCCAAAAGAAGTCATTACAATCATAGGATTTGTATTTATTTCTCCGTAAGAGTCAAGAGCCAGGACATTACCTGCGCTCATTTCCATTCCGTCAAAATTAACATGGCCTTCTGAAACAGAAAGAACAAACCCTTCTTCGTTTTTTTCCATTCTGGCTTGTCCGTTAACTATCATAGAAGAAGTTCCGCTTGTTATAAGAATGTTTGTATTTTCGGAAATTATATCAAGATCACCGCCGGCAAAATCGATTCTGGCGCCTCTTTGGGCATCGTATAAAATTTGTATCATTGTGCTTTCGCCCAAATTTATATGGGTTATTTCATCCTGAAAAATAATAATTGCTTCAGATTGTTCAATTGTACGAATCGTATCTCCATTATATATAAATGAAGCATATTTTAATCTGTCCCATGCATTACGATCATTAAACTTACGCTGGGCAACTCGTTTTTTAAAAATAATGGTTCCCACAGGCTCTTCGTTCAGTTTGACAAGGGTATTGTTATACTCCCTAAAAAAAGCTGCCCCGGAAACCAAAGCCCCGACAAAACAGAAAAGTATGATGATATAATCAATAGTGTTTAATTTTAAATTTTTCTTTAGCATATGAATCCACAATTAAATCGCCGGAGGGATACATTTCATTAATTGGCTGCCGGCTGCCAATGTTTGCCGGGAATACCCTCCACCAATATTTACCGGCTTCCAAAGGAATGGAAACAGATAACGAACCAATTAGCTCCCTTTCTTCTACTATAGAATTAAAATCCTGATCCGAAGCAACTTCTACAATTACACTAATGTCCTGATTTGAATTGGATATATTCCAGGCAAAATAAACAGGAACTAGTTTTCCGGCTGGCCCTTGTACTAATGCAGAAGAACCAAAAGAAGTCATTTTGATTAATGGGCAGGTGTCAGCGGCGGAATTTACACTGCGATATCCGCTATTATACATACTGCTGCGCTCGCTGCCGCGCCTGCGGTCGTTAATAGACTGGCGTTCAAAAAATAAATTATTTTCTTCTTCTTGCGGCACCAGGTTATTAATATCAATACCTAAAATTTCTCTTACGTGCGCCAGAGTTTTAGGACCTTCGGTATTTTTAAAATTAACTACCGCAAACAAACGTACCGGTTTTTCTTTGCCTTTAACTTCAACCGGAGTCATTTCTTCGGTTATGAATTTATCTCCGGTTAATTTCCATGTGTCTTCGGTTATTAAAATATCTGTTCCAAAGTGTTTGTTGAGTGCTTCAACCCTGCTTGCTAAATTTACCGGATCGCCAATAGCAGTATAATTCATTCGTTGATCCGAACCAATTTGTCCTGCAGTAACTACACCGGTATTTATTCCGCACCCAATGTTAATAACCGGATTATTAGGATCATCTTTTTTCCGATGAGCGTTGAGTTCCATTAAAGCGTCTCTCATCATAAGTGCGGATTTAACACAATTAAAAGCGTCAGCTGCAGGGCTTCCTACAGTATAAACCGTACCCCAATGAGCCATAACTGCATCACCAATAAATTTATCCACGATACCATCGTTTTTTTCTACACAATCAATCATGCGGTTAAAATATTCGTTGAGCCATAAAACAATTCGGTTGGATGCATCGTTTCCAAAATTCTTAGTAAAATTCTCGGATATTTTTGTAAAATTACGGATATCGGAAAAGAAAATCGTAGCATGTTTAGGAATGCCTCCGGGTTTAATTTCGCCTCTCATTGCCCTGATAGCGATATGTTTATTGGTAAAACGTCCAAAAATATTTAAGGCGCTGGACATTCTATTAAAACTTTCTGTAAGAAGTCCCAGTTCGTCACGTGTTTGGGGTTTCAGGTTAATTTCAAAATCGCCTTCTTCTATCTTTAACGCTGCTGCTGCCAGCGCCCGGGCAGGACCGCTGATGGTTTTGGAAAAAAACCAAATAAAACAGATAGCGATAAATAACACAGTACCGGCAAGATATAAGTTTTGGCGTGTAAGATTACGGATTGATTCAAAAACAGAATTTTCTGATATTATGGTAATTACTGTTGCGTCAATTCCTGTTATACGATAGTAAGCGCCAAAGTACTTTTCTCCATCCTCGTCATCATAAGGAACCTGCCGGTTATTATCTCCTTCCTCTTTCATTTTTTCTACTAACTCCATGGAAGAAAAGTTGACACCTCCAAGTACAAGAAAAATATCCGGATGGATAAGCAGGTCTCCCGCACTATTAATAATAAAACTTGTATTGGTACCGGTGCCGAAAGATTCGTGAAGATCATCGGGGGAAAAAAGTACTTTTACTGTTTCTTCTCCTGTATTGCCTTCATGAGTAAAAACAGCAGTAAGCATGGAAACTTGAAAGACAGGAGAAGCATTAAAAAGTAATGTTGTATTGGGAACAGCAGAATGGACAGTATCAAAATAAACTTCTACAATATTGTTGTTTATACCGTTTGAATTTAAAAATTGTGTATTATGAATATAAACAGTATGATCGTTTCTTGTTACTCCAATTGATGCAATATTCAAGTTGCGGTTGAAAAAAAACCATTCCAGTTCCTGCTCTCTTCCAAAGGATGGCAGACGATCCACCATTTCCAAATAGAATAAAACCGCATCTCGGACAGAAATTATTGATCCCTCCGCCTGAGATCCTGCTCTGGTGTTTATGGCAAAATTATTTTCTTCGGCTTTAAGCTGTACATCTTCTGAACCTAACGCTGATACCATAACAATAACTGCTCCAAGCGAAACAAGCAAAAGTATCGAAATGATAATTACTAATTTACTTCCAATGGGAAACAGAACGCGAGTTTTTTTAGGTTTTTGGCTCATACTGTTTGTATTATAACAGGAAAAACCTGTTTAAAACCAGTATAAAATGTTGTTTCTATAAAAAAATTAGGGGAATTTTTTTTGCGCAAAGCCGTGACATTTTTATGTCAAACACATACATTTCGCGCATGTTATTATACATCTCCAAGCTGTGAAAGCGGGATTGGTTTTGGGCTGTCATTCTGGCCTTCAACTTTGGCAAATTCTTCGAGCAGTTCTTTTCCGCGGCGGGAAAGTTTTTCCGGGATTTGTACCATCAACTTGATATAAAGATTGCCCCGCTGACTGCCCCACGGAACACCTTCATCGCGGATGCGAAGCATTTTTCCGTTTTGGACACCGGATGGCACTTTTACCTTGATTGTTTTGCTGTCAAGCGTTGTTACATGAATATCTGCGCCAAGAGCCGCCTGGCTTACAGAAATTGGAACAGCGCAGTAAAGATCATAACTTTGACGTTCAAAATATTCATGCGGCTTTACCCTGATGAATACATACAAATCGCCCGCAGGTCCGCCATTGGGGCCGACATCGCCCTGTTTTGGAATGACGACACGCTTGCCGTTTTCGACGCCGGCAGGGATAGTGACCATTATTTTCTGCCGTTTTTTCTGAGTTCCTGAGCCGCCGCAGTCTTTACACGGTTTTTCGATTATTGAGCCTTCGCCGTGGCAATGATGACAGGTGGTGGCTACCGAGAAAAATCCCTGGCTATGCCTTATTTGCCCCGAACCGCGGCAAGTTGGGCAGGTTTTTTTACCGGAACCATCGGTTGTTCCTGCGCCGTTACAGGTATTGCACGCTTCGTTATGTGAATATTGGATTTCTACTTTTGTGCCAAAAACAGCGTCTTTGAACGGTATTTCGACATCATAGCGAAGATTGGCTCCCTGTCTTACATGGCTTCCGCCTCTTGTCCTGCCAAAACCGCCGCCAAAGAAATTTTCAAATATGCTGCTAAAGCCGCCTTCGCCAAAAATATCTTCAAAGCCGCGGAAATTACTCCAGGTGTGTCCGCCGCCCATGCCTTCGACTCCGGCAAAGCCAAATTGATCATAAGCGGCTTTTTTCTGGTCATCTGCAAGAACATCATAAGCTTCGGTTGCTTCTTTGAACTTTTCTTCGGCTTTTTTGTCATCAGGATTTTTATCCGGGTGATATTGCAAAGCGAGTTTACGGTATGCCTTTTTTATTTCGTCTTTAGAGGAATTTTTTTGTACACCGAGAACTTCGTAATAATCCCGCTTTGCCATTTTTATTTAGGGATCAGGGGTTAGGGGTTAGAAATCGTTGTTGGAAAATATAGCGTTGTATACGCTTGGCTAACAAACAACAATCCCTGATACCTAATCCCTATTCCCTACCCCCTATTTATCGTCGTCCACCACTTCGTAAGCGGCGTCTTCGGCGCCCTTCATATTATCGCCGCCGGAGCCGCCGCCCTGCCCAGCGCCGGGATCAAAACCTGTTCCGCCGAAACCGCCCATATCTGGGTTAAAACCCTGGCCCGCGCCGCCCTGTCCTGCAGCACCCTGCTGTTTGTAAATTTCTTCGGCGATTTTGTAAGACACCTGTTTGAGCGCTTCGGTTTTATCTTTGATAGCTTGAGTGTCGCCGCTTTCCAGAGCTCTGCGTAATTCAGCAATAGCTTCTTCTGTCTTGGATTTATCTTCGGCGCTTACTTTGTCGCCCAGGTCTTTGATGTTTTTCTCTGTACTATAAATCATTGAGTCGGCTTCATTGTGCACTTCTGCTTTTTCGCGTTCTTTTTTGTCTTCTTCTGCGTGGAGTTCCGCTTCTTTTACCATGCGGTCAATGTCGGAATCGCTTAAGCCGCTTGAACTTTCGATGCGGATTTTTTGCTCCTTACCGGTGCCAAGATCCTTTGCACTGACATGAACAATGCCGTTTGCGTCAATGTCAAAAGTAACTTCGATCTGCGGAACTCCGCGCGGAGCGGGAGGTATGCCTACAAGATCAAAGCGGCCGAGAGTTCTGTTCTGACCTGCCATCTCACGCTCGCCCTGCAAGACATGAATGGAAACTGCAGTCTGGCCGTCTGCGGCAGTGGAATAAATCTGGCTTTTGCGGGTTGGGATGGTTGTATTGCGCATAATGAGTTTTGATGTAACGCTGCCCAAAGTTTCAATACCAAGTGAAAGAGGCGTAACGTCGAGAAGCAGTACGTCTTTTACATCGCCGCCAAGGATAGCGCCCTGGATTGCTGCGCCTACTGCTACAGCTTCATCGGGGTTTACACCCTTGTTGGGTTCTTTTTTAAACAAATCTTTTACAATCTGCTGAACTGCAGGAATACGTGTTGAACCGCCGACAAGGATAACTTCATCAACTTGATCAGCATTGATACCTGCATCTGCAAGCGCTTTTTTGCAGGGGTCTTTGGAACGATTAAGCAGATCTTCGACCATCTGTTCAAATCTTGCTCTTGTCAGGGATTTTTGCAGATGCTTGGGACCGCTCTGGTCGGCAGTAATAAAGGGCAGGTTGATTTCGGTTGTCTGTGTTGATGACAACTCGATTTTTGCCTTTTCCGCCGATTCACGAAGACGCTGAAGAGCCATACGATCCTGAGCAAGATCGATGCCTGTGTCTTTTTTGAATTCAGCGATGAGCCATTCCATGATACGGCGATCAAAATCGTCACCGCCCAGGTGGGTGTCGCCGTTAGTTGCTTTTACTTCAAAAACGCCGTCGCCAAGTTCCAGAATGGAAACGTCAAAAGTGCCGCCGCCAAGATCGTAAACCGCAATTATTTTATCTTTCTTTGAATCTTTATTAAAACCAAAAGCCAGAGAGGCGGCAGTCGGTTCATTGATGATACGCTTAACATCAAGACCGGCGATTTTGCCCGCGTCTTTGGTTGCCTGTCTTTGCGCATCATTAAAATAAGCAGGGACAGTGATAACAGCTTCGGTTACGCTCTCGCCAAGATAGTCTTCGGCTGTTTGTTTCATTTTTTGCAAAACAAAGGCAGAAAGTTCCTGAGGTGAATATTTTTTTCCGTCAATGTCAATGCGAATATCACTGCCCTGTTCTGTTATGCGATATGGAACAAGTTTCATTTCGTCAGATACTTCTGAGAAACGTCGTCCCATAAACCGCTTCATGGAAAAGATTGTGTTTTCCGGATTGGTGATCATCTGGTTTTTTGCCGGTGCGCCGACAATCCGCTCACCCTTACTTGTAAATCCGACAATAGAGGGGGTAGTGCGTCCGCCCTCGGAACTTTGAATGACAATAGGTTCTCCGCCGTCAAGAACGGCTACGCAGGAATTTGTGGTTCCCAGGTCAATACCAATAATTTTTCCCATTTTTCTCTCTCCTAATATTATTATTTCTTATTTATTATTTAGCCTCTGCTTCCGGCATTAGAACTTTTACTTTTGCAGCCCGAATCACTCTTTCTTTTAAAAAGTAACCCTTAACAAGGTCTTCCTGTACAGTGGCTTCAGTTACTTCGCTTGATTTTTCCATCATCAAGGCTTCGTGTTTGTTCGGATCAAATAGTTCACCAGCAGAATTAAAGCGCTTAAGACCCCATTTGGTTTCAAGCTGGCTGGTTAACCGTTTTTCAATCATTTTAATGCCTTCCAGAAAGCCTGTATAGTCTGCATTGCTCTCGCACTGCTTGGAACTTTCCCCGGCTAAAATAGCCCGTTCAAAGTCATCGATAATCGGGATAATGTCCAAAAGCAGGCTTTGATTGGCGTATTCTATCGCATTTGCTTTTTCCTGGTTCATTCGCTTGCGGAAATTCTCTAATTCTGCAGCTTTCCGCAGTATTTGGTCATGGTTTTCCGCCAGACGGGCTTCCAGTTCAGCAATTTTCTCCTCTGGAGTAATAGGTACAACTGCTTCTTCAGTTTTGATTTCCTGTTCCGGGGTGTTTTTTTCTTCTGTTTCTGCGGCAACTGATTCTTCGGAAATATTATTTTCGGTTTCTAAACCGTTTTTTTCCTCAGCCCTACCTTCCTTTTTCGACATTGAGCTTCCTGATTCCACTTTTTTTCAAATTTTTTCGGGATTTCTCCTATTATAAAATACAAAAAAACAGCGTTTAGGTCAAGGAAATTCGTATTATTTTGATGCCGGATATAACACAGGGAGCGTATTTTTTAAGTCTTGACAAGATGCATATCACATCTATAAAATAAAACATGGCACATCATTAGGATGAAAGGACAAAAATGACAGATTTGAGCAGATTAGTGGTATATTCTCCCGGTTTTCAAAAGAAAACAAGAACAAACTATTAGAAGCAGGAAAAAGCCTGTTAAAAGTTCAATATGGAATTCAGTCTGTAATTACATCCCGAAATGCTGTCAAAGAAACAAAAGGGCGTTGCTCGAAAAATTTAGTTGAGGAGGATTTTATGGGAGTTGCTGGTCTAATTTTAGGTATTTTAGGAATAGTTGGTGCTTTTATTCCTGGTCTTGTCTATATGGCATGGGCGTTTGCATTAATTGGTATCATTGTAAGCGCGATTGCTATGAAGAAAGGACAAGGCGGAGTTGCTGTCGCGGGATTGGTATTAAGTATTATCGGTCTTGTGATTGCGTTACCTAGGTTAATTTGTGCTATTGCTTGCGCCAGTGCTGCTTCTAGTTTATTAGGTGCATGGTAGATTAGGTATCTAAATCAAATAAACTGACAGTAGCTGAATACTGCTGCTGTCAGTTTAAAGAAATATTTTTGTGTTTCCATATATAGAAATATTTGGCCGGAGTATTGGTTTATTTCAAATTATGCTGCTTTGCGGCATATTTTCCTCTGGTATTTATGTAAGTTTATCATCTATTAAACAAAAGTATGATTATACAGATGTAATAATATTTTACTTGTTTTTATATATTGGTGCAATAATTGGAAGTTATCTACTCTATATTTTAATTAATTATAAAAATTTAATTATTTTATTTAATAATATAGATAAATTTAATAACATATTAAGTGTTTTAAGATATATATTTGGAGGCAGTATATTTTATGGCGGGCTTCTTGGGGGAATATTTACAGGTTATATATTAATTAAAAAAAATATTGTATATGAAAAATATGTTGATATAGTTGCGGCAAGCATTCCATTGTTTCATTTTTTTGGAAGAATTGGCTGTTTTTTGGGCGGTTGTTGTTTTGGTATTTCCTGTAAATTTGGTTTTTTGTACACGAATAATCCCATAATTGAAGCTAATGGAATAACACGTTTTCCGGTTCCATTGCTTGAAGCTGCTTTTAATATAGGTTTATTCTTTTTACTCAATCATTTATTAAATAAAGAAAAATATAAGAATAGACTTTTATATATATATTTATTAATATATGCAATAGGAAGGTTTTTTATAGAATTCTTGCGTGGAGATGCATACAGAGGTATGTTGTTTATTTTTTCAACCTCTCAGATAATCAGTATTTTAATTATTATATCAGTTTTATTAAAAGTATTTTTATTTAATAAGAATAAAGAAAAAACAGTTTAATTTTTTTTTAAGGAGAAATGAATATGACAGATACAATGGAGAAAAAAATTGATGAAGTATTTTGTTCCTCATGCGGAGCAATAATAAAAAAAGAAGCAGAAATATGTCCAAAATGCGGCGTAAGACAATTTACTCAAAATGATACTTCCGAAAACAGTAAGCAAGGTCTTGCAATTGCCTCATTAATTTTAGGAATAGCTTGTTTTATTGTTCCTTTTATAGGATTGGTTGGCGGAGTCATAGGTTTAATTTTTGGTATAATTGCGCTTCAAAATGATAAAAAAGGAATGGCAGTTGCCGGAATAATACTGAATTCATTAGGGCTTCTTGGATCTATAATATTATTTATTCTCTTTGTAATAGGTATTGGTATGGCTAGTTCAACCCTATTTGATATATTTAATTATTTTTGATATAGCGGTATGTTACCTTAAACCATTGACTACCTTATCACTGTGAGTCCCGGCGCACCTTAATACACAGGAATATTCCATAGAGTAGGAACGGAGCAAGTACACAGGCGAATAAAAATGGCCAGATTTAATTTTGCAAATTAAATATTTTTTGTAAAATCCACTTGCTTTAGCTTCTCAAAATTCTTGTTTTTAATATGGAATATCCGTTAACAGAGACAGCATGTCTCCACTGACGGATATTTGTTTTTATAATGAATTAAAAAAAAATAATAACGAATAAAATAAACCACAAAGTAAAAAAAACGGTATTTTTCTCATTTTCGAGCAAGCGCCATGCACGCTCGTGCCATATAAGGGTACAGACTTTTGTCTGTTGAGAGCCCTCTTTATAACTGAGGCTCCTGTAACCCTGCTCGAAGGAGAAAAAGGAATTGGGACTGGAAGAATAATGGTTAAAAAAACGACACAGGAAATATTAAATTTTCTCAAATTTATTGAAAAATCATTGGCTATAGAAAAAAAACCAGATGGAGAGCCATTAGAAATATTTCAATATGGCAAGGTATCTCCCGAAATAGCAGATATTGCAGAAAAGGCAGGTATGGATGTCAGGGGTGCTAGTCGCACTATTACTGATGGAATGATCATACATGATCGAGAAAAACATGGATTAAAAAAAGAAGATTTTTCAAGAATACCAAGCATAGCTGATGATCCAGATTTTATTTACGCAGGAATAAAAAAAGGAACACAAAATCCAGATCATATTGCATCTGCAAAAGGTTTTAATGGTAAAACAGATATTTTCATTGACAGACATTTTCCAAGCAAAAACGAATTAAGGGGTGCAACACATTACAAAAGAAATAAACCACTTACAAAAGAGGAATTTATGCAAGCAATTAAAAATACTTATGGTGTTGATATTTCTAAAGCAGTATTTAGAGAAAATAAAAAAGCGGCTACTGATTTGCCCGCTGGCAATGTCGGGAATACTCCGGTAAAACCGGCAGTGGCAGCCACATCCACCTATCCATCAGACCGCTTTTCTAATTTAAATATAACATGGCTTCCCCCAGAAGTCAATAGGGAATTAAACAATCATACAAAGGTTCATGTTAGAGCTTTATATAAATAACAATGTAAAATTCACTTGCTTTAGCTTCTCAAAATTCTTATTTTAAATATGGAATATCCGTTAACAGAGACAACGTGTCTCCACTGACGGATAATTGCTTTTGGGGTATTAAGATGAAAACAAGAGACTTTTGGAGCAGGGTAAAGATTTGTATTAAGGAAAAAGGAGTAACCCACCAGGAAGCGGCAAGAGCTTGCAGATTTTCATATTCAACATTCCGTAATTGGATGTATAAAAATATCAGTCCTCCTTTGGCCTATTCATATAGGATATCTAAATATTTGGGAGTCAGCCTTGAGTATTTAATCAGTGGTCAAGGAAAAGATAATATATCACAAACAAATGAAAAAAATCTATTGTTAATAAAAGAAATAGGAGAAAATATAAAAAAAATTCGGCGTAATGAATTATAAAAAATTATTCGTATGCCCGTACTTCACATAAATGACGTTAGGCGTAAGTTGCGATGGAATGAAAATGGAATTAAGGAGATTCAAATGTTAGTATTGATTAATTATTTTTATAGTAAAATCGTGGATTTTATTAACTATTTCTCTCCTTTGTAACGGTGTGAGGATTCGAGCATCTATTTTTATCGTGTTTTGAAACAGGCAATAAGATTCAACATCTAATGCAGAAGCTATTCTTTCAATCATATCGGGTGAAGGGAATTTTTTCCCCACTTCAATTTCTGCTATATAGGCTTGAGAAGATGTACACATTTCCGCAAGTTTAGCCTGTGAAATTTTTCTCGATTTTCGGAAATCTTTCAAATTTGCAATAAAAAGCTCTTGAAAGGTCATAAATTTACCAGCTTTTAAGCAGTTTTTCTTCAATTAATATGCTAATAGACAATTTAACCTGTTGACAACTTGCATATAGCACGTTATAATACGTATTATTACCATATAGCTAGTAAAAGCTGTACAAATTTTTAAAATGATAGGGTTTTTTATGGAATTGATTATTATTGGAGTAATTTTAGTTTTTGCAGGATTTGGGTCAATTATTCATGGTGTGAGTTTAAACAATAGCATTAAGTTATTATTTATTTAATTTTTAAGGAGAATTTTTATGAAGATTAGATCCAAAGGATTGTATGCTGTTATCGTTTTTATGTTAATTTGTTTCGTAAGTTGTAAATCAGTACCTTCATCTTCACTATATCCGATACCCTACACTCTTATGGATAATGAGATGAATTCTGCTTCTATTAATTTTTCAGTGGGAAATCCGGGTGTATCGTTTGTTTATTTTAATAATGTTCCGAGACCAGAAGAAGGAACATTTTGGAATCCAGTAATGTTTCCCGGTGGAGTACCTCTTCAAATGACTGTTCATGCTTATTATGAACAAAGTACAGCGGGAGCTTATACTACTGGTGCTGTACTTGGAGGATTAATAGGAGTTGGTATTACTGCCGCGACGTCTGGGAGAAGAGCAGCCCGTTCTGTAGATATGAATGTATTATTTTCCTGTCCGCCTTTAGAGGCTGGTAAGGAATATACTCTTTCCTTTAAAAAAGAAAGAGGTAATCCTGGTAAGAATATATTGATTTTGACTGATATGACGTCAAATATAATTATTCATGAGCAAGAATTTGAAATGAGGGATTAAAATTATAGTGGGGCGGTTTTACCGCCCTATTTTTGGGAAAAAAACCATAAAGAATATTTTATTTTAAAAAAATAATCGTATCGCCGTTGTACATCCATGTACAACGGCGGTTCTTCTGAAGGGGCTAGAATATTTAATAAAACTGTCAGTAATAATGAAAATATTAAGCGTGGAGATATTATTGGAGTAGGAAATGAACCAAAATTAATAATATTTTCTAGGACAATAGATCCATTTCTTGTAATAAACTGTATAAGTATGCCAAAATATTATGATGGTTTTTATTTTTTTGATGCTATGTTTTTACTTTCTAGCGGTAGTACAAATTGGTTTAGTTTTGAACAAGTAGTAAGCATTGAAAATATTATAAATGAAATTATACAAATTCATCAAGGAGTTTCATTTTTTCCTACATTTAGATATAGTTTTTTAGGTAAATTAAATGAGTATCCTAGGGAAATTACTAACATTGAAAGACAGGAAATATCTGCTTTTGAACATATGCTTATTGGAAGGAATATTATTACACATATAAATGAGATACAAATTGATCAAAACAGAATATTTTTGTGTTGGCAAAACGGATTTGATCAACATTTAAGAAATCAATATTTATTAAATAACGATATTTGGTTTTATTCAATGAGTATTATGTATAATGCAAATGAGAAAAAGGGATTTATATTTTTACGTGATTTTAAGCTAGAGACATTGGAAAATATGTACAATAATCGCATAAATATTATTAATGCTACAATTTATTAAATATTCAATGGTCGAAGTTAGCCCCCGGGTTCATATTGACCAGCCTCAAAAAAGCTGTTAACCTTTATTTATTAACGAGGCTGTGCAGCCGCGCTAAATCGGAGTAATTATGTCAATCGATATAAAAAATATTGTAAAAAATCTGCATCCGCTGGAAATACGGATCCTTCTTAATTATAAAAAAGGCGATGAACTCACAATCGAAAAAGTTGAAAAAGACCTGGGTTTTAAGCCGGGAAACGGCAATCAGGCGCTTTCGTGGCTTTCCGGTAAGGGGCTTGTAAGTGAAATCAGACGCGAGACGGCGGTTTTTTACGAAATAACCGGCTTGGGTCAGGAATGGAAAGAAAAAGGAAGCCCCGAAGAACGAATCCTGGAGATAATACGGCACAGGGTTAATTCGGATGACAGACCGCGTCTTCCAGATATAGCTCAGGCGCTTAAAATGGAAAACAAAGACATTGGCAGCGCCTTTGGACATCTGTCAAAGCTGGGTATATTGTCCATGGACGATGACAAAAAGGTAGTTATTACCTTACCGTTGGAACACCTGGATGATCCGGAAAAAAATCCGGTGCTTGCGCATTTTAACCTTATACGAGGTTTGTTAAAAAAAGTAGTGCAGGGAAGCGGCTTTCTTGCAGAAGCAGAGCTTAGCGAAGCCGAGAAAAAAATTATGTCCGGTATTGCTAAAAAGCGCGGAGCCGCAGACTCGCCGTTTAGGCTTATAGACAGAGAAACTGTATTCTTTGGCTTTACTGTCGCCGAAGACGGTTCTGTCCCGGCACAAGCAGCGGCAGATGCTCTTAAAGCAGCGGGAATTACAGGCGATGAAGTTGGCACCCTTACTCAAGTCATGCTTGAAGACGGCAGTTGGAAGGGAAAAACTTTCCGTTCCTACAATGTAAATACACCGCCTGTCCGCTTGACTCCAGGTCGCAGCAACCCCTACGCAAAATTTCTTGAAACTGTAAAAGATAAACTTGCTTCTCTTGGCTTTGAAGAATTTGACGGCCCGTTAGTTGAAACTGAGTTCTGGAATTCTGACGCTCTTTTTATGCCGCAGTTTCATTCAGCCCGCGATATTCATGATGCATACAGCATCAAAGAGCCCTGTGCCAATCATCAAGATGAATGGCACAAGGGTAAGGATGGAATAGCGCGCGCAAAATCCATTGATGAGCCCTGGCTTTCCAATGTTGCTGCTGCGCATGAAAACGGCGGAACAACAGGCAGCCGCGGCTGGAAATATTCTTTTGACCGCGATTTTACAAAACGGATGATACTTCGTTCTCAGGGAACGGTGCTTTCGGCAAAACAACTGCCAACTGCAAAAATCCCCGGCAAATATTTTGGCATTGCGCGCTGTTTTCGCTATGACCGCGTAGATGCAACCCATCTGCCCGATTTTTATCAGACTGAGGGAATTGTGTTGGGCGAAAATGTTAATCTTCGCACGCTTTTGGGAATGCTGGAAATGTTTGCCCGCGAAATTGCAGGCGCAAAAGAAGTTAAATGTGTTCCAGGCTATTTTCCGTTTACAGAGCCATCTGTAGAAATACATATCAAACACCCGGTACTTGGCTGGTTTGAACTTGGCGGCTCAGGCATTTTCCGTCCTGAAGTAACCGAAAGCCTTGGTGTTAGTGTTCCCGTTGCCGCATGGGGTCTTGGTATCGATCGCATGGCGCTTATGGCTCTTGGCTTGAATGACCTTAGGGAACTTTTTAGCCATGACATTGAAAATGTACGCTTAAGAAGAGCAAAAGCAAGTTGAATATACTACCGCTTGAACGATACGGTTATGATTTTATTCCGGCTGAATATTTGCCGCCGGGTGCAGATGAATACTGGCTGCGAAATGCGCAGCAAGCGGAGTACTTTTATAAAAGAACCGAAGACTGGCGGAAACTAAAAAAAGCAGAAATAGAAATACTGAATAATAACAGAAACTACTGTCCAAACTGGGAAAATTTTCTTGTAACAGATCCATTTGATCCGGCGTTAATCCGCGACTGCAGTTTTTACGGCCTGGTGCGTATAGGTTCATTACAGCAAGTTGTGTTAAAACATAACGACTTCTGCGTACCTGCGGGAATTCGTAACAGCACAATAATTTCCTGCGATATTGGTAATGATACAGCAATTCAAAATTGCGCTTATATTTCACATTACATAATAGGTAATAATTGTATTCTCTCTGAAGTAAATGAATTACAAACTACCAACCACGCAAAGTTTGGCAACGGTGTCGTAAAGGACGGAGAAGGCGAAGGAGTGCGTGTCTGGATCGATGTGATGAACGAAGCCGGCGGGCGTTCCGTATTGCCGTTTAAAGACATGATAGCGGCAGATGCTTATCTGTGGGCAGCGTATCGTGATGACACCGCTTTGACGGATAAATTGGCGGAAATTACGCAGAAACAGTACGGGAGTTTCCGGGGCAGTTACGGAATAATTGGCAGCGGCGCGGTGATAAAAAGCTGCGCGATTATCAAGGATACAGCGGTGGGAGAAAACGCCTATATAAAAGGTGCAAACAAACTAAAAAATATTACTGTATTGTCTTCCGCCGAAGAGCCGACGCAGATAGGCGAAGGTGTAGAAATGGTGAATGGCATTGTGGGATACGCCTGCAATGTTTTTTACGGATCAAAAGCTGTGCGTTTTGTTATGGGCAGAAACAGTAATTTAAAGTACGGTGCGCGGCTTATTCATTCTGTGTTAGGTGACAATTCGACAGTTTCATGCTGCGAGATACTTAACAACCTGATTTTCCCGGTACATGAACAGCATCACAACAATTCATTCCTGATTGCAAGCCTTATTCAGGGAATGTCAAATATGGCGGCAGCTGCAACCATTGGCAGTAACCACAACAGCCGCGCAAATGACGGAGAAATACGCGCAGGGCGCGGTTTTTGGCCGGGGCTGGCTGTCAGCCTGAAACATTCAAGTCTATTCGCTTCGTTTGTGATCATTGCAAAAGGTGAGTATCCAGCAGAGTTAAATATTCAATTGCCGTTTTCGCTTGTAAACAACAATGTTCATGAAAACCGGCTGGAAATAATGCCAGCATATTTCTGGATGTACAATATGTATGCGCTTGAGCGGAATTCTTGGAAGACAAAAAATCGTGACAGGCGAAAAATAAAAATTCAGAGAGTAGAAATTGATTATCTTGCGCCAGACACCGCAGAAGAAATACTTAACTCAATTTTGTTTCTGGAAAACCTGTTAAGCGATGCAGGTTTGACGCCGAAAGAAATGGCTGATGAAGATGGTAATCTTGTACGTTATATTTCCTGTAAGATCCTGGAAAACAGTACCCGGGATCAAGTAATAATAAAACCAATTGAAGCCATCGCTGCTTACCGCCAAATGCTGTATTACTATGCAGTAAAAAAAATAGCAGCTTTTTTTGATAACCATCTGGAGCTGGATTTTGCCGGTCTTGTTAAATATTTGAACGTTCCCAGCGCCGCAGAAAGAGTCAAGGAATGGGTAAATGTCGGCGGACAGATTGTTCCGGCTTTCCGCGTTGATGAATTGCGCAGAGACATTAACGAAGGCAAGTACAAAAACTGGGATGAGATTCACAGTGTATACGCTCAATGGGAAGAAGAGTATGCACTTGATAAATGCCGCCATGCATGGGCAGTGCTTCTGCTCCTTCAGGAAGGGGCAATAGATGCCAATGTTTTAAAAAAAGAGCTGACAGCAGTTATTGAAATCCGCGAATGGATAGACAAACAAATCTACGAAACCAGAGAAAAAGACTACCGTAATTCATTTAAACAAACCACATTCCGTAATCAAGCGGAGATGGAACAAATACTTGGAAAACCAAACAACAACCCTTTTATCCGTCTTGTTAACAAAGAAAGCGCCAACTTTAAAGAGATGATAGAAAGAGTGATAGCTCGATTAGCATAAAAAAAAGCCCCGCTGTCGCGAGGCTTTTTCATTAACAAGATTTAACTTATTTTTTTGCCAGATATTTGCGCATATCAATTGCAACAGCAATAAGAATGATAAGACCCTTAATAATGAACTGTATATCTCCGGAAACACCAAGCCATTGCAGGGCAATGCTTATTACCTGAAGAAGAATAACGCCGGTTACAATACCGCTGATTCTGCCTACGCCGCCGGTAAAGCTGACGCCGCCGATAACACAGGCAGCAATAGCGTCCAATTCGGCATTAAGCCCGGTAGTGGGACTGTTGGAACCAATACGGGCGGCTTCAATAAATCCGGAAAAACCATAAAGTATGCCAGCCATCATAAAAATAAGAATTGTTGTTTTCATGACAGAGATACCGGAAACATTGGCTGCTTCCGGATTTGCGCCGACCGCATACATATTTTTACCCAATGTGGTTTTATTCCAAATAAACCACATTATAATAACAGCTCCTATGGCATAAAAAACATATAATGGAACCGCAGTACCTCTGAATTCTATAGTGTACTTAACCACATCTTTGTATTCTTCGGTTAAACCGGAAATCGGACCGCCGCCGTTTGTTCCTAACTGTACATAAATCAATACTAAACCGTAAACAATCAATTGGGTTGCAAGAGTTACAATGAACGGGTGTAATTTAAATTTTGCCGTACAAAAGCCGTTAAAAACGCCAAATACAGCTCCTATGGCCATTGATAATAAAAGAACAAAAACGATGGGAGGAGCATTCATATTTGGAAACATTTTTACGCTGTATTCTGACAGAGGCAATTGTAAAAGTGATGCGCATACGCAGGCAGTAAGCCCCATAATTCTGCCGGCAGAAAGATCCGTCCCGGTCAATACAATTATACCGCCGACACCCAACGCCAGGAACAATGCTGACGCTGCCCTCATCAATATATCAGTGATTGATCTGAAGGACAAAAAAGTATTGGCAAAACCCCTTTGTATACTGTAAATCTGTACATATATAACTACTGCAACAATGATTATGTACATTGCGTTTCGAATCAGAAAATCACCCCATAAAAGTAACTTATCTTTACGATCAAGTTCATTGTAATTTTGCAAACGAGTTTTAAAAGTATCGGTGAGGTTTGAGAGTATATTGTTTTTACTCATAATTGTTCTCCCTTATAGTTATTACACGCATTTTGCCGCCAAAGCCATAATTTCTTCCTGTGTTGTTGTACGTGGGTCTACTTCGCCGGTTTTATATCCTCCGGACATAACTATTACCCTGTCACAGACGCCCAGCAATTCTTCCAGTTCGCTGGAAACCATGATGATGGAATCTCCCTGTTTTGCAAGGTCGATCATAAGCTGATATATTTCGTATTTTGCGCCGACATCAATACCTCTGGTAGGTTCGTCAAGCAGCAGGATATCAGGATTTGTCAGCATCCACCTTCCGAAAATTGCTTTTTGCTGGTTACCGCCGGACAACGAACGAATTAATGTCCGGTGACTGGGTGTTTTAATTCTTAATGTTTTAATAGCCCATTGGGCATCAACAATCATTTTTTTATTGCTTATATATAAATTCATATGTTTATATTTTTTGATATTTGCTACTGTAATATTATCGCGCACATTTAGAATACCGAAAATTCCTGTGGCACGCCTTTCTTCCGTGAGCATTGCAAAACCATGTTTCATGGCGCGTTTTGGTTTTCCGGTTTTTATTTCTTTTCCGTTTTTAATTATCTTGCCCGATTTAACAGTGTTAAGACCAAAGAGACTTCCCAAAAGTTCGGAACGTCCTGCGCCGACAAGCCCCGCAACTCCCAGAATTTCTCCCTTACGCAGATCAAAAGAAACATCTTTTAAATTAACGTACTGAGTTGTAAGTCCTTCAACTTTTAAAACTACATCTCCAGGGACATTGTCTTTTGGCGGATAAACATTATTTAAATCACGACCGACCATCATGGAAATGATCTTGTCTGTGGTAAGAGCGGAAGCAGGCAGGGTGTCCACCATCTTGCCGTCTCGCATAACGGATACTTCATCAGAAATACGCAGTATTTCACTCATACGATGAGATATATAGATAACGGCCCAGCCGCGTTTTTTTAGATCGTTAAGAATTCGAAATAAATGTTCTACTTCAACTTCTGTTAAGGATGAAGTTGGTTCGTCAAGGACAATAACTTTGCTGTCATGGGATACCGCTTTGGCAATCTCAACCATTTGTCTTTGGGAAACAGACAAGGAGCTTATTATTGCTTTGGGATTAATTTGAATGTCAAGTTCTTTAAAAACATTCAATGTATCCTCATACATTTTTTTGTGGCTTACATAAAAAGGCGCCAAACCGGGAAAGCGGCCTAGCCAGATATTTTCCATTACACTGCGCGTATGCACCTGATTTAATTCCTGATGCACCATAGATACGCCGTTATCCATAGCTTGTTTTGGATTGGTAAAAAGAACTTTTTTACCGTCCAATATATATTCGCCGCTGTCAGTACTATAAATACCAAACAGGCATTTCATTAAAGTGGATTTTCCTGCTCCATTTTCGCCCATAAGTGAATGGATAGTGCCTGCCCGAACAGTAAGGCTGACGTTGTCCAGGGCTTTTACGCCTGGAAAGGATTTACTTACCTGGATAATTTGTAATAGATCACTTCCCATAACATACCTTTTATTTTTAAAATAACGTCTTCATTTTTCGATTAAAATAAGGAGCGAAATTCTTTCGATTAATTATGGAAGAATCCCGCTCCAAATGTTTATAGTTGACTATTCAAACAAGGCGTATGGTACGCGAATCTTTGCAACGCCGCGATCCATATTGAACTGATCTACATCGTCGAGCAATACGCGGTCTTTGGCAATATTACCTGCAAGGAATACAACAGTTTTTGCCATTCCGACTGCATCCTGTAATACTGAACCTGTCATTCTGCCGCCGCGGATAGCTTCCTGGGCGACTGTGGTTGCGTCAACACCGAATACCGGAATGTATCCCGCTCCAGGTCTTCCTGTGTTAAAGCCC
>Ga0123356_10000682_pt1 | contig 37637 bp, 30 predicted proteins | sample TergutEmb28metaG_2_FD_92546 | JGI IMG/M metagenome (GOLD analysis project Ga0123356, IMG submission 92546) | Embiratermes neotenicus P3 segment gut microbial communities from Petit-Saut dam, French Guiana - Emb289 P3 | ecosystem: Host-associated > Arthropoda: Insects > Digestive system > Gut ...
AAGTAAAGAGTTCGAGGGGGTCGCGAGTGCTGCAGGAGCCCCCGGCGGGGCCCCAGAGGGTGTTTTTTTGGTTACTTTTTTGTCACACAAAAAAGTGACTCGCCGGTAGGCGAAACCTACTGCTGCCGCGCAGCGGAAACGGCCGGGCCGCAGGCCCAGCACCAATAACCCCCCCGGGGGGTAAAAAAACCGTTTTAGAAACAGCCGGGCCGCAGGCCCAGCAACAATAACCCCCGCCCCGGAAGGGCAGAAGAGTTGTTTTTGAAAACAGCCGGGCCGCAGGCCCAGCACTAAAGCCGCCCCGCCAGGGGCTAAAAAAAACAGCCGAAGGGAGACAACAACACCCCCGGAGGGAAAAACAACACTCAAAAAAAATGCTTTTAACCCCCCGCCCGGAGGGCGGAAAACAAACTGCTAATATCCTCCCCCCTTAACCCCCGGGCTAAAGCCAATTGGAAACTGGCATAGGCGGCGGCAGCCCCGGGCGTATAGACGCCATGGGCGGCGGCGTCCTCAAGGAAGAGGCCTATGTCCTTGTGCATTAACTCTACGGCAAAATGCGTCTCCGGACTGCCCTGCAACATGGCGCTGCCTTTGTACTCTATATAGGCCGAGGCATAGCTGGAGGCCATGGCTACCTCCAAATATTTCTCCGGCGCAAGCCCCGCCTTCTCCACCGCCAAAAAAGCTTCGGCCAAAGCACTCGTCAACTGGGCTACCACCAGGTTGTTGGCCAGCTTCATTTGGCTGCCGGCGCCGCTGGGCCCACAATGAATGACGCGCTTGGAAACCGCTTCAAACAGAGGCTGGGCCTTTTCAAGGGCCTGGGCTTCACCGCCGGCCATGACCAACAAAGTGGCGTTTTGGGCCGCAGGCTTGCTGCCGGTGACAGGGGCGTCTACAAACCAGGCCTGCTTTTGGGCAAAACGCTGGGCCATGTGTTTGGAGAGGGTGGGGGAAACGGTGGAAAAGTCCACAAACACCTGGCCCGCTCTGGCTTGGGAGAGAAAACCTTCGGGCCCCAGGCAAATGTCCTCCAGGGCCTTGGGGGTAGCCACACAGCAGGCCACCACCTCACAAGCCTCTGCAAGTTGGGCCGGGGTGTCGGCAACCCGGCAGGGCCAACGCTCGGCAAACTCGGCGGCCTTGGAAGCGGTGCGGTTAAAGACGGCATAGAGGCGTTGTTTATGCCAGAGGTTTTGGGACATGGCCTGTCCCATAATGCCCAGGCCGGCAAAGCCGATGTTGCGCATAGGGGCTCCTTTCAAAACAGGGGGGTAGTGAGGATAGAGCATATTAGCCTAAAGCCCTACAATTGGACTATAGGCCTTAGCATTAGAAAATAGGACTGGTAGAAATGAGGACTTTATCCATATGAAATTCAGGAGAGGGTGAAGGTGTCCCAAGCTGTGTCTCAACCCATGTGCCAACCCATGTCCCAACCCCATGAAAAGGCGTCGCCGTGGGCCATTGTCGCCGAGGGCCTCCACAAACGTTTTGGCCCCTGCCAGGCGCTCAAGGGCCTGTCCCTGCATGTGCCGGCCGGGGCTTTTTATGCCCTGCTGGGCCCCAACGGCGCCGGCAAGTCCACCAGCCTGGCCTTGTTGAATGGCGTGTTGCAGCCCGACGCGGGGAGTATTTGCATTTTGGGCATGGACGCACGCCAGCACCCCTTGGAGGTGAAGCGTTGCCTGGGGGCGGTGCCCGAGGAGTTGGCTTTGTTTGAGCGGTTGACCAGCCGCCAGCAATTGCTGTTTTCGGCGCGTATGTTTGGCCTTGGCGGGCAGGAGGCCCAGCGCCGCGCGGAGGAGCTTTTGGAGTTGTTGGAGCTTTCCCACAAGGCCCATGACTTGGTTGCCTCCCTCTCCAAGGGCATGCGCCGCCGCTTGGCCATTGCTTCGGCCCTCATACACTCGCCGCGGCTGGTTTTGCTGGATGAGCCTTTTGAAGGCATTGACATTATGGCCGGCGAAATGATTCGCCGCCTTTTGCTGGGGCTTTCCAAGCAGGGCGTCAGCATTCTCATGACGACGCACGTATTGGAAATTGCCGAAAAAATGGCCAGCCATGTGGGCATTTTGGTGGAGGGGCATATGGCCATAGAGGGCCCTATAGAGCCATTAAAGGAGCAGCATAAAGCCCCCAGCCTGGAGGCTTTGTTTTTCCAAGCCCTCCCTAAACCTAAAACCGCCTCCCTGGCCTTGTCGTTTTTTAACCAAGGGGAAGAGGGGGGGGTTAGGTGACGCACCTAAGGAAAGGGGAAGTGCGTAGCCGTCTCCCAAAGCGGTTGTCTCCTGTGCCAGGGCAGCGCCGGCGGCTGTTGGGGGGGGGCAACCGTTGACGCGCCTAAAGCAAGAGGGGGGGCAAGCGTTGACCCACCTAAAGCAAGGGGGGGGCACCCGTTGACGCGCCTAAAACTCCCCTCGGCCGTAGGGCATTTTATATTGCTGTCCAAGCTGCGTTTGGACTTTAGGAGGAACCGGGGGGGTTGGCTATGGCTTATGGGCCTAGGCCTAGCCCTAGGGGTAGGGGGTATTTTAGCACGCCTAACCCTCCTGTTGTTTCGCTTTGCCCCCATAGCCCAGTCCAACTTATGGCCTGAATTTTTGCTGCACCTTTTGAGTTTTGTCCTAGCGGGGTTATGGGGGTTGTGGCCGTTGTTGTCCCTAGGGGCGGATGACTTCAGTGAGAATACGCGCTTTAGCCTCTACCCCATTTCCAGTTTCCGCCTGCTGTGGGTAGCCACCCTCGCCCGCATAGCGGAAGTGCGCAACCTGCTGTTGTTGTCGCCCCTGCTGGGGGCCTTTTGGGGCTATGTGGAGTTGCGCGGGCTGGCCCTCTTCCCCTGGCCCTTGTTGTTGTTGGCGGCCACGGTATTTTTCTATTTGGCTTTGGCGCAACTGTTTTCCAACGTCATGTTGTGCATATTGGGGCATAGGCATAACGCCGAAATATTAGGGGGGGGCCTATTGTTATTTTTAGCCCTGGCCACCCTCATTCCCCCTGTTGACGTTTCCTGGTTATTTGAAGCGGACTTTGGCGCGTTGGGGGCCCTCTCGGACGAGCTGATTGAGCGGGCCACGTTGGCCCTGGGCAAGCTGCCTACGGGCTATTTGGGGGAGGGGTTAGGCCGCTTAGGCGAAGGGGGGGGTAGGGGCCTAGGCCCCCTGGCCTATGTGATGGCTTTATTGGAGTGGGGGGCCCTGCTGATGGTGGTAGCCTGGGGGTTTTTGGTGCATTTCCTCCGCAGGAATTTCCGTGCCCCCCCTAAGCCTAAAGCTGCCCAAGCCTGGGAGGGGTTTGCCAGGCCCTCCAGCCTGAAGGGGGTATTGCTGTGGAAGGAGGCCCTGGAGTTTTGGAAGCACCCGAGGGCGCGTTTGCTGGCCTGCGTACCCTTTGTACTGTGCATTTTCATCCGCGTATTTTCCGCCAGGACACTGTTTGTCTATGCCATGGGGGAGGCGGCGGACGCTTTTCTCATGGGGGCTTTGTGCCTCTATGCGGCGACGCTGATGACGTCGACTTTTGCCCAAAACAGTTTTGCCTATGAGGGGCAGGCTTTTTTCGCGTTGTTGTCGGCCCCCCTGGACATGGCCTGGGTATTGCGCGCCAAAAACCTCGTACAAGCCCTGGCAGGGGCCCTTTTGTCGGCCCTGGTAGCCGTATTTTATATGGGCTACATAGGCCGAGGGGGGTGGAGGGAGTGTTTATTTTCCGCGGGGGCGGTAGGGGTATTGCTGCCGGTATTGTTGTGCGCGGGGAATGTTATGTCGCTTTTATTCCCCGTGAAATTCCACGCCAGCCTCCAGCGTAAGGACAGGCTGCCCCTGGCCGTTACCCTAGGGGGGGTAGCAGCAGCAGGTTTAGGGGTAGCCCCCTGGAGTTGGCTGGTTTCTTCCCTAGGGGCTCAAAGGCCCAGCGGGGGGCTAGGTATGCTTTTGTTAAGCTTAGCCCTAGGCTCCTGGATGGTTTATTATAACCTATGGCCCCTCACCACCCGCTTGCTGGAGTCCAGGAAGGAGGCCATATGCCGAGCCGTCATGCGGGCATAGGGGCCCCGTCCGGGAATGGCCCCGCTGTGGACACCCCTGTGGGCTCGCCCCGGCCACGGACACTTCCGCTGTAAAAGTATATTGCGCTCACCCTGTCTATTTGGCTATGGAAAGCCGGTTGTTTTGGTTTTCGCTGCAAAAAAATTGGACATACAAACAAGGCTAACATGCGGGTATTCATTAGAGAAAACATATCAAAATGGATTGCAGGGGTGGGCATAGGGTTGATGTGTATTTCGTTGTTTATAACGACGAAACTGGACTATGTGCACAGCGACAATGCATGGTATGCCATAACGGGCCGTGCCCTTGCAGAAGGGAATATACTGCTTAGGGATTTTGTCGGGAGCACCATCTCCCACTATTTTCCCTATTCGGCCATGGAAGGTTTTTGGTCGTTGTTTTTCCGCAACTATGAGATTGTCCACGCATTGTCGATGGTGAGTTTGACAGTTCTTTTGGGTGGGGTTTTGTTTCTTGCCGTCCAAGTGTTGCTTTGGAAAAGACCCAGCATATTTCCAATATTAGCTTTCGCTGCCCTCATCATATCCATGTCTTCAATAGAGTTAGCTGAAGCTTTCACCCATGTTGCACCCATGTTATGCACATTGTCGGCGGCATGTTTGTATTATAGCAAGAACAGCTCGCCATGGGTGAAGTGTGGCATCGTTGCCCTTCTTGCATGTTGGATTGATAACTATAACATCGTCTATTTTCTTATTCCCATTGTCTTTGAAAACGTCTTTTATTCTATCAAAACAAAGAAAATAGACCCCATGGCGAAATGGGTGGTTTTGGGCATGGCTGTCTATGCTATCCGCTATATGTTATTGAAGAATATAGGGCTCAAGGTTCCGGGGGCGACGGGCATTCTTGAGCGGGGCAGAACCCTGGTGCATTTCAACGAACTTGGCAACAGCTTCTCCAACGTATACCTCTCCTTGGCTCAACTGTTCTCGGCCAATTTCTGGGGAATGAAGCTGGAATGGGCTATTCCGGGACTCTATTTTTCTGTGGCCATGTTTCTTGCAATCTATCTCCAAGCCAAATATTCAATTCAAATATACAAAGAAAAATCCAGCGATAAAAACAGGTTTATGATATTTTTGCTCCTAGGTTCTGTTTTTGTCCTGGGGACGGAGCTGTTTTCTAAAATAGAAAAAACCCCGAGATATTTAGCGGGATTTTTCATCAACGGCCTCATCATATTGGGCTATTGGTTGAACACAAAATGGCCAACCGGCAAGAAGCTCGGCGTTCTATTTGTTGTCACTTTTTTGGTTTCCATCATATATCAAACAACCCATGGTCGCTATAGGATGAATCCGAAATTAAAAGAAAGACAGGAAATAGCGAAAATCATCCGCGCCGAAAATTTGAACAATGGATATGCTTGGTTTGGCAATGCTTTGTCTACAAATTTCGTTTTGAATGAGCAAAGAATTGCTACAATAAGCTATAAACCCCATGCTCCCATGTTATGGTTGGTGGACAAAAAAACATTTTATCGTCCTGGAAAATTTGATTTTCTCATTGCTTGGAAAGATGAACAGCAGGATGAATGGTCAGAGTATGACTGGAATAACCAAGAAATCCGCGACTTTTTCGGAGACCCTAAAAAGACGATAGAAGTCGGTCGTGCTCGCATATATGTCTATGACGACATAACAGACAAGGTGGAAAAGCCGAAGTTAGACAGCTAGAAGACTTTGGCCCAGCCATGTACTGACGCCGTTATGTCCGCCTTCGTTCATACCTTTTTGTCCCAAGACAGAAGGTTGTTTAATTTCTGCCATCCACGGTTTTAAAACTCCAAAAGCGATAGCCGAGATAGCTGGCCGCCAGGGTAATGGGCAGAGAAAATACATAACTTCCTATTCGGCCGCTACCCAACGAGAGGAAAACATACATGGTTATGAGGCCAAGTCCAAGGCTGCACAGGTTAACAACCACAAACCTAAACAGTGGACGGTTTATAGCCTTCTTCTTAGGCGTTATGAGTTTTTTTAGCCCCCTTCAATAGGCCTCCTCTTTCGCCTCATGGGTGTTTTTCGGCAAGGAATTTTCGGAGTTGTTTCCATTTTGTCGCTCTATGCTTCCCAAGTGCTTTCCCAACACTGAAGACGAAAAAGCAAAAACCTCCTTTTGTGCTGTATGCTGGTTTTCCAAAACACATGTTAGAGAAAGAACCCCCCCCCATCGCCTATTGGGCCATGACACTCGAAGAGTTGACGGAAAAACTGCACAGCCGCCAACGTGCATTGGGGTTGTTGCGTTGGTTGTGGCACAGGTCCCCTAACCCCCCGCATAACCCCCTCAGCTTGGACTTAGCCCCCCGCCTGGAGGCTGTGGGCCGGCGGTGGCTTGAGGTGCTGCAACCCCACGTGCCGGCCGTGTTGCCGAAGCTGTTGAAGACGGTGCAGGCCGAGGACGGGACGTGCAAGGCCCTGCTGGGGTTGGACAAGGCCCAGGTGGAGGCCGTACACATTCCTCAACGGGGGCGGCATACGCTGTGCCTCTCGTGCCAGGACGGGTGTACGCGGCGTTGCGCTTTTTGCGCGACGGCCTCCCTGGGGTTTGCGCGCCACCTCCAAGCGGAGGAAATGCTGGCACAGTTTTTTCTGCTGCGTTTTTGGAGGCCCGAAGCCGCCGTGCGCAACGTGGTGTGGATGGGTATGGGGGAGCCCATGGATAACTTAGACGAGGTATTACGCGCCTTAAGGGTATTAACACAACCCGGCGGGCCCTGTTTGCGCGCCCAGAAGCTGACGGTTTCCACCTCGGGCGTGTTGCCGGGCATGCAGCGTTTTTTGGAAGAAAGTCAGGCCAGCCTCGCCCTCTCGCTGAATGCCACTACCGAGGCGCAGCGCAACCTCCTCATGCCTCAAAACCGCCTGTGGCCCATGGGGGAGTTGCTGGCCCTTTTGCGCCGCCATGCGGAGCGGCAACCCAGGCGCGAGCATTTTATCGGTTACCTTCTGTTGAAGGGGGTGAATGACAGTGAGGAGGACGCGGGGCGCTTGGTATACCTCCTTAAAGGTATTCCCTCCCGGGTTAACCTCATTCCTTTTAACCCCCACCCTAACAGTCCTTTTGAGGCGCCGAGTTTGGAGACGCTCAAAGCTTTTTGGCAAAGGCTGATTCAAGCGGGGCTACGCTGCCTGGTAAGGTGGCCCAAGGGCCAGGGGGTAGGGGCGGCCTGTGGTCAGTTAGCCGGGGAGGGGGATTCCAGGAGGAGGGGGCAGAAGTCGGCCGCGTCGGCGGAGGCCAAAACATAGTGGACGCCCCCGTGCATGCCTACAAAACCGGAGGAGAGGCTGGGGCCGTGCAGGTGCCCATAGACGCAATGTTGGGGGCTATGGCTTTCAATAAGGGTAGAGAAGGGGCTAGGGGCCCCATCCGCATAGAGGGGGGGAAAGTGGCTGGCCACAACATGTATCAGCCGGGGGTTGGCCTGTATGTATTTTTGGGCTTCGTCCAGGGAGGTTTTAAGCCTTTGGGTTTCGCGCTGAATCATTTGGGCCAAGTCGGGCATAGCGGGTATGCTGGGCATAGTTTCGCCCTGGGGGTGCAGGGTATGGGTATGGGGGTGCATAGCGCAGGGGGGTTCAGCGAAGTCCCAGAGGCGCGAGCCGGAAATGACATAGGGCCCGCAGCACACGGCGCTGTTGTGTACACACCCTACAATGGAGGGGAAGGCCTCGAAGAGGGCTTGCAGTTTGCGTGTAGAGTGAGGCCACCAATAGTCGTGGTTGCCCCGCAGCAGAATTTTTTTGCCGGGCCGTGCATGCAGCCAAGCGAAGTCCTGCGCTGCTTCAGCGGGTTTGAGGGCCCAGGAAATGTCGCCGGCGACGACGACGCCATCTTCGGGGGTGACGGCCGCGTCCCAGCGTTGCGCGAGGGTATTGGGGTGGCCGAGCCAGCCGAAGCATTCCATGTCTTTTTGGCGTGTAGAGGGCAGGTGTAAGTCGGCAATAGCGAAGAGGCGCATGTTATTCTCCTAGCATAAGCGGGGGGCTTAAAAAAAATTCCCCTCTGGGGAGGGGGTTAAAAACAATTCTTCTGCCCTCCGGGGGGGGTAGTAGCCTCCCATGGAATGTTTTTATGAGCCCCTGACGGGGAACTTTTTGGAGTAGGGGGGGTGGGGCCTGCGGCCCGGCTGTTTCCGTTGCGCGACTGCAGAAGGTTTCGCCTGACGCTCAAAATGAGAAAAAAAGCGGCCCTGCCAGGGGCTAAGGAAACAACCGAAGGGAGACAACTACCCCCCCTGGAGGGGCGGAATAAATGCTTTTACCCCCCCCTAGGAAAATAAAAAAAATTTTTAAATTGCCGCCCGCCGCAGGCGAAAATAAAACCCCCCTATGTCCATACTGGTTACCGGCGGGGCGGGCTATATTGGCTCCCATACTTGCCTTAAACTCATGGAGGCGGGGCATGAGGTTGTGCTTTTGGACAACTTCTGCAACAGCCACCGCAGCGTATTGGCCGGCCTGCAGCGCATTGTCGGCAGGCCCCCTGTGCTGGTGGAGGGCGACTTGCGCGACGGCGCGCTGCTTCGCCGGCTGTTTGCCGCCCACCCCGTGGAGGCCGTCATGCATTTTGCCGCCCTCAAAGCCGTGGGCGAGTCCGTGCAAAAACCTTTGGACTATTATGACAACAACCTCGCGGGCGGCCTGGTGCTGTTGAAGGCCATGCGTGAGGCCGGGGTGAAGACGCTGGTGTTTTCCTCCTCCGCTACGGTTTATGGGAACCCCACCCAGGTGCCCATTCGCGAGGACGCGCCGCTGCAAGCCACCAACCCCTATGGGCACAGCAAACTCATGCTGGAGGCCATTTTGCAGCAGGTGTGCGAGGCCGACGCCGCCTGGCGTGTGGCGCGCCTTCGCTATTTTAACCCCGTCGGCGCGCATGAGAGCGGCCTCATCGGCGAAAACCCCCAGGGCATACCCGGCAACCTGGTGCCCTATGTGGCGCAGGTGGCCGCCGGCAAGCTGCCGAAGCTGTTTGTTTATGGCGGGGACTACCCTACCGCGGACGGTACGGGAATAAGGGACTATGTCCACGTTATGGACTTAGCCGAGGGGCATATTTTAGCCTTAAACCACCTCCAAAAGGAGGGGGGGTTGCTTACCCTCAACCTAGGGGGGGGGAGGGGCTATTCCGTCCTGGAAGTCATACGCATGTTTGAAAAAGTATCCGGCCGGCCCGTTGCCTTCGAGAAGGCGGCAAGGCGGCCCGGGGACGTTGCCGAGTGCTGGGCGGATACCCGCGCGGCCCTGCAAACCCTGGGGTGGAAAGCCCAGAGGGGCCTGGAGGCCATGTGTAGGGACGCCTGGCGCTGGCAACAGGGGCAGGGGGGCTAGGGCTGGGGCTACTCCCCCTCCTCGCCCCGGGTGTCTTCTCCTGTAGACACCCCCCCTAAAAGCTAAATAGCTATTTTTTTTAGGGGTAATGCTTTTTTAACCCCCCTATTGCCCTAAATGCCGCATCAGGTATACTTTGAAGGTACTGCGAAGACGCGTCTGGCTATGGTAGGTTAGGGTTATACATATGCACACATATTGTTGGCACATGGGAGATTTAGAAGGGAGATGCCGGAGGAAGCGGGAGCTTTTCGGTTGGGGGGTATTTTTGCTGATGGCCATGGGGTGTGGTGGACTCAGCTTTGTGGATGCTGAGGATGCTTGTTGGCTGGGCACAGAAGAGGCTTGTTTTGAGACGGCTGCTTCGGTGTTGCGTTTAGAAGTCCCCGAAAAGCTTATATTGGGTGAGGCCATGCAGTTGTGCTTGGTGGCTCAGGGCACGGGGATACGCCCCGACAGTCTCAAGCTGACCCGTGTGAAGGTGTTGGGGGAGGGCCAAGAGATGTCTTTGAGGTGGAAGCTTTCTGAAGAAAAGCCTTTGAGAATTTGCCGTGAGGCGGTGGTGCCCGCATATTTGAACGGCGACACACTCAGCCTAGAGGTGCGTGCAGAGGCCGAGGACACGGTGGGCAACCCCAAGGTGCTCAACGAAAGCTTGCAGCTGAAGCTGTCGCATACGGCCTGCAGTTATGAGGTGAAGGGTTTAGAGAACCGGGTACAGCAGCCTTTAGCGGCAGCGAATGGCCGTTTGGTGTTTGCTGCAGACGCCCACCTCTATTTTTTTGAGACGGCCTTATGCGCCATGGGGGCGACTTCTCCTTTGCATACAGGCGTCGTACAGGGCCCTATGGTGGTTTTAGGGGATACAGGGCGTGTAGCCTTGGCATTAAAGGGGGAAGGCCCTCAAGGGAACGTCAGACAATACCTCGCTTTGGTGGAAGCGCAAGGCTTCATAGAGGAGCAGGCATGTCTCCAGGACGCTTCCGCTGTCAGCTTCAACAAGGGGCTTTCTCTGTTGGAGCAGAAAGGCGCTTCCACGCCTTGGCGTTTGATGGCGCCGGCCAATAACAGCGCCGTCCCGCAGAGCCATGTGGTGCTCTATACGCCCGAGGGGACTTCACGTTGCATCGACTCAGAGTCGATAGAGCTGCTTTTTCCTGCTTTGATTCCCATGGCTCAAAAGGCCAACGGAGAGATGGTGGGACTCCATGGCGCCTTTCTCGGTGAAGGTTCTCTCTCGGCGCTTTATCCATGGTCTTTTAGCAACGAAAGGCTGTCTGCGGGGAGATACACCGAATACATTTTGGAAGCCCCCCCTACGGTTATGGCCCTTTCTGACAACAGCCCAAAGCCTGTGATAAACAATGCCTCCAAGGAAAGCCCTGCAGCCATTGACAGCCAAGGCCGAGCCTATATGGTAACCCAAACCCTGACCGGCTACCAGTTGAAGCGCTATGCGGCCCATGCCGACCCCCATGCTAACCCTCCTGCCCCCCTTGAAGCGGTGTCCTTCAGCTTCGCCGACTTCCCCGTTGGCTCCCCCCTGTTGGGTGAGGCCATAGACGGCAGGCCCGCGGAGGTTTATGTGGTGACCACGGGCGGCCAAGTATGGGCTTTTGAGGCGGCGCGTTTGGGGGAGCCTTTGTGGACGGAAAACTTGGGTATTCATATTTCGCCCGGGGCGCAGCCTGTGCTGCTGGGCAATGGTTTGTGGGTGGTAGGGGTGAGTGGGGAAATACGCGGCCTTCGTGTGGGCAGCGCGGGCCTCAACCGTAAGGCCTATTGGCCCAAAGCTTTTCGCGACAATTGCAATACGAGCAGCCGCAAAGTGAAGGCTGAAGATATGCTGAGTTGTTTCTAAACATCGCCCCTGTCCGACTCGAATTTTATAGCCTTCAACCCCAAAGTCGTATTGCATTTGCCCCTATGGAAAAATGGATTTGTGTGTGCTGCATTTTCCTCTTGTCTGCTGCATGCAAGACAGGAAAAACGGGCTATGAGCATTCTCGCGCGGAGCAACAAGCGTTGCAGGCGCCTGTGGAAGCAAGTGAAGAAAGTCCTCCGGTAGAGCCGGAAGAGGTGAATGAGCAGACCCTCGCTGAAACGGGTTATGGAAGCCCCCAGGTAGAGCAGGAATGGGTGGATGAGCAGAGCTTCCGCATTCGGGAATATGCCGCCGATAAAACCTATGGCTACAGCAAAAAGAACCCCATTATGGTTGGCGGCGCACACGAATACCAGGGGCCTCAAAATGAGAGGCGGTTTTTGAATGCGTTGACCGGTCCCAAAGGCGAGCCCATCCGCTATCAACGTTTGGGCAGCTGTTGTCCGTTTTATACGAGAAATGGACTTATCCAAGACGGCGGATTGCTCGATATGTATGAGGTGAGTTATGAGGGCCTTGCCGCTCCCGTCATTCTCTACATCAACATGTATGATTCGGATGTGCTGAAAGTTCCCCTTGGGTTTGAGTTGAAAAACGCCCGTTGGCATTGAGTTGTTTCCCAACAACGTTCTCCTTCAACGCTGGCCCGTGGGGGGATTCAAGCCCTTTGGGGCCCCCCGGCGCCGCATTTCATGCAGCTCAGGAAGGGTTTACGAAAAAAATGCGCCATTTGGACAAGCAAACAGAGGGTTTACGAAAAAAATGCGCAAGCTTCACCGAAGAAACGCATTTTAAAGCGTCTTCAAGAAAGAGCCTGCCTATGGCCAAAAGTCTTAGGGGTGGGGGGGTGCAAATCGCTGCCAATTGCTGGGGCCTACATGCTGAATTTTTCGTTTTTAAGGCTTTCCATAGGAGGACAGGGTTTTTTTTAGCAAAGCTTATTGAGTGACTTTGTAATTTCTAAACGAATGGGTAGGGATAATAGGCACGCCATTCGCAATAGAAACCGCTAATGCTCGCATCGCTTCACCCAACCCAGGCTAACCACAAGCCAAAGGTATGCATTCATTGTGGTAGCCCCGTCCCCTATGGCGCAAAAAATGCGTCATTTTGTTGTTTGGGGTGTGAAGCGGTCTATGAAATTCTCCATTCAGAGGACCTTTCTCTTTTCTACACCTTGGCGGATGGCTCCCTTCCTCCGGCCGCTGTGCCTTCTGCGCAAATGCGCAGCCACACGTGGTTGGAGCCTCTGTTGGAGAAGGCGGCTCAGGTGGAAGGTTCTCTTTGCAGCATGGAGTTGGACATACAGGGCATTCATTGCAGTGCTTGTGTTTGGTTGCTCAACGAGTTGTTTCGCAGGCAGAAGGGTGGGAGCAAAATTGTTGTCAACCCGGCTTTGGGCAAAGTCCAGTTGGTATGGGCCCGCGACGCATTCAACCTCCACGAGTGGATAAAATCCGTCGAGCGTTTTGGCTATCAATTTGGAACGCCGAACAAGCCCAAGGAGGGTTTTTCGTCGGGGTTTTTCCGTTTGGGCGTCTGCGTTTGCATTTCGATGAATGTCATGCTGTTTTCGGCGGCCTTCTATTTTGGCATGTCTCCGGCGGATGGGGTTTTGTTTCGGGTTTTCACCTATTTGTCCATGGGGTTGACGAGCATTGTTGTTTTCTATGGGGGGTGGCCTTTTTTCCATTCGGCCCTAGCGAGTTTGCGTACGAGGCTTTTGCATTTGGATGTACCCATCGCCCTGGGCATTTGCCTGGCCTATGGGGTTTCCTTGGTACAACTCACGCAAGGGCGGGGGGACATAGCCTATTTAGACACCCTAAATATTTTCGTAACCTTAATGCTAACGGGGCGTTGGTTGCGCCAGCGTGTATTGGAGAAAAACAGGCGTTTCCTTTTGGAGGATGTGGGCTCCGAGAATTTCTGGGTAAGGGTGAAGACGAGCGAGTCCATTCGCCTGGTGCGGGCGCCGCAGGTGAAGGAGGCGGACACGCTTTTGGTTGCGCCGGGGGATGTAGTCCCTGTGGACCTCTGTTTGCTTTCAGAGCAAGCTCAAGTGTCGATGGATTGGATAACCGGAGAACCGGAGCCCAAGCGTTTGTCCTGTGGCGAGGTGGCGATGGCGGGAAGTTTGAATGCAGGAAACACGGCTTTGTTGGGGCGGGCGTTGACGGATTTTGCAGATTCTCCCTTGGTGCCTTTGCTTCGACAGACTTCGTCGGGCAAAGAAGGCTATTCGCATTTGTTATTTTGGAACCGCCTAGCGCGCGTATGGGTGGTGGGCGTGTTGGTGATTGCCCTCTTAGGTTTTGTTTTATGGTTGGGGTCAGGTTTTGACAAGGCCGTCAACGTTGCGGTTGCCTTGCTGGTGGTGACGTGTCCCTGTGCGATAGGAATTACCATACCTCTGGCCTATGAATTGACCCAGTCTGCGTTGAAGCGGCGCGGTTTTTATATACGCAGTGGGGATTTGCTTGACCGTCTGACGCAGGTGAAGAAAGTCCTTTTTGACAAGACGGGGACGCTGACTTTGGGGCGTTTGGAGTTGAAGAATCCGCAGCAGCTTTTGGAGATGGGGGCAGACGAGAAGCACGTACTCTATAATTTGGCTTCACGCTCCAGCCACCCTATCAGCATGTGTATTGCAGCTGCTTTTGAGGGGATGGAGCCGGGTTTTGATGCAGGGGCTGACATACAGGAAATATGGGGCCAAGGGGTAGAGTGGCGTCGAGGTGAAGATTTATGGCGCCTGGGGCGTGCTTCTTGGGCCGCTTCCATAGGGAGCCAAAGCAAGGCGACGGTTTTATCGTGCAATGGCAGAGAAGTGGCCTGCTTAGCCACCGTAGAGCTTTTGCGTACGGACGCAGCGCGAGAAGTGCAAGCGCTTCAGAAAAAGGGCGTAGAGGTTTGGGTCATTTCAGGGGACAGTCTGGAGAGGACGCAGGCCTTGGCCGACAGCCTGGGCATTGCGCACGCGCATGTTTTGGCGAGCCAAACGCCCCAGCAGAAGGCCGAAGCGGTGGAGCGCCTCAATGCCATGGACAGCCTCTATTTGGGGGATGGCGTGAACGATTCTATGGCATTTGAGAAGGCCTGGTGTGCGGGGACTCCGGCGGTCCATCGTCCCGTTATGCCTGGGAAATCCGACTTCTTTCTGATAGGTGAAGGTATTCTAGGCATTGAAGCAGCGTTGACTTCTGCGATGAATCTGCGCAAGCTCACGCAACAGATTTTTGGACTTTCCTTGGTTTACAACGGTGCTGCCGTGCTAATAGGACTTTTGGGTTATATGACACCTGTTTGGGCTGCGGTCAGCATGCCGGTTTCCTCTTTGGGGCTTATTTTCTTCTGCGTTTTTGCTCTTCGTGGCCCCAAAAGCAGAAGGGCGGAGAGTGGTTTTTGGAGAGCGCAGGAGGTGCAGCCGTGATGATTTTGCTGCTGCAAGTTTTTGTGAGCCTGGTTCTTGTTGCCGGGGGGCTTATTCTATTTTTCTATTCGGTACGCCAGAAGGATTTTGAGCATTTTGACAGAATGGCCTTGTTTCCATTGGAGGAAGACAACTTGAGAAAAGACAGAGAGTCACTGCCGGCTGATTCGGCAGTGCCTTCAAACTCGGAGGAGAAGTAATGCAAACACAACGCATCGAATACGATGACACCACGGTACGGCGCTTTATATGGGCGTCCATTCTTTTTGGTGTTGTCGGCATGTTGGTGGGGATTTTGGTTGCCTGCCAGCTGGTTTGGCCCGCGCTAAACTTTGGAATCCCCTTTACCGTATTTTCGCGGTTGCGGCCGCTGCACACAAACGCGGTTATTTTTGCGTTTGTGGGCAACATGCTTTTTGCAGGTATTTATTATTCCATTCAGCGTTTATTTAAGGCGCGTTTGGCTTCCAACTTTTTATCCAATCTGCATTTTTGGGGGTGGCAAGCCATCATTGCGGCAGCTGCCATCACCTTGCCTTTGGGGATTACGCAGGGCAAGGAATATGCGGAATTGGAATGGCCGATAGACTTGGCCGTCGTTGTCATTTGGGTGGTTTTCGCTCTCAACTTCTTTTGGACCATGGCCAAGCGCAACGAGAAGCAAATTTATGTTGCGGTTTGGTTCTACATCGCCACCATCGTCACCATTGCGGTGCTCTACATCACCAACAACCTGGCTCTGCCGTTGACGCTTGGCAAGTCCTATTCCATCTATGCCGGCGTACAAGATGCCTTGGTCCAATGGTGGTATGGCCATAACGCAGTGGCCTTCTTTCTAACGACCCCCATTTTGGGTATTATGTATTATTTCCTCCCCAAAGCCGCGGAGCGCCCCGTCTATTCCTATAGGCTATCGGTGGTTCACTTTTGGGCCCTGGTTTTCATTTATATTTGGGCAGGTCCGCACCATTTGCTTTATACCTCGCTTCCTGACTGGGCGCAGTCCTTGGGCATGTTGTTCAGCGTCATGCTGTGGGCGCCTTCTTGGGGTGGTATGTTGAACGGTTTGTTGACGTTGCGAGGCGCTTGGCACAAGTTGCGTGAAGACCCTGTGCTGAAGTTTCTTGTGGCGGGCGTCACCTTCTACGGCATGTCGACTTTTGAAGGTCCCTTGCTTTCCATCAAAACCGTCAACGGCCTTGCTCACTACACGGACTGGATTATTGGCCACGTGCACTCGGGTGCTTTGGGATGGAACGGTCTCATGGCTGCCGGCATGTTCTATTGGCTGGTGCCGAGGCTCTATGGCACGAAGCTGCATTCGGTGAAGGGAGCCGACTTGCATTTCTGGCTCGCGACCATCGGTATTGTCCTCTATATGGTTTCCATGTGGATTTCGGGCGTCACGCAAGGGTTGATGTTGCGTGCGATGAACCCGGACGGCTCCTTGCTGCACCCTGAATTCCTTGAGACTTTGGCAGCCATTCAAATTCCTTATCTCGTCCGAGCTCTTGGTGGCGCCATGTATTTTACGGGCCTCATCATCATGTGCTGGAACCTTCTCAAAACAGCATTGGCCGGCAAAGCTGTAACCACCACCATAGAGGTTGTGGTTGCACCCAAGCAGCCTGCGCCTGCGGGAGAGGGTTTGGTGGGCATCATTCTTGGGAGGCCGTTTGTTTTCTCAGGGATTATTCTCGTCTTTGTGTTGGCCATTGGTTTCATGACGAGCCCCTTGGCTGCCATGGCGCTCATGGGTGTCATCCTTCTGCTGTCGGTGGTTGCTTGGATTGTCAACACACGTGACAAGAAGGCAGGCAGAAAGTCATGGTTTGCCATTATTGAAGGGAATGCCGTTGCGTTTACGACGATGACGCTGTTGGCCATTTTGATTGGAGGTGTGGCAGAGCTTTTGCCGACGCTGCTCATTCATCAAAGTTTGCCGAAGGATGCAGCCAAATATCAACAGCCCTATACGGCATTGGAGCTTCAAGGCAGAGACGTCTATGTCCGAGAAGGTTGTTATCTCTGCCATTCGCAGCAAGTCAGGCCTTTCTTGGCGGAGACGATGCGTTATGGCGAGCATTCACAGCTTGAAGAATTCGTTTATGATCATCCCTTCCAATGGGGCTCCAAGCGAACGGGGCCAGATCTTCACCGGGAAGGCGTCAAGCAGCGGCCGTCTTCTTGGCACTATAACCATATGATAGATCCACGTGCGACGAGCGAAGGCTCCAACATGCCTGCCTATCCTTGGTTGCTCAGCAACAAGATTGACGCCAAGCTGGGTGAGAAGAAGCTGCGTCTCATGCAGAAGCTGAGTGTGCCCTACAGCAATGCGCAGATTGATTTTGCAGAGCAAGATCAGCAAGCTCAAGCTGAAGCCGTTCTCAAAGACATAGGCGCAGATGGCCTTGAGTGGAACAGCGAACTGGTTGCCCTCATCGCCTATTTGCAAAAAGTTGGGAAAAGCCAAGGTATTGCATTTGATGCGCCTTCTGTGAGAGCGGCAGGCACACCTGTGGGTATGCTTGAGGGAGGGCGTTAACAATGTCTAGGTATTTAGAAGGGATGGACTACACCAGTTTGCCTTTGATGGGGTTGCTTTTCTTCATTGGGGTTTTTCTGGCGGTTGTTGTGTCTGTCATGTTTGTTCACAAGAAGTCGGATTATATCCATGTGGCTTCTCTACCCTTGCAAGATAATGGTGAGGTTCAACAATGAGTGAAAATAACAGAGTTCACCACGTCTATGACGGGATTGAAGAAGAGGACAATCGTCTTCCCAATTGGTGGTTGGCCATTCTGATTGGGACCATCGTCTTTTCTTTTGGATATTGGTTTGTTTATGAGACAACCCAAAAACTTCCAAGCCCATTGGTTGCCTATGAGGCAGAGAAAGCGGCGAATGCAGCTGCTCAGGCAAAACTTGCTGCAGATACACCCCTGGGTGATGACTCACTTTGGGCGATGACCAAAGATGCAGACATGGTTGCTGCGGGCAAGAAAGTGTTCTCTCAAATTTGTGTTTCTTGTCATTTAGACAAAGCGCAAGGCTCCATAGGTCCCAACCTTACAGACAAATATTGGATTCATGGTTATGAGCCCATGAAAATCATTGAGGCTGTCACCAATGGTTTCCCTGAAAAAGGCATGGAAGCTTGGGGAGCACGTTTGGGAGCTGAAAGAGTGAAGCAAGTGGCTGTGTTTGTGTTGTCCATACGGAACACAAACGAGTCAGGGAAAGCGCCTGAAGGCGACATCATCGATCCTGCAGGCAATTAGTTCTTTCGTTGCTCTTCGTGTATAAAAAAGCGGCATGAAAACTCATGCCGCTTTTCACAGCGTGTTTCTTTTAAACTCACCGTTGAGCCGTGTTGAACCCTTCATATATTATAGAGATACCAACATACACCAACACATCGGTATGCATTTAAAAGCATATCAAAATATGGAGGTTTAAGGACCATGCCTGAAGAAGAAAAAGCACCGACCATTATGTCTTCGATGCGGCCGGATGGTTCTCGCGTGGTCATCCGTACAGCCGATGTCAAAGGGCGTTATGTTTTTTGGCGCAGGGTTATATTTGCTTTATTGATAGGTTGTTATGTTGCAGGTCCGCTGGTCAACATCAACGGGAACCCGGCCGTATTTTTGGATGTTGCGCAGCGTCGGTTTTTTTTATTTGGCAACACCTTTAATGCTCAGGATTTTTGGATAGTCCTTCTTTTTGGGTTAACGTTTATTTTCACTATTTTGTTAATTACAGCCTGGAGGGGGAGGTTGTGGTGTGGTTGGGTTTGTCCGCAGACGGTTTTTTTAGAGGCCTTATTTCGTCCCATTGAGCGGCTGGTGGACGGCTCTCGGGAGAAAGCCCAAAAAGCGGCCCTACAACCATGGGGTATGGGCAAGGTTTTGAGGTTTATACTCAAGCATGCGCTTTATTTGTTGATGGCGGCCTTTGTTGCGCATGCTTCCGTTGCGCTTTTTGTCTCCGTCCCAGCCTATATCACCATGGTACAAGAAGGGCCTTTGGCACATTTGACGCCTTTCATATGGACGGCTGTGCTGACGGTTTTGTTTTTCTTCAACTTTGCATGGTTTCGCGAGCAATTTTGCGTGGTGCTTTGCCCCTATGGGCGCATGCAGTCCGTTTTGCACGACCAGGACTCTGTGGTGATTTCCTATGACAGCAAGCGAGGCGAGCCCCGAGGCAAGCTGGTGAAGGCCAAGCCTGGGGAAGAAGCTCCCCAGCGAGGCGATTGTGTAGACTGCAAGCGGTGCATTTATGTATGCCCGACAGCGATGGACATACGCGGGGGCCTGCAGATGGAGTGTTTGGCTTGTGCGCAATGCATAGACGCTTGTGATGAAGTCATGAAGAAGCTGAACAAGCCCCAAGGACTCATTCGCTATGCTTCGCAACAGGAGTTGAGCACTGGGAAACGGCGTTTTTTGCGTCCACGCATCTTCATTTATGCTGTTGCCATTTTGATTGCTTTTGGGGCTTTGAGTTTTTCTTTGGCAAAGCGTCAGTCTTTTGAAGTGTTGATGTTTAGGCCTTCGGGTTTTTCCCCTTGGATATTGGAAGGCTCCAAAATTTATAACCAATATGAATTGCATTTGGTGAACAAGCAGTCAACGGCTGCCACCTATCGCATTGAGGCGCGTTTTTTGGAGGGGGCGGAAGTTATTATAGGGCTTCCCAAGGTAGAGGCGGGCTATTTAGCCGAGGTAGAGCCTTTTTCAAGCGCCAGCATTCCTCTTCGTATTGGTGTTGAGCGTGAGCGTTTGAAAGAGATGCTTTATGGAAGTGAAGGTGAGGGCGAACGCAAGGACGCCATTCTCCCTGCAGTACGAGCGCGCATTCAAAACCTTCAGACTCAAGAGCTCAAAGAGAGGAGCGCCCGTTTTCTTTCTCCGGGAAAATCTGCCTTGCAACCCAAAGAGAGAGACTGAACATGCAAGCAGAGCGTCCGCGAAGAGCCCGCATTCTGGTGATAGATGATGAAGAAAATGCGCGCAAAGCTTTGCGAACCATTCTTCTCGAAGAGGGGTTTGATGTAGCGGAGGGGGCGGATGGGGAGGCGGGTTACCGCAAGCTTTTGGAGTTTGCGCCGGATGCGGTGTTGTGCGACGTGCGTATGCCCCATTTAGACGGCATTTCGCTGTTGCGGCGTTGTCGTGCCGAAGGGGTGGACACGCATTTTATTATGATGACGGCGTTTGGGAGTGTACAGGCGGCGGTGGAGGCGATGAGGGAGGGGGCGGAGAACTACCTCATTAAGCCTTTGGATGTGAATACGGTATTGGTTGTTTTGGAGAAGGCGCTGGAGAAGCGTGCTTTGCTTCGGGACAGGAGTTTGTTGCGCGAGCGTTTGCAGGAGCGCTACCGCTTCAAACACATTGTTGGGGACAGTCCGGAGTTGCGCTCGGTATTTGAGATGATTCGCCGAGCGGCGCCCACGCGGGCCACGGTGTTAATTTTGGGAGAGTCCGGGACAGGCAAGGAGCTGGTAGCGCATGCGATTCATGAGGAGTCGCCTCGCTGCGAAAAACCTTTTGTGAAAGTCAACTGTGCGGCCCTTTCAGAGACTTTGCTGGAGAGTGAGTTATTTGGGCACGAGAAGGGGAGTTTTACGGGGGCGCTAGGGCGCAGGGAGGGGAGGTTTGAGTTAGCGCATGACGGCACTTTATTTTTAGATGAGATAGGGGATGTTTCCCCTGCGTTGCAAATTAAGTTGCTAAGGGTTTTACAGCAGCAGGAGTTTGAGCGTGTAGGCGGTATGCAAACCCTAAAGGTAGATGTCCGTATTGTTGCGGCTACCAACAAGAATTTGGCTGAAGAGGTGCGGCAGGGAAAATTTCGGCAGGACTTATTTTATAGGTTGAATGTGGTGGCCGTCACTTTGCCGCCTTTGCGCAACCGCAAGTCCGACATTTCGGAGTTGGCGAGCCATTTTATAGAAAAGTTTTCGCAGATGTATGGCAAGAAAATTGGAGGGGTTTCTGCGTCGGCGTTGAACAGCCTTTTGGCCTATGACTGGCCCGGCAACGTACGCGAGCTTGGGAATGTCATTGAGCGTGCCGTGGTATTGGCGACCAACCATGCTGAAATAGGTTTAGAGGATTTACCTCCCACTTTACGTGGTCCGAACAGGGCAATAGGGGAGGGGAGGGGAGGGGCCCTTATTCCAGGGGCGACGCTTTATGAGATAGAGCGGGAGGCCATTTTAGGGACGCTGGAGATGGTAGGCGGCTCAACGGCGAGGGCTGCGGACATTTTGGGGATTAGCGTTAGAAAAATCCAATACCGGCTAAAGGAATATGCCGCTAAAACCCAAGGGGAAGCAGAAACCTTTTCTAGTCTGGTTTCGGCAAGCTGACGGCAAAACAAGCCCCCCCCAGAGAAGAGGCGCGTACCTGAATATGGCCTCCGTGTTGGGTGACGATGGCGTGGGAAATGGGCAAGCCAAGGCCGGAGCCCTGTGCTTTTGTTGTGAAGAAGGGCTCAAAAATTCTGTCTTCTTCATTGTGGGGAATGCTGACGCCGCTGTCGTCGATGGAGACCACCGCGAAGTTGTTTTCCGAGTGCATGGTGAGCAGACGGACGGTGCCGCCGGGGGGGGTTGCATCCAAAGCATTGAGTGTCAAATTCATAAACACTTGGTGGAGTTGGTCCGCATCTCCCAAGACGGAGACCGCCACGCAAGAGAACTCAAGGGCGATGTTGCGTTTTTGCGCTTCGGGTTGCAGCAAGGCGATGACGCGTCCGACGACTTCGTCCAAGCGCAGGGGTTGTTTCTCAATGTCGCTTGGGCGAGCGAATTGCATGAAGCCGTCGAGGATGCGCTCCAAGCGGCGGATTTCGTCTTTAACCAGCGACAGAGGCTCCAAGAGGGCCGCCTGTTTGGACTTGGCCAGCTTTTGAATGCGGCGCTCCAACACCGCCAATTGCAAGGCGGCGCCATTGAGGGGGTTGCGGATTTCGTGGGAGAGGCCGGCCGTCAGCGTCCCCACGGCGGCGAGTTTTTCTGCGGTTTGGGCGCGTTTGGCCAGCTGTCTTTTTTCTTCTTGGGCGCGTACATGGCGCAAGGCGGTTTCGACGGCAGAAAGCAAGTCTTTGGTTGCGCAGGGTTTCACCAAATAGGCCCAAGCTCCCGAGCGCACGGCTTGAGCTGCGGACTCAATGGAGGCGAAACCGGTGAGGAGAATAATTTCTGCGTGAGGGCTTTGTTGTTTCAGCTCTTGTGCCAGTGCTGTGCCGTTGCCATCCGGGAGCAGAAGGTTGACCAGAGCGATGTCCATCCACCTTTTGCCGATTTCCAAGGCTTGTTGGCAGGTGGAGGCGGAACGTACCAAATAGCCAAACTCGCGGAGGATGCCGCCGAGGTTATTCACCAAGGAGGGGTTGTCTTCCACCAATAGAATTCGTGCACTCATATGAGGAGGGGAATATTGGTTATGTGGAGTGGAACCCATTGGGAGGATACAGTCTAGCAAGTTTAGAAGAAGAGCCAAAGCCTGCTGTTGGTTTTGAGCTAAGCTAAGGGTTATGCCGCAGGATAGAAAGCATTTCCGCATAGGGTTGATATTAGGGCTAGGGCTGTTGTTAGCCGCGGGCAAGCCCGTTGGGTGGGGGATAGACGTCCAGCGTTTGTTAGAGGATGCGCGTTCGCAGATAGGGGTGACGAAAGGCTATGATGCTGCGTGGCGCAAGTTGAGTTACCCTGGGGGGGACGTCCCCCTGGAGACGGGGGTATGCACAGACGTTGTGATTCGTGCCTTGCGTCGGCAGAAGGTGGACTTGCAGCGTTTGGTACACGAGGACATGGTGGCGTATTTTTCACGTTATCCGCAGCGTTGGGGGGCCAAGCGTGCGGATTCCAGCATTGACCACCGGCGTGTTCCGAATGTACAGACTTTTTTAAAGCGCCGGGGTTTTGCCATAGCCACAGGGAAGTGTGCTGAGGACTTTTTGCCGGGGGACATTGTCACCTGGGACTTGGGCAGGGGCGTGGGGCACATAGGCATTGTTTCGGACAAAAAGGCTCCTGGTGGAACCCCTCTGGTGATTCACAACATTGGCTTTGGCGTACAGGAGGAGGACATGCTTTTTCTATTTAAGAGGACGGGGCACTACCGTTTATATTAAAGGGGTTTATTTTCGCCTGGGGTGGGCTTAAAAAAAGATTCCCCTCCGGGGAGGGCTAGCGGCATAGCCGGGGGATAGTTGTATAAAACTCAGGGCTATAGGAGGGTAATAAAAACACTCCATGGGAGACACCCCCCCCGCCCGGAGGGCGAATAACCCCCCCCTTAACTGCCTCTTGCTCTACCCGTCTACTCAGGCTAGAGGCAACTCTATGGAATTCCAAATTTCCACGGACGAGTTGAGAAAAGCCCTCGCAAGGGCACAAGGCGTTGTCGAGCGCAAAGCAACCATGCCCATACTCTCGCATGTGCTCGTCCAAGCCAAGCCCCAGCACGTTTGCGTGACGGCTTTTGACTTGGACGTGGGCCTTAGCAGCGACGTGCCCGCACAGGTTTCTCAAACGGGGGCCGTCGCGCTTTCGGCCAAACACTTGTTGGACATTGTGCAAAACCTGCCCGAAGCCCAGGTTTCCTTCTCAAAAAAACCCAACAACCACGTGGAAATGAATTCCGGCTCCGCCAACTACCGCTTGGTGGGGCTTGCTGAAGAAGAGTTTCCCAAACTGCCGGCCAGAGAGTCCGCCCCGTGGGTTTCCATTTCCGCCCTCAACTTGCTGGAGATGATTCGCCGTACCTCCTTCGCCATTTCCACGGACGAGACGCGCTATCATTTGAATGGCGTCTTCTTTGAGCCCAGGGACGACAACAAAGTCCGTATGGTGGCTACCGATGGGCATAGGCTGGCCATGGTGGAGCGCGAGTTGGGCGCGGAATTGGCTTCCCTCTCAGGGGCCATTCTGCCGCGCAAAGGCCTCTTGGAGTTGCGCAAACTGCTGGACGAAGCCCCCGAGGCCGAAGTGCAATTGGCCTTCGTCGACAACCTCTTTCTCTTTAAGAGGGCCGACTTGTCCATGGTGATGCGGCTTGTGGACGGACAATTCCCCGACTACCAGCGCGTTATTCCCAAACAGCCGGAGCACCGGCTTTCCCTGCCGCGTATGCGCTTGAGTGAGGGACTCAAACGCATTGCCCTGTTGTCGACAGAAAAGTCCAATGCCGTCCGCCTGGGTTTCTCCCAAGGCCTTTTGCGCATTTCCACACAAAACCCGGACTTGGGCGAGGCCCGCGACGACATTTCCGTCGACTATAAGGGTGAAGAGTTAAGCATCGGCTTCAACGCACGCTATTTGCTCGACGTGTTGGGTGTCCTGAGTGCCGACGAAGTCCTCTTCTCCCTCGGAGACGAGCACAGCCCCGCCGTCATTCAAGCCCCTGACGACGAAAGCTATTTGGCCGTCGTTATGCCCATGCGCGTCTAAACCTGCGAAAGGCCCCCACGTGAGGCTTTTGCACATTGGCTGCCGCCACTTTAGAAACTTAAGCGAGGTGCAACTGGCCCTCGCCCCTAAAACAACGGTGTTGATAGGTAACAACGGCCAGGGCAAAACCAACCTCTTGGAAGCCGTCTTCTTCCTCACCACTCAAAAACCCCTGAGGGCTAAACGCCTAAGGGAGTTAATAGAGAGGGGGGCTAACTCTACACGCATAGAGTTGGACTTAGAAATAGGCGGCGCCAACCGCCACGTGTCCGTGGCTTTGGACGCCTATGCCAAGCAGTTGTCCGTGGACGGCAAGCGCAGCAACAAGCTGGCTGAGGTGTTGGGCCCTACCCCTACGGTGGCCTTTACGCCTGACGATTTATGGGTTGTCAAAGGCCCCCCCAGTGCCCGCCGCCTCCTGCTGGACAGCGCCGCCACCTCCCGTTTCCCCGCCTTTGCGGCCGAAACCCGCGCCTTCCAACGTACCCTCAAGTCCCGCAACCGCCTGCTGAAGGAGCGCTCCTTTGCGCAACTGGAGGTTTGGAATGAAAGCCTCGCACGCTGGGGTGCACGTATTTGGGTACGCCGCCGCCGCTTGCTTGAAGAAATGCAGCCGCGCCTGCAAATTGTTTTTGGTGAAATGGGCCCGGACTGGAGCCGGCTTCACCTGCGCTATGCGCCGCTGGGCAATGCCGCCTTCTTCCAAAACGCCGACGAAGAAGCGCTGGCCAAAGCCCTGCTTGAGCGGCTGGGGGCCGAGCAGCGGCACGACGTGGAGTGCGGCTATACCCGTGTGGGGCCGCATACCGACGATTTGGAAATGGCTTTGGGGGAGATGGATGCGCGCGCTTTCGCCTCGCAGGGCCAAACCCGCGCCTTCGCCTTGGCGTGGAAGGTGGCCGAGGTGGCCAACCTGGAGTGCATGTTGGGCACCTCGCCAGCCCTGTTGCTCGACGACGTTTCCAGCGAGTTGGACCCGGAGCGCAATGCTTTTCTCATGCGGTTTATTGCCCAAAGCCAAACCCAGGTGCTGCTGACCACCACCTCAGCCAACCTTGTGCAGACGGCTGCCTTGGGCGACAGCCTCTGGTACCAAGTGTGCGGCGGCACCTTCAAACCCATGGCAGCGCCCGGGGGGTGAGCGGCGAGCCATGGGGGGGGGAAAGGCCTAGAGGGTTTTTTGGCCTTTTTGCCAGTTGCAGGGGGTGAGTTGTCCGGTTTGGAGGGCGTCCAAAGCGCGGATGACTTCGTCGACGTTGCGGCCCACGGGCAAGTCATTGACGTTAGACCAGCGTATAATACCCTTATTGTCGACAATATAGGTAGCGCGGTAGGCGATGCCGTCGGCATGCAGAATGCCCAAGGCTTGGGACAACTCTTTTTTGGTGTCGGCCAGCATAGGGAAGGGGAGGTTTTTGAGTGCGGGGTGGTTTTGGCGCCAGGCCAGGTGGACATAGTGCGTATCCGTAGAGACGCCCAGCAGTTGAGCGCCGCGCTCTTTGAAAGCGGCGTCTTGGTTGCCGAACTCTGCAATTTCCGTAGGGCAGACGAAGGTAAAGTCCATGGGCCAGAAGAAAACAACCTGCCATTTGTCGGCATAGGTTTTCTCGTCGATGGTGACAAATTCTTTTCCAAATTCGAGGGAAACGCAGGCCGTGAGGGAAAACGCGGGGAATTTCTGTCCAACCATAAGAGAGTCTCCTTTGTGGGTTTGAAAAACAAGCAAGCGGCCAAACCGCCTCTGCGCATGCTTTGCTGTATACGAAATAGAGGCGCAGGCCAAGCCATCCGGTTTTTTATTCAAAATCTCCCCAACGAAGGTAGGCGTTTTTTAAGCACCCTACGTGTGGGTTATTCCAATAGGGATATACCCTTCACTTCTAAAACGCTCTCTACATTATGCTACAGGGGAAGAGAAAGGCGGCGGGCTTTTTTAGCCCTAAATTGTTTTTTAAATTTAAAGGGACAATACCCCCCCATGGGTATTGGGGCGAGATTGTTCCGAGGACAATCCCCCCCCTCAAAGGGTTCTCTGGAGCATTTCCCGAAAAAAAGGGGAGGGGGGAAGCAACCCTCTACGGGTTTTAAGGGGTACAAGCTTTTGGTTGCAGCCAAACGTAGCTGTGGCAATACGGGAGTATGGAGACGGCCAAACACATGACGCCCTCAAGAGAGCGCTGGCTTCGCCAAGCCACCTGGGCTTCCATAAGCACGGCCGTTGGGCTTTTGGTGATGAAGACGGCGGCCTATTTTGCCACCGACTCTGTTGCCGTCTTGGCTTCTTTGGCGGACTCGTTGATGGATGCGATGGCCTCTGCGGTCAATTTTTGGGCGGTGCGCGTTTCCTTCAGGCCGGCCGACGACATTCATTCTTTTGGCCACGGCAAGGCGGAAGCTTTGTCCGGCCTGGGGCAGTCCCTGTTGGTTGCGGGCTCGGGCCTCTGGCTTTTATATGAGTCGTTCATGCGTCTCATTTCGCCCAGGCCGATGACGCAGTTAGGGTGGGGTATGGGGGTTATGGGCATAGCGGTAATAGCCACGGTGGTGTTGTTGGCTTTTTTGGACAAAGCCATAGCGGCCACGGGCTCTACGGCCATTAAAGCGGACGCTTTGCACTACCGTACGGACGTATTGAGCAACCTGGCCGCATTTGCCGCACTGGCCCTAGGTTATTGGGGCATTTTATGGGTAGACGGTCTGGTAGGTTTAGCCATAGCCCTCTTTGTTTTAAAGAGTGCCCTAGACATAGCGCGGGAGTCCATAGGTTTGTTGATGGATGCGCAGCTTCCGGGGGAGTTGCAGGCGGAGATATTCCACACAGTGCGGGGGATAGCGGGGATTTTAGGGGCACACGACTTGCGTACGCGGCGCTCGGGCGCCACCGTTTTTGTACAGGTACACATAGAAGTGCCGGACGAGTTGTCCTTGTTGGAGGCGCATGCTTTGGCGGACAAAGCCGAGGCTGCCATTATGAAGCTGGTGCCTGAGGCCGAAGTTTTCATCCACGTAGACCCCAGCAGTGTGGTGCCGCAGGAGTTGAAGCAGGTGCCGGACTTTGCCCAAGGCAGCCGAGGCCCGCCCAAGGCCTAGGTTTTAAAGAAAGAGGGGCGACAGAATGCCGCCCCCGGGCACACGGCGAAGAAATGTATTCGCTTAAATGAAAACCGCCCTAAGCCGTACGTGTCGCCGAAGCGATAGAGAGGCCTAACTCGTTAATAGAAATTTCCCGCATACGGTATTTTTGTATTTTACCCGTTACCGTCATAGGGAATTCGTCGACCATTTTCCAATGGTGGGGAATTTTAAAGGTAGCGATTTTCCCTTTGCAATATTCCTCTAACTCTTTGCCCGTAAGGGGAATGTTACGTTTGGGTTTAATCCACGCCATGACTTCCTCGCCATATTTTTTGGAGGGGATGCCGATGACTTGGGCCTCAGCGACGCTGGGGTGCGTGTGCAAAAATTCCTCAATTTCCCGGGGGTAGACGTTTTCGCCGCCGCGAATAATCATGTCTTTGAGGCGGCCGACAATGTTGACGAAGCCGTCGGCGTCGATGGTGGCCAAGTCGCCCGAGTGCATCCACCGTGCTTTGTCAATGGCCTCTGCGGTAGCCTCGGGGTTATTCCAATAGCCCAGCATAACGCTATAGCCCCGCGTACACAATTCGCCGGGGGCGCCTTGAGGGACGATGTTGCCGGAGTCAGGGTCTACGAGTTTAATTTCCACATGGGGGTGGATGCGGCCGACGGTGGAGACGCGTTTTTCGAGGGGGTCATCCACGTGGCTTTGGGTAGAGACGGGGGAAGTTTCCGTCATTCCATAGCAGATGGTTATTTCCCTCATATTCATTTTGGACTGTACTTCTTTCATGACTTCAATAGGGCAAGGGGAGCCGGCCATAATGCCCGTACGCAGGCTGGACAAGTCGAATTTTTCGAATTCGGGGTGTTGGAGTTCGGCGATGAACATGGTGGGCACGCCGTTGAGGGAGGTACATTTTTCGGTTTCCACCGCTTGGAGGGTCGCCAGTGGATCAAACTCTTCGCCTGGGGTAACAATGGTAGCCCCATGGGTGGTGCAAGCGAGGTTGCTGAGCACCATACCGAAGCAGTGATAGAAGGGGACGGGGATGCAGACGCGGTCCTTCTCAGAGAGTTTAAGTGTCTCGCCGATAAAAAACCCATTATTAAGGACATTATGGTGGGAGAGGGTAGCGCCCTTAGGAAACCCGGTAGTTCCCGAGGTATATTGAAGGTTGATGGGGTCATCAAACTGCAAGGAAGCTTCGCATTCTTCGAGGAGCCGAGGGCTGACGCGGCGGCCGGCGGCGCGCACGACATCCCAGTCATTGTCGAGGACCATGGCCACGCGCAGCTTGGGGCAACGGGCGCGCACGTTTTCCAAAAGCTCGGGATAGGAGGTTTTTCGAAAACCTTTTGCGAGGAAGAGGATGGAGGTGCCGGACTGGTTGAGCGCATATTCCAGCTCAGCCGATTTATAGGCAGGGCTGATGTTGACGAGGATAGCGCCGATGCGTGCAGTGGCATATTGGAAGACGACCCACTCATAGCGGTTGGGGGACCAGATGCCGACGCGGTCTCCTTTTTGAATGCCCATGGCGAGGAGGCCGAGGGCGATTTCGGTGGTTTGCTCAAAAAACTCGCGATAGGTGGCGCGGTAGTTTTGTGCGCAGCAGACGAGGGCTTCCGTGTCAGGGAAACGTTCTGCCGTGCGTCTGAGGTTTGCGCCGATGGTTTCACCGAGCAGAGGAATATTCGTTGTACCCGAAAGATAAGAGAGCTGTTTCATAAAGCCCCCATAAAGCCCAGCGGATGAAAAATCAATCCGCTCTGAGCGCAGAATTGTTTTGCTGTGCCTGATTTTGAGCCGGCATTTGCTCTTTCGTATAGGTTTTAACTGACGCAGGGCCCACATTGGCGTCAATAAAAATGGCCAAAAGCGCTGCGTCGAGTCTTCCTTTTTTTGCCTCTTGTTGAAGGATATTCAGCGCCTGCTCATGGGGGACGGATTTTTTATAGGGGCGGTCTACGGCAGTGAGTGCGTCATAGACGTCGCAGAGGGCGATGATGCGGGATTGGAAGAGGACTTCATTTGCGGATATTCCCAAAGGATAGCCGCTTCCGTCCAAACGTTCATGGTGGGCTTTGGCGATGGCCGGTATGCGTGAGAGGCAGCGACTCCATGGAATGCGTTCCAGGAAACGCGCCGTCAGCTCCACATGGGATTCAATGGCTTTGCGTTCCAAGGCAGAGAGGGTGCCTTGGGCGATGGAGAGGGCTTCAAGTTCTTCTTGTCGGAGCAAAGGAATTCTTTTTCCAAGCCCAACGGGATAGGTGAGGCCGGCGAGGGCTTGAAGCCGCTCCAAATCCTCTATGGGGAGGAGGTTGGGAATGTTGCTGGACTCAATGAGTTGCATGGCCGAATCCAATTGGACAAGCTCTGTTTCCAGGCGTTCTTTTTCCAAAGCTTTTGCATTGGCCCATGCGTTGCTGCCTGCGCGCAGAGCAAGGGACAAGCACCTGCGATGATATTCTACTTCGCGCTCTTTCTTAATAAGCTCCACTCGGGTACGAATGGCTTCCAATTCATGGCGATGCAGTTTGAGGGGTTTGGTCAGGGTATTTTCATAGATGCCTACTTTTCCAAAGTCGTGCAGCAGCGCGGCATAATAGAGTTCAATCAATTCGTTTTTAGACAACTTTTGTTGAGGGTTTCTCTCGCCGACGGCCTTGGCCAAGTTGACGCTCAACGTAGCGACGCGGCTGGAATGCCCCGCTGTATTGGAGTCGCGTGACTCAACAGCCAAGACAGAGGCTTGAACAAACCCCTTGAACAATGCGCTCAGCTCAGCGACCAAGGCTGCATTTTCAATGGCCATGGCCACTTGTCCGCTCAAGACCAGACAAAGGCGCTCATCTTCTTCACTGAAAATTCCTTTGGTGGAGTTGAGCAACTGAAGGACGCCGATGATTTTTCCTGTGGAAGAAAACAAAGGAACGCACAAAACACTCTTGGTTTGATAGCCGACTTGTGCGTCAAAACGGCTGTTGAAACGCAAGTCGTCATAGGCGTTTTCAAGACGAAGGGTTTCGCCTGCTTGGGCGACATATCCCGCAAGGCCGACGCCGAGGGGAAAACGAATTTCTCCTTCGACGCCTTGGGCGATAAAGCTGAAAAGTTCCGTCTTGGCTTCATCCACGACAAAGACGGACGCGCGGTCTGCCTCAACAAGGCGCGCGGATTGTTCAGCAATCAGCATCAACAAGTCTTCCAGTTGGTGTTCCGCCACCATTGCCTTAGAGATGTCTAAAATGGCGTTGAGTTTTTTAGGATAAGAAAAGGTGCTCAAAGGCAATTTTGAAGAAGACACATGTATTTTCTAAATAAGAGTCTCGCCTAAAACAAGCAGTGCTTGAAGAGCTGTTGAGAGAGGACTAAGTACGTTTTAAAACCTACATGCCGGGTGATGACGATGCCTTGTTTTCTTGCCCCCTCGCTGTTGTCAGCAAATTTTGGAAAGCTTGCGGATGAAATACGTGTGGTTGAAGAAGGGGGGGCGGATGTTCTCCATGTGGATGTGATGGATGGGCATTTTGTTCCGAACATCAGCATAGGCCCGCTGGTGGTAGAGGCTATACGCAAAGTGACGCGATTGCCTGTGGATGTCCATTTGATGATAGAGGAGCCAGACCGTTATTTAGCAGATTTTATAGCAGCGGGTGCGGACAGGTTAAGTGTGCATGTGGAGGCGTGTACCCATCTAAATCGTACCTTGGCAGAGATACGCCGTCTGGGTGCGCAACCTGGGGTAGCACTCAATCCTTCAACGCCGCTGAGTGCCATAGAAGAAGTGTTGGAGGAGGTATTCCAGGTGGTGCTGATGAGCGTCAATCCAGGTTTTGGCGGCCAAAAATTTATTCCAAGCAGCCTGAAGAAGATTGCGCGCCTGCGTTGGATGTTGGAGCAAAGGCAAGCGCAAGGCGCCAAAGAGCCCCTATGGATTCAAGTGGACGGCGGCATTAACTCAGAGACGGCGCGGCAGGCATGTCAAGCAGGAGCGGACATTTTGGTCGCAGGCCATGCCATTTTTCGGCAGCCCGACTATGTCCAAGCGATGGCGCAGCTTCGGCAGCCATGAGGTGAGAGAGAGGTTTCTCTGGGGGGAATGAAAAAGCCCATGTTGGGCAGTGGCTGCTAAGGGTTAGCAACAAGAGGGGCAACAAAAAACCGGCAGCGCCGCTGAGGGCGCGCCGGTTTTGAAAAACCGCAAAGGACTTTCAGATGCGACTATTTCTTCCTTTTCGGAGTTGACTTCTTTTCGGCTTTTTTAGCAGCGGGCTTTTTGACTGCTTTTTTAGCAACGGGTTTTTTGGCTGCTGCTTTTTTAGCAACGGGTTTTTTGGCGGCTGCTTTTTTAGCAACAGGTTTTTTGGCGGCTGCTTTTTTAGCAACGGGTTTTTTGGCGGCTGCTTTTTTAGCAACGGGTTTTTTGGCTGCTTTGGGGGCAGCAGGTTTTTTGGCGGCTGCTTTTTTAGCAGCGGGTTTTTTGGCTACTGCTTTTTTAGCAGCGGGTTTTTTAGCGGCTGTTTTTTTAGCAGCGGTTTTTTTCCGGGCGGGTTCTTGGTTAGGGGTGGGTGCCATTTCTAAACTGATGATGTCTTCCATATAAAACCTTTCTAAAAGGGGGGGTGAGATGTTCACAGGCCATCGCTTTTCACGCTCGGAAAACCGAACGTCACTCTCTCAAAAAGTTTGGCCCTGGAGAGAGTTTGGCCAGCATCGCCAATTCCGGCGGACACTAGCAAAAATTTTAGAGTTTGAGTTTTTGTTTTGCAAGCACGCCTCAAAACATTTACGGGCTTTTGAGGTGTCGAGTTGTGCATAGGAGTTACTTTCCCTTCTTCTGTTGTTGTCTATTGGACGAATTACTCTACCTCAAACATAATCCACAGTGATGATTTCGTTCGCTATCACATCTGCCATTTTTTTTCTCACTTCGCCCATCTTTTCTGTTCCTAACACGAACGAGCACAAGTTGCTTCGCAATACGCTTGCTGACGCCATGGAACAAAGCGCTTTGAAGTCTTCGCGCGTCTCATTCCAAGTTATCAGCTTAGACGATAAGAGCACTGTTTTTGAATATGGTGCAGGAGATTTGTTGAATCCGGCCTCCAACGTAAAGCTCTTCACCTCGGCGGCGGCCTTGAGTCTCCTGGGGCCGGACTACCGCTTTGAAACCGAATTTTTTGTCGACAAGCCGCCCCAGAATGGCCGGGTCCGCACCCTCTTTGTCCGGGGGAATGGCGATCCAAGCATGACGACGGAGCGGCTCTATGCCATTGCCGCAGAGCTTTCGCGCCAGGGTTTGAAGGAGGTAAGGGGGGATTTGGTGCTGGACGAGACGGGCTTTGACGGGGAGAGGTGGGCATTTGGATACGATCAGGAGCAGGGGGACAAGGCCTATTTGGCTCCGACGGGGGCTTTGTCTCTGAACTGGAATGCCGTGGCCGTCTATTTGCGCCCCGGCGCATTGAGGCGGCAGCCGGCTTTTGTGGAGATTGAGCCTTGGAGCGAATATTTCCGGCTCCAGTCCAAGTTGCTGACGGGGAAGGCGACCCAGAGGCGTTTTGTCGTCAAAAGCAGCCTGGAGGCCGAGAAGCCCCACCTCAAGCCCCATATGCGTCGGCAGGAGGTTGAAGTCCGGGGGCATGTCCCCATAGGCAAGGGGACATGGGTGGTATGGAGGCGCATTGACAACCCGGCCCTCTATTTTGGTTATACCCTTAAGGCGCTTTTGGCCAAGCACGGCGTTCCTGTCCGAGGGAGAGTGCTTGTAGGCGCCGTTTCTCCGACAGCCGAGTTTTTTTATGCGTCTTCCAGTGAGTCCCTGGACATCATCCTCAAACGGATGAACAAGCAATCCTCCAATTTCATTGCTGAACAACTGCTGAAAACCATGGGTGGCGTCTATAGAGGCTTTCCGGGCAGCTATGCCAAAGGCTTGGATGTGGTGGCTGAGTTTTTGGAGAGAGAGATAGGCATAGCACGCGGAACCTACGTTATGCGCAATGGCTCCGGGCTGAATGACGCCAACCGGTTTTCGGCAGCCCAGACGAACCAGTTGCTGCGCCATATGTTTGAGGAGGCTTTGTTTTCGCCGGAGTTTGTTTCCTCTTTGGGGATTGCGGCCAAGGATGGGACTTTGCGCTCCCGGTTTGGAGGCTCCCAAGCGGAGGGGCGGTTGAGGGCGAAGACGGGGACATTGGAAAACGTATCCGCGCTTTCAGGCTATGCCCAGGGGATGAATGGGCAGAGGTTTGTCTTCTCCATTCTCGTCAACGACGCGCCCTCTCGCAGCCCGGAAGTCGTCCACGCCATTGATGCCCTGGCGACGGTGCTGACGAATGTAGGGCAAGCTCCCAAACAAGCCATACGTGTTGAGAATGGCGGGATAGAAGCCTTTAAACGCCAGCTAAAGACTTATGCGACTTTGGCCAAAGACAGGAGGGGCCAAGCCCTGCTTCAGGAAATGTTGCGCGGCGAATCCAACCCGGTTTCACGGGTGCTGATTGTGGATGCGCTCTATGGTTTAAACCCTAAAGATGTGGACATTGCCAATATGGCTGTCGAAGCATTTTGTGCCAAAGCAGAGATAATGGAGCCTTTGAATGCGCTTTCCTTGCAAATGGACATTCCCTTTCCTGGCCTCAATGGCCTCATAGAGACAGCCGCTGCCGGCTCCACGGAAGCCATTTCCAAATTGCTGAAGTTAGCACCTTTGGCCCCCGGCCATTCCCAGTTGAAAATACCCCTGGCCGAGGGTTTGGCGGCCGTTGCAGAAAGTGCTCCCGAGGAAATGCTTTCAGGGCTTTTGCAGGCTCCTGTGGCCGAAACCCATGCGGCCATGAGAATGTTGACGTCGGCATTTTTAAACGGGGGGGAAAGGGCTTGGGGGCTGCATGAAGTCCTCAAGGCGGCTGCCGCGGCAAAGGCGGAACCCAGAGAAAAGGTTTTGAGTCTCTTGCAGATGTTGGATACGCTGAACAGGCCACCCGAGGGAGGCGTTAAGCAAGAATCGGTTGGGAGTGGGCGATAGCAAAGCAGGCGCATGGCGCCAGAAAGGTGAGCCTTATGGCTGGAGTTAACAAAGTCATTCTTGTCGGCAACTTGGGAGCCGACCCTGAAGTCCGGTTTACGCCGAGTGGCCAGGCCGTAGCGAATTTCCGTATTGCGACGAGTGAAGGCTGGAAGGACAAGGATGGGCAAAAGCAGGAGCGTACGGAGTGGCACCGCATTGTGGTATGGGGAAAGTTAGGCGAGTTATGCGGGGAATATTTGAAGAAGGGCCGCCAGGTTTATTTGGAAGGGCGCCTGCAGACACGCGAGTGGAATGACAAAGAGGGCAAGAAAAACTACACCACGGAAGTGGTGGTTTCCAATGTCTGCTTTTTAGGAAGTCCAGAGGGGCGGAGAATGGAAGGTGGCGGAAGACGGGACGAGGGTGGAGGGAGCATGCACGGCTACCCGCCGGACAGCCACCCCGAACCCATGGACGACGACATCCCCTTCTAGGGGGTAGGGGGCAGAATTCCATTTTTGCCGCCAGGCGGCGTCAGGTGAGGCTTTTGTTCTCAAGTGCACTCCCTACCTCTTCCCTTTCGTTAGCAAGCTCCCTAGCTCCTCCTTTCCTTCAGCAAGCTCCACCGGAGCTTGCTGGTGGAGCTTGCTCCTCGCCAAAGCCCCCCCTGCCTTAGGCCCCCCCTCCTCAGAGTCCCCCTTGTAGGACGGCAAAATGGAACACGGCCGTTGCCCTGACAAGCCTTGTCACGTTATGAGCAGGCATGGTTTGTGAAATTTTGCTGTGGCCGGATGAGCGTCTGGCACAGAAGTCCGCGCCGGTTGCGCAAGTGGACGAGGGGTTGCGCCGCCTCATCGCCGATATGTTTGAAACCATGTATGCCGCCGAGGGCGTAGGCCTGGCCGCACCCCAAATAGGCATACTCCAGAGAGTCATCGTTTTGGATGTCAGCGCCAAGCTTGAGGACATAAAGCCCTTTGCCCTCATTAACCCGCGTATTGTACAGAAGGAGGGCAGCCAATTTTTTGAGGAGGGGTGCCTGTCATTACCGGGGGAGTTTGAGGAGGTGGAGCGTGCGGCCTCTGTATGTGTAGAGTTTTTAGACGAGGGGGGGGCCCCGCAAGTTTTAGAGTGTGAGGGGTTTTTAGCCATAGCGGTACAGCATGAGATGGACCACCTGGAGGGGGTGGTATTCATAGACAGGGTTTCAGCATTAAAGCGCGAGTTGGTGCGCAAGCGTATGAAGCGTCTCAAAAGCGCCCGCGCAAAAGAGAAGGACACCCCCCAGCCCGATTCCCAGTTGAAATAAGTGCAGCCAAACGCCTCCATGCTCCATGGGACGGAGCCAGGGGGTTGCTGCTGGAAGAACCCCCTCTGGCCCCTCCATATTTCCACCCGTCGCCATAACCCACTTCAACTGTCAACCTCTAGCCCCCCCCTTTGTTTTGAGGGCACCACTGGGCAAGGCAGCAGCCCTCGCAATGGGGTTTTTGCGCTTTGCAGACGTGCCTTCCGTGCAGCAGCAGGCGGTGGTGGCCGGCTTCCCACGTGGGTGGGGGGAAAAGTTTTTGCAAGTCCCCCTCTATTTTATGGGGGTGGCTGTGTTGGCTTAACCCCAGCCTACGCGCTACCCGCCCAATGTGCGTATCCACAGGGAAAGCCAAGTCCCCCCCCAAATGCATGCTGACAACCCCGGCGGTTTTCCACCCTACCCCCGGGAGGGTTTGCAGGGTGGCGCGGGAGAGGGGGACTTGGGCCCCATGCAAAGCCACCAGGGCCTTGCCCATGGCGACCAGGTGGTTGGCCTTGTTGCGAAACAGCCCCAGGGAGCGGATATAGGGGATGATTTGCTCGGCTTGGGCTTCGGCATAGCTTTGCGCGCTGGGGAAACGCGCAAACAGTTGCGGCGTAACAGCGTTGACGCGCTCGTCCCTGCACTGGGCGGAGAGGCATACGGCTACCAGCAGTTGCAGGGGGGTTTCAAAGTGGAGGGCGCTTTGGGGGTGGGGGAAGGCCTTCTGGAGGGCGGCGGAAATTTTTTGGGCGCGTTGGCCTAGGGAGGGGGCAGGGGGGCAGCGGTGTAGGCGCATGCGCAATGTTTAGCCAAAGCCCGCGCTCCCCCATAGAATAGAATATGCGCCTTGCGTTTTTTGTCATTTCCCTAGGGCTGCTGGCCTGCGGGCGCCCCAGGCCCGCGGGGGCCGGCTTGTCCCCCCCTAGGGCCGTTATGGATAACCCCCTGGACGCCTCTGGTTCCCCCCTGTCTACGGAGGAGAGCCCCCCATTTGCGTATTCAGGGGGGGGGGACTTCCCCTATGAGGAGGGTATAGCGGAGGAGGGGTTATACCCCGAGGGGGGGCCGTGGGGCAGAGGTAGGGGCCAGGGGCTTAGCCTGGGGCAGCAGGCGGCCTTGTGGCATGCCTTGTTGCTGGAGTGGGAGGGGCGGCTGAAGGAGGGGCACATGGGTGTTGAGGAGTTGGGGTGGTTGCAGGAGAAGCTGGAGCGCCTATGGGGGGGGTTAGAGAAGGAGGGCCTGCCGACGGCCCTCAACCTGCGGATGCAAGCTTTCCTTGAGGCATTGGAGGCGCAGGCGCCCCCTCCTACCCCGGAGGTGGTATGGCCGCTATGGCCGGTAGAATTCAGCAGTCGTTTTGGTTACCGCAAGCACCCGTTGACGGGGGAGAGGCGTTTTCACCAGGGGGTGGACTTAAGGGCGACGGCGCGGGAGGAGGTACGCAGCATACAGGGGGGGTGGGTATTGCATGCAGGTTGGGCAGGGGGCTATGGCTATATGGTAGAGGTATTGCACTCGGACAACAGCCTTTCGCGCTATGCGCACCTCTCCCAAGTGAATGTACGGCTGGGGCAAAAACTAGAGACGGGGACGGTGGTAGGTTTAGCGGGAAACAGTGGCAACGCCACGGGGGTACACGTGCATTTTGAGTTGTGGAAGGAGGGCTCCCCCGTCAACCCCCTGCTGCACCTGCCCCCCCTGCACATGGAGAAGGCCCACGGGGTGGTTTTTTCCCGTCTCCCCCCATGAGGGGGGGGGTATTTTTCGCCTGCGGCGGGCTGGTAAAAAACAATTCTTCTGCCCTCCCGGGCGGGGTTGTTGTTGCTGGGCCTGCGGCCCGGCCGTTTTTAAAAACAATTTTTTTACCCTCCGGGGGGGGTTATTGGTGCTGGGCCTGCGGCCCGGCTGTCTCCGTTGCGCGGCTGCCGTAGGTTTCGCCTACCGGCGAGTCACTTTTTTGTGTGACAAAAAAGTAACCAAAAAAACACCCTCCGGGGCCCCGCCGGGGGCTCCTGCAGCACTCGCGACCCCCTCGAAC
>Ga0123356_10000683_pt1 | contig 37591 bp, 47 predicted proteins | sample TergutEmb28metaG_2_FD_92546 | JGI IMG/M metagenome (GOLD analysis project Ga0123356, IMG submission 92546) | Embiratermes neotenicus P3 segment gut microbial communities from Petit-Saut dam, French Guiana - Emb289 P3 | ecosystem: Host-associated > Arthropoda: Insects > Digestive system > Gut ...
AAGCGCCCAAACCGCCCCAAGCCGAGGAGTCCTGACTAACTTTCTTGACGGGTAAGCGCGTCATGATTAGAATGCGCCCCTCTCTTCCTCGATAGCTCAGTCGGTAGAGCGACGGACTGTTAAATTGGGTTAAACCCACTGGAATCAATCGCTTAGCTAACTGTGCCCAAAATTGTGCCTAAAGTTGGTCTAAAACCTACCTAAAGGAGAAACCTAAAATTCCCATTTTAGGTAACACCTTCAAGGTAACACCTCAATATAAGTAATACACGTAATACCCTTTAAGAGCCTCTGTAGGTACACTACAGATTCTCGTTGAGACAGCCTGAAGACACCTTCAGGCTGCCTTTATTTTGCCTGTAATTATCCATTAACGGATTATGGATATGGACTAGTCGTTTATACCCCTAGCTGCCCTCACAGCGTACACCACACATGTGACGCTACTGATAGCCCTCCACACTGCCATCCACCCTGGAATCACACTCCACCATGAACCGAAGAAGTACCACACACCCGCAGTAGTAATCACCCACCACCAGAAACTATCGGCGTATTGCCGCGCCTTGGCCTTCCAAATCACAGCCCTCTCTTCATCACTTAACCCACGAAGTACATCTAACGGTCTCATCTCTAACACAACAAACTCCCTTCAAGGAACCCAAGCCATGAACCCTACCAAATCTGTCTCAACCTTCACCTTCAACACTTCACAAATCCGCGTAGTGACCCATGAGGGAAACCCGTGGTTTGTTGCACAGGACATCTGCCGTGCTCTTTCGATGTACATCCGGCACGATGGGACTGCAAACACTAATACAGCACTCCGTGGGCTTGACGAGTCAGAGCGGCAGACAGTCCCCTACGGAGAGGCAAATAATATTGGCCTTAAAAACATAGCCAGTAGGTCTTTCGGACTCTCCCTTGTCTCAGAAAGCGGACTCTACAAAATCATCATGAGGGCAGAGCGTACCCGCCCCGAAGTCATCAAGTTCCAAGACTGGGTAACGAAAGAAGTCCTTCCGAGTATCCGAAAGACTGGGGCGTATGTGGTGGGGCAACCTAGCTTGGTGGATAACCCGAGGATCGACGAACTAACGCTCATGCTCGCTCAGAAGGCGGAGCTAGAGAAAGCCCTAAACGCACGGATAGCGGCTCTTGAGGCCGAGCTTCAACAGCGTGACGACACTCTCAGGCAGTTACAGGGAGAAATCCCAACTGGATGGGTAACGTGTAGCTGCTTTCTGGAAGATCAAGGTCTATCTCACAGTCTCGTTAAGGCGTTTCGCTCCGACCTTGGCGCATTTGCTGCTACCGAGATGGCACGCCGAGGACTCGTTGCAGTTTCGGCAGCATCCAAGCGAGGGACTGTGAGTGCTGACAAAACGTACTACCCGCCTAATGTTCTTCGGGTTTCCTATCAGAAGTATCTGGAGTCTCTTCGGGGTCATCCAATCTTCAGCAAGCTGATTCCAGCCTAAACCCTACCTATCGCAGTTACCCACTCTCCTTCCCGGCATCCGCTGGGAGGGATTTCTGTTGCCTAAAGGAACCCATCATGGACAACTATCAAACCGTCCCATTAAACCTGCTGGATGCCCAACGCGAACTCGAAGCGGAGGCTCAAGCACTTGGCATTGATCGCTACAGGGCATCTATGGATGCTGGAGAAGACACTCTCACCCCCGGTCAGAGACTCATCAAGGCCGCTGTAGAGCCGCTAGGAGCCGCGATCAAGTCTCACATAGAGTCCGCCCTTGCAGGTAAGGCGAACAGGGCTGTAGGACTCGTTAAATTCCTCTCGCAGTTCGATCCAGAGAGAGCAGCATTCATCGTTGCCCGAAGGATCATCCACTCGATTACTGAGAAGGTTCTTCTCTCTACCGCTGCCATAGCTGTAGCCAACGCACTTGAAGACTGCATCAACCATGACAAGCTCGAAGCTGAGTCCCCGCAGCTCTACAAGCAGCTCTTGGCGAAAATTAAATACTCCCAAGACGAAGGCTACCGCCATATCGTCATGAAGAAGCAGCAGGAGTTTGCCGGAGTAGCAACTATCAAGTGGGGCGTGACTGAGAAGACAAGGCTGGGTACAACCCTGATACAGCTCCTTGAAGAGACTACAGGGCTTATCGAAATCAAGAAGGTATCCCGTGGGCACAACGATAACCCCTTCATGGTCTCTGCCTCAGAGAAAACGCTATATTGGCTGGAGCAATCACACGCTAGGTGTGAGCTATTGCAGCCAGTCTATATGCCTATGGTGTGCCTCCCGAGGAAGTGGAAGTCTCCCTTTGGCGGCGGCTATCTGACTCCAGAACTACGCTACAGCCTCATCAAAACAGCCAATAAGAACTACCTTGAAGAGCTGCGTAGCTGGGACATGCCTGAAGTCTATCGGGCTATTAACGCCCTTCAGGAGACTCCCTGGACGGTTAATCAGGCGGTGCTGAGAGTTGCCCGTACAGTATGGGATGGGGGTGGAAGAGTAGGTTCTCTGCCTACCCGTGAGCCTATTCCTCTACCCCCGAAGCATCACAACCCCGAGACCCAACCTGAAGAGCACAGGAAATGGAAGAAAGCAGCAGCCCAAGTTTATGATGAGAACATCCGGCTGGTGTCCAAACGGTTAGCCGTAGAGACCAAGCTCCAGATGGCAGAGAAGATGAGCCAGTATGCACAGTTCTACTTTCCTCATGCAATGGACTGGAGAGGAAGAGCGTACCCGGTTAGCTCAATGCTCAATCCCCAAGGGGACGACCTCGCCAAGAGCCTCTTACAGTTCGCCGAAGGGAAACCCATCGGCGAGCATGGAGCTACCTGGCTGGCTGTTCATGGAGCCAACTGCTACGGCGTGGGTAAGATGTCGTTTGAGGATCGTGTCCAGTGGGTTGATGACAACCGAGAAAACATCCTGGAGTCAGCTTTCAACCCCCTTGACGGTTCCCTCTGGTGGGCTGATGCAGATAGCCCGTTCATGTTCTTGGCATTCTGCTTTGAGTGGGCTGGCTACTTGATGCAGGGCGATGGGTATGTGTCATTCATCCCCGTCTCTTGGGACGGCTCCTGCAATGGGCTACAGAACTTTGCCGCAATGCTTCGGGATGAAGTGGGGGGAGCCGCTGTAAATCTTGTCCCTGCCGATAAACCCGCTGATGTGTATTATGAGGTAGCTGGTGTTGCTCAAAAAGCTATCGACAGAGACGCCGAGGGTGGTAACGAAGTTGCTAAACGCTGGGTAGGCAAGATGTCAAGGAAATGGGCAAAGAGGAACACCATGACTACGCCCTACGGTGTCTCCAAGTACGGCATGCGAAATCAACTGAAGGAGGAATTCTCCAAGCTGCGTATGGCGGGAGACCCTTCAGCCCCCTCTCGTGAAACTGAAATGGAAGATGCCATGTACATCGCTGATAAGAACTATGAGGCTATCGGGGATGTGGTGGTGGCCGCTAGGCAAGCTATGAACTGGCTTCAGGCAGCAGCTAGGGTAGCCGCTTCAGATGGCCTCCCGGTACGCTGGGTGACTCCCTCTGGGCTGCTGGTGCAGCAAGCCTATCAGGAAGCACACGGAAAGATTATTGACTTCACTGTAGGGGGGAGACGCTATCAGCTCACACTCCGCATCACTGGGAGGAAGATTGACAAGCGTAGGCAAGCAGCAGGTATCAGCCCCAACTTTGTCCATTCGCTTGATGCAGCTCACATGATGCGTACTGTTAACTATTGCCTGGATGCTGGCATCAATTCCTTCTGCATGATCCATGACTCCTACGGCTCCCATGCTGCGGATGCTGAAGAGCTGTCCTACCAGCTCCGAAAGGCATTCGTGGATCAATACCGGGGGGATGTGCTACAGGACTTCCGAGACCAGTTAGCGAAGCAGTTACCCGAGGAACTAGCTCTAGAGCTTCCGCCGTTACCACCTATGGGCAATCTGGATTTGGATTCCGTCATGGAGTCAGAGTATTTCTTCGCCTGAAACTATCCTCTAGCGGATAGAGGATACACAGGAGCTAAAACCTACCTATCGCAGAAACAACTCGCCAACCAAAAATGAAACTCGACAACGACAAACTTTTCAGCGTCCCCGCTAGGCAAACCGTACAGGCAGCCTACGGGTCGCTATCAGCCAACCAGCACGAACAACCAGCAGTGCAAGTGATGGCCGCCGCAGTCCTCTTCAAAGTCTTAGCTGAAGAACTGTGCTTGGACATCTCCCAACTGCTGTCCTCTGCTGCCCGATTAATCAAACACGACGACAACCCGTATAGAGCGGAGGTAGCGGCTCTGCGGGAGTATGTCAAAGGAGAACTGAAGTGAGAGTAAAAAAGACATTAAAGGGAAACATCAAGATCACCCTGACAGCGCCGGAGGCTGATGCGCTATGGCACATCACCAACTACTCCAAGTTTATTGGTGTCGCGAATGAAGGGGTTAGGCTGAGTGCCGGTAAGAACGATTGGGTCTCTCAAACGCTCCATACGCGCCTAACCGACATTGGGGCGTGATGTATGACCCACTACTCAGAAACCCTCTTCACCGAAGCCCTATCCTACTGGCTCTCCGGTCTTTCCATTCCTCTCGAGCTGTACGCATCAATGGCTGCTGAGGGCATGAACGTACCAGCTCTCGAAGCTCGCTACATCAACAATTAATTAACAACACGACCCCCTCGTTCCTTCTAGGAGGGACGAGGGTGGGGTTCTTTTTCAAAAAGGATATTCAATATGGCAGACGCCAAAAGACCTAAGTTACAAAACGTGATGACTTGCAAGGGAATCGCCCAGTGGCCGAAACTCACCTCCCCGGATACCAAATGGTCTCCCGATGGCGAGTACAAGGTAGGTGTCATCCTCCCTGCGGAGAAAGCAGCAGACATCGTTACAGCTCTCGAAGAAGCCCGTAAGAAGGTCTATCAGGAAACAAAGGCGATGCTCCAAGAGAACATCTCCCAGTTGAAAGGCGAGAAGCTGGCGAAGGCTAAGAAGGCTCTTAATGACATCACCCTCGGGGAACTCCCATGTAAGCCTGTCTTCGATGAGGAAGGGAATGAAACCGGTGATGTAGTCCTGAACTTCAAGATGAAGGCACAGCGTAAAGATAAGAAGTCTGGAAGCGTTGTGCAGATGGCTCCGAAGCTGTTCGATGCTTCTGGGCAGCCCCTGCCGAAAGGTATTGAAATCTGGGGAGGCTCTACGATCAAAGTTGCTGGACAGATCAACCCGTATTACATCCCAGGAACCAATACGGCTGGTGCAGGGCTTCGCCTCTCCGCTGTCCAGGTTATCGCTCTCCGCACCTCTGGTGGTGGTGACGCTGCATCCTTCGGCTTCGGTAAGGAAGACGGCTATACGGCTCCGAAGAGTGCTGGGGAGGAAGAGGGTTTCAGTGATGAAAGCGGTGATGATGACGGGGACGAGTGCCCCGACTTCTAATGCCTCAGAAGCCTAAAGTAGATCATGGTGTGGTGAGTGGTTATCGCTCCGGTCTCGAAGAGTTGCTTTCAAAGCAGCTTGAAGAGGCTGGAGTAGATTTCTCCTACGAAACCGTGATAGTGCGTTACGTTCAACCCGAAAGTAACCATAAATACACACCGGATTTCGTTCTCCCTAATGGGATCATTATCGAATCAAAGGGGAGGTTCGTAACGGGAGACAGACAGAAGCATATCCTTATCAAGAAGCAGCATCCCGACTTGGACATTCGCTTCATCTTCCAACGCTCTCAAACAACAATATCCAAAACCTCCAAGACTACATACGCTGCATGGTGTCAGAAGCATGGCTTCCGCTATGCTGACAAATGGATTCCCTTGGAGTGGATCAAGGAAAAACCTAAAACACAAAACTGATGGCAAATCTAATCCAATCCAATGTACGGCATATCGTTGTACATTGTTCCGCTACCCAGGTTAAGTCAGATATTGGGGTGAAGGAAATCGACAGGATGCACAGAGAGCAGGGGTTTCTTTCTATCGGCTATCACTTCGTTATCCGACGAAACGGAGAGGTAGAGGCAGGGCGACAGCTCAATCAAATAGGTGCCCATGCTTCAGGCTGGAATGATAAGAGTATTGGAGTGTGTCTCGTTGGCGGTATAGATAAGGCTGGTAAAGCCGAAGACAACTTCACCTATGACCAATACGCTACTCTTGCTTATCTCCTCATTCGCCTTCGTGATTTATTTCCGAAGGCAACTATTGTAGGTCACAGAGACCTCCCCAACGTCAAGAAGGATTGCCCTTGCTTTGACGTTCGGAAGTGGGTCAAAGAGACCATCGACCAATAACCAATAAGTCCTCTTTAGGCGGCAATTAGCTGTGCAGCAATAGCTGTATGGCTAATTGTACTTGTATTCAAGGAAACACAAATGAAACCTACCAAACCCGGTACGAAAACCGATAAGGTTCTTACCTATCTCAAGTCTGGACATTCGCTGGACTTTCCTAAGGCTATTGGCTTGTGGGGGCACATTAGATTGTCCGACGTTATCCACAGACTCCGCAAGAAGGGCTGGCCTATCTACACCCAGATTGTGAAGAATGGGGATGTTGCGTTTGCAATCTACAGGCTTAGTAAGACCCCGACTAGGCAGACCCCGGCAGGAACATGCGTGAAGGTAATCCACAACGCCCTTACTGACTACGGTAAAACCGGTCGTATTAGCTTTGGAAATCCTACCCCGTTTGAGGTCCTTATTTATTTTGGAGGAACCAAGAACGTCCCATTCGACTTCAATGAGCTGGAGATTGTCTAATGTCCTCAATGTCTCTCGCATTTGAATCCGCAAGAATCGCCAAGACAGCCAGCAATTCCCTTATCGAAACATGCTTGGATGCCTTGGTGCGTTATTTGCGGAGAAAGCGTAAGGCTCCTCCCGGCTGGAAAGCTAACCTCTCCTTCAAAACATACCGCTACCTGACAAATAAAGGTGTCCCAGTCCAGTAACTTCGTGTCTAAGGGGCCATGCCCTAAGTGCGGCTCCCGAGACAACTTGGCGAGGTATTCGGATGGTGGTGCTCATTGTTTTACCCCAGGGTGCGGGTATTGGGAATCATCTTCAGGACAATCCTCAAGGAAACCAAAAATCAGCACAGACCTAATTAAAGGGGAAATCAAGTCACTCCCCAAACGAGGACTCTCAGAGGAAACCTGTAAGAAGTTCGGTTATATGCTCGGTAAGGATCGCAACGGCACTAATGTGCAGGTAGCTCCCTACTATGACGGAAACGAACAGGTAGCCCAGAAGCTCCGGTATCAGAACAAAGACTTCAAGTTCATCGGCCATTCCCGAAAGGCACAGCTCTACGGCCAACACCTTTGGCGTGATGGCGGCAAGATGGTGGTGGTTACTGAGGGTGAGATTGACTGCATGACAGTGGCGCAGTTACAGGGTCTCAAGTGGCCTGTAGTCTCCCTCCAGAATGGAGCCTCAGCAGCCAAGAAAGCCCTCTCCAAGCAGCTCCCGTGGCTAGAGAAGTTCGAGACTGTCGTACTCATGTTCGACATGGACGAAGCTGGACAGCTTGCCGTAGCAGAGGCAGCCCCAATCTTCTCCCCAGGCAAGTGCAAGGTAGCAAGGCTGCCCCTCAAGGATGCCAATGAGATGCTTCTTGCTGGCCGTGGGGCTGAAGTCATTGATGCCATTTGGGGAGCCAAGGAGTACCGACCAGACGGCCTAGTGTCCATCGAAGATATTCTCGAAGACATCATCAAGCCTACCGAGCAGGGCCTCCCCTGGTGGATGCCCTCACTAACTGAAGTCACCTTCGGCAGACGCTACTCAGAGCTGTACGGCTTCGGTGCTGGGACTGGTGTAGGAAAGACTGACTGGCTCACACAGCAGATAGCTTTCGATGTCTCCGTCCTCGGGATGCAGGTAGGACTCCTGTTCTTAGAAACACCCGTTGGGGAACTCGGTAAGCGTCTGGCAGGGAAAGTCATGTGCAGACAGTTCCACATCCCAGATGCCGGATGGAATACGGAAGAACTCAACGAGGGCATATCCAAGTTCAAATCTAAGGCAACTCTCTACGACAACTTCGGGCAAACCGATTGGGAAATCGTGAAGAGCCATATCCGCTTCATGGCTGTGTGCCAAGGCATTCGTCTCTTCTACCTCGACCACCTCACCGCTATGGCAGATACCCAGGACGAGAAAGGGAGCCTAGAGCAAATCATGAAGGAGATGGCCGGGTTAGCCAAAGAGCTGAACGTCATCATCCACTACGTATCCCATCTGTCTACCCCTGAAGGTAAGCCGCATGAGGAAGGAGGTAGGGTCATGATCCGCCACTTCAAGGGTTCCCGTGCTATCGGATTCTGGTCTCACTTCCTCTTCGGCCTGGAGAGAAACCAGCAGGAAGAGGACGAAGACCTGCGCCAAGTGACTACCTTCCGATGCCTGAAAGACCGCCACACGGGTAGAGCTACAGGTAAAACCTTCTTCATCCACTACGACCACTCTACGGGTTGCCTGAAAGAAATAGACAACCCATTCACTGACGAACGCCCATTCACTCCCGAATCGGACGACTTCTAACCAAGGAAACAAATGAAATGAAACTCTTTCGAGCTATCGAAGACCGCCTCCCGGTGTCTCGCAAGACCTACCGAAAGACAATCGAACAGCACGAGGCTGACTGCGAGTGGCTTATCCAGCAGCTCAATCAAGCCAACCGCCACAACCAAAGGAAGGCTCCGAAAGATGGCCTGTGATTGCCCATACAAGCGTAGGGCAGACATTTTCCTAGCCGCTTCAAGAGAACTGCGTCTAATCAATTATGACCTCCAGCTACGCATCTTCAGACTGCGTAAGGAACTGGAAGTAGCAAAGGAAGAGGCACGGGCTATTGCTAGTGCTTACCTTTGCTCCTGCATCGAACCAGAAAAGGACACAGAATGCTGAACATCATCAAGAGTAAGCTACAACAGTACAACCCCTTCAACCGCTCCGTAGATGACATCCTTTCCCAGCTCGATTTGGCTGTGGAAGAACTCAATCGGCTCTCCATACGGAAGACTGACGAATCCGCCAAGAAGCTCGCTGTCGCAAACCGCCTTGTCAGAGAGGCTAACGAAGCTGACATGGATGCCCGTGATGCTTCGGAGGCAGCTAGAAGCGTAGAAGAACTCCTCTCCGAATTTCGGTGAGCCTCCCGGAGTTCTTACCCGACTCCGTACTTGGCTTCGACCTGGAGAGTAATGGTCTCCTCGATACGATGGACTGTATCCATTGCCTTGTTATCAAAGACTTGGCTAATGGGCAGTCCTATCGTTTCAACGGAACGACTGTCCAGGATGGAGTTCGGTTGCTCGAAGAGCATACCTACAGCGGTGGCCTCATCATGGGCCACAACGTCATCAAGTTTGACATCCCAGCAATCCAGAAGATTTACCCGTGGTTCTCCCCTCTTCAGGAAAACGTAAGAGACACCTTAGTTCTCGCCCGCCTCATCTTCACAGACCTAATCGGAATAGATACGTGGCTGATGAACAAGGGGAAGTTGCCTAAGCACCTCTTCAAGAGGCATTCACTGGAGGCTTGGGGATACCGCTTGGGTGTCTTCAAGGATGAGTACAGCGGAGACCCAAGTATTCCAGACGAGAAGGAACGGAAGAAGCGGAAGTGGGAACGCTGGAATCAGGCGATGGAGGACTACTGTGTTCAGGACGTGGAAGCTACAGCAGCCCTGTGGGACAAGTGTATGTCCAAGGGGTTCTCTGAAGAGTCCATCGTACTAGAGCATCAAGTAGCCTTCATCGTTTCCCAGCAGGAGCGTAACGGCTTCGGGTTCGATTCAGCAGGAGCCAGGAAGCTCTACGCTGAGATGGTTGGGGAGAAGCTGAAGATTGAGTTTAGGCTCAAGGATGCGTTCCTTCCGAGGTACTTCCGGGATGGCCCAGTAGTCACCCCAGATGCCGACCGAAAGAGACAGGAAGAAGCTCTCGGGCTGGATTACTCAAGACCAATCACAAAGGGTCGAGGGAAAAACAAGACTGTCGTAGGCTACAAATTCAAAACCATAGACTACTCAGCCGGTGCTGACTACCAGAAGATCAAGCTAGTGGAATTCAACCCCGGATCAAGGGTGCATATCGCCACATGGCTGAAGGCTCTTCATGGGTGGGAACCGGATGAGTTCACAGAGTCGGGAGAAGCCAAGGTAGATGAAACAGTCCTGTCCTCCCTCCCATATCCCGAAGCGAAAGTCTTCGTTGATTACCTGACGATTACCAAGAGACTTGGGCAACTGTCAGAAGGAAACGAGTCGTGGCTTCGGCATGAGCGCAGTGGGACTATCCACGGACAGCTTGTGACCAACGGTGCTGTCACTGGAAGGGCAACACACAGCAACCCGAACATGGGGCAAGTCCCCGCCGTCAAGAAAACCAAGAATGGAATCCTGATGGGTCTTGAAGGTGGCTGGGGTTACGAGTGCAGAGCCTTGTTTTGCCCTACGGTCCCTGGAAATGTCCAAGTCGGCATTGACATGAGCGGTATCGAGTTGCGATGTCTGGGTCACTACATGGCTAACTGGGACGGTGGGGCGTATGGGCGAATCGTAGTCGAAGGGGATGTCCATACCGAGAACCAGAAGGCGGCAGGGCTGGACTCCAGAGATGTTGCTAAGACCTTCATCTACGCCTTCCTCTACGGTGCTGGCGGGGAAAAGCTGGAGAAGATCACAGGGAAGACAGGTAAGAAGCCAGGAGCTGCTGGGTACGCCCTGAAGAAGAAGTTCCTGAAGAATCTCCCTGCCCTCGGGAAGCTCATCGCTGCTGTTGAGAAGCGAGCCAAGAGCGGATACCTCAAGGGTCTCGATGGGAGGCATCTGAAGGTACGCAGTGCCCATGCCGCCCTGAACACCCTCCTCCAGTCAGCAGGTGCAGTCCTCTCGAAGCGGTGGATGGTTCTCTTTCACAAGGCTCTCAGGGACAACAACCTGTCTGACAGCGTAAGGCAGATGGCTTGGGTGCATGACGAAATCCAAGTTGAATGCCCCCCAGCCATTGCTCACCTAGTTGGAAAGATTGCTGTCCAGGCAATCGAGGATACAGGTAAATCATTCAACTTCAGAGTACCCATTACTGGGGAATACAAGGTAGGAAACAATTGGGCAGCGTGTCATTAACGATCCACAACCCAGAAAAACTACGAGCTGTCGTCCAGAGGGCGTACTCAAAGCCGTTCTCCCTACAGTCAGACTTCGCCCGTGAATATGCTTATTTCGTAGCAGCAGCGGCAAGCCTTGGCTTCATTACAACCAGAATCAGCCCAAAGACAGACATCTACGGAAGTAGGTGGCTGGTCACTAGGGCTGGTCTCCTTTTCTTGGAAAATGAAACATGAACGATGATTATAAGATGAGCGTATCTCGTCGAACTGTGAGTGTCGCACTCCGTATAGCGTTATTCGGCATTCCTACTATTCTTTGGGTTGCCATGCGCTTAATCGGCGACGCCTCTCACGATTTGCTGAAAGTACTCGAAGGTGCTGCTGATTGGCTTTATGCGGAATATAGGCTCTGATGGACTGGAAAGACACAGCTAAGAAGATAGCTGACGTTGGTCTCCCTGTTCTTGGGGCTGCCCTCGGTGGCCCTGCTGGTGGTCTTGTAGGGAAGGCTCTTGCATCCGCTATCGGAGTCTCCTCAGAGAAACCAGAAGATGTCATTAAGGCTCTCCAGACTGACGAGAAGGCCCGTCAAGCTGCCTTTGAGTTTCAGGCTACACATGGTCTAGCTCTCCTCAAGCTGGACGCTGAAGACCGCAAGAGCGCACGGGATCGTGAAGCCACTACAAAGGACAACACGAACAAGATACTGGCATTCGCTATCACAGGTTCATTCGTGACAGTCGTAGGGGGTTCCCTGCTTGGTTACGCCCAGGTGGATAGCGCCTTGGCCGGGACACTAGTCGGATACCTCTCAGCAAAAGCTGAACAGGTCATCGCGTACTACTTTGGGAGTACTTCAGGGAGCCTGGAGAAGACCCGGCTGATGGCTTCTGGGAAGAAGTGATAACAACCCTCCTCATTGACGCTGACATCGTAGCCTTTCAGTTCGCCTCCGCAAACCAAGAGGACTTCGACTGGGGAGATGGTGTAGCGTCAAGGACAGTGGAAGAGCTAACCGAAGTAGCTCCTCAGATAGACGCGAAGTTCTCCGAGTGGAAAAGCCGGTGGAAGGCCGATGACATCATCGTCTGCCTATCGTGCCCCCACGAGGAAAACTTCCGTCTGTCCATCCTCCCTACCTACAAGGGGCATAGGGACTACTCAAACAGACCCGTCCTACTGAAGCCAATCAAGGACTACTTCGCAGCCAACTACAGAACCTACTCACGGCCTACGCTGGAAGCGGATGACGTGATGGGAATCCTGTCGACCCACCCTAAGCTGGTTCCCGGTAGGAAAGTCATCGTCTCCGAAGACAAGGACATGCAGAGCATCCCAGGATGGCTCTGGAATCCAGCCAAGGACAGGAAGCCAAGGATGATTTCCAAGGAGGGAGCGGAACGCTACCACCTCTACCAGACGCTCATCGGGGATGCTGCTGACAACTACAAGGGGTGCCCTGGAGTTGGCCCGGAGGCAGCCCAAGACATCCTTGACAACAACATCGGAAAAGTACCCTACGAGCATGAGTACAAACGCGGCCCTAAGAAGGGGACTACAGAGACAAGGTACGAGAAGATACCCATGCAAACCAGATGGGCAGCTATCGTGTCCTGGTTCGAGTCTCATGGACTCACCCATGAAGATGCCCTCGTACAAGCCAGAGTTGCCCGTATATGTAGGGCAGAAGACTACGACTTCGGTAACAAGCGAGTGAAAGAGTGGAACCCAAATTAACAGCAGAGCTACAGCAGCAGATTAATTCGATGCCCTATGAGGAGATGCTTCGAGTGTGGAAGGCTACCCCAGACGGAAACCATATGCTTCTTGGCGAGGTCGGGGAGTACTTCTGGGCTGTCATGAAGGAGAAGCGTAAGAGTTGATGACACCCGAAGAAATTAAACAAGCAGCTATCCAGAGGTTGAAACAAATCATCTCCCTCTGGAAGCAGGGAAAGATTACTCACTCATCCGCTATGGAAAGTGTTGATGCAGCAGTACGAGAAGGAAAACTATGACAGTAAGCAGGATGTTTGAAGATGACCCCGCCCGGTTGCCCACAGCAGTACGACTACTCGGTAGGGCAGTAGAGTTGTTAGACGCTCGTGGGCAGCAGTACGACAGCCCCAAGGGAGAACGGTCGATGCTGAAGACCGTAACAGCATTCAACACCATCACTGGAAATAACTTGACTGAATCTCAGGGCTGGTTGTTCATGCAAATCCTGAAGGATGTCCGCTTGTTTCAGCACAACGGATACCACCGAGACAGTGCTGAAGACTGCATCGGATATGCAGCTTTGAAGGCTGAAGCTAAGCAGACCGAAAATCCTTTCGGATCAATAGCTTACCCCTAAAACCTACCTATCGTAGAAAGCCCTCTTCAGGTGCATCTAGAAATTACCCTCTCTAGATAACACCAGAAAAGTAATCCCCTTTAAGAGACCACTACAGATGCCCCAAAAGGTAGGCTTATTGGTGTCCGAAGAACTCCTAAATGAGTTGGACCTCCGCTACCCCCCGAGACCGCCTAATCCACACGATTCCGAAAGAGAAATCTGGATGAAGGCTGGAGAGAGGAGGCTAGTGGAGGTCCTTCGGGCAAAATTCAACGAAGCAAACGAGAACATATTTAATGTGCATGGGTGACACCCCATCGGCCCCAAAAGCCCCAGAGCCTCCGCCTCCTCCCCCTCCTCCCCCAAAGCTGGTCTCCCCGGATGACTTAGCGAAGGAAGGTGAAGGGGCAGACTTGAAGGCTGGCTCAACATCCCGCAGCAAACTACGGATTGACCTTTGCGGAACAAAGACTCAATCTGGTCTCGGTATCCCAGTCCCGTAATGAAACGTGTCTGCTACTGACTCCAAAGAAACAGCCAAGACCCGATACTCCAGGCTAGAAGTTCTCCGAGGCCCATACCTGGATCGTGCTCGGGAATGCTCAAAGCTGACAATCCCCTCCCTCATTCCGCCTCAAGGCTCATCTGGCTCCACAAAGCTCCCAACCCCTTTTCAATCTATGGGGGCGCGAGGAGTTAATAACCTCGCAGCTAAACTGAGCCTAGCCCTACTCCCCCCCAACGCCCCATTCTTCCGGCTTGCCATAGATGACTTCATGTTGGAGAAGCTGACTGGGCAGGAGGGTATGAGGGCTGACATCGAAGAAGCCCTGGACAAGATAGAAAGGGCTGTCATGACCAGCATCGGCGCTGGTAACACACGCTCAGCCAACTTCGAGGGGACTAAGCACCTCATCGTTGCCGGTAACGTGCTCCTCTACGTGCCGCCTGAAGGTGGCCTCAAAGTGTTTCGCCTTGACCGCTATGTAGTAAAGCGTGATCCAATGGGGAACATCCTTGAGATCATCACGAAGGAAAACATCTCCGAAATGGAGCTTCCTGAAGAGGTCCGAAGGGTTGTCCAGAAGGACAACGATAAGGAGGCCGAAGGGGCGGATGACACTCATGAACTCTATACCCGGATCACCCGCACTGAAGATGGCTGGGAGATTTATCAGGAAGTAGCGGGTGTCACCATCCCAGGCTCCGAAGGTACGTACCCTGTCGATAAGCTCCCCTGGCTGGCTCTCCGCTTTGTGCAGGTAGATGGCGAAGACTACGGACGCTCCTACGTTGAAGAGTACTTGGGGGACTTGAAGACCCTTGAAGGACTCACGAAGGCAATCGTACAGGCATCCGCAGCAGCAGCTAAGGTGCTCTTCCTGGTTCGCCCAAACAGCACCACGAAGATACGTGCTCTGTCCGAGTCTGAGTCTGGGGACATCAAGGAAGGTAATGCAGAAGACATTACAGTCCTCCAGATGGACAAGTATGCTGACTTCAGGGTTGCTTACGATGTCATCCAAGGCTTGAAGGAAGCACTCTCCTATGCATTCCTCCTGAATTCAGCAATCCAGCGTAACGGTGAGAGGGTTACTGCTGAAGAGATTCGCTACATGGCGGATGAGTTGGAAGCTGCTCTGGGTGGGATTTACTCCTCCCTGGCTGTTGAGTTCCAGATGCCTTTCATTAACGTCGTCATGTCCCAGATGCAGAGTAAGGGTGCTCTCCCGAAGCTCCCGAAGAACTCCATCAAGCCTGTCATCACCACTGGTGTTGAAGCCATAGGCCGTGGGAATGACCTCACGAAGCTCTCCGGGCTACTGCAAGACCTACAGCCGCTAGGCCCAGAGGTGCTACAGCAGGAGATGAACATTGGCGACTACATCAAGAGATGTGGTGCAGCCCGAGGGATCGACATGAAAGGTCTGGTTCTCTCCGAGGAAGAAAAGGCAGCCAAGGCGCAACAGGCACAGCAGATGGCAATGATGCAGCAGCTCGGGCCAAACGCAGTAAATCAATTCGGTGCTATGGCTAGGCAAGCCATGGACGGAAACCAACAACCAGAATGAGGTACGAATGGCTAACGCCAACCCCGTAACTAAAACTACCAAACAGGTTCCGAAACCTGAACATCAGCCGCAAGAGGACACCCCCCAGGTGTCCGAGGCGAACCCCTACAAGGTCGGTGGTGGTGCGAAGCTCCCCAACCATCAAGCAGTTCGGGAAGACTTCTGATGACTGAAGCAGTTAAGGCTCCAGCCCCCGGAACCCCGGAACACGATGCTGCGATGGCCGCCAAGGTGGATGAGAACACTGCCAAGGCTGCTGCTGCCGCCTCCCCAGAGCCAGTTGTAGAGGCTCCCAAAGACACCCCAAAGGCCGAAGAGAAGCCCACCGAAGAACCAAAGAAGGCTCCTGAAGAAAATCAAGCTGATGCTGCTAAAGAGGCTGTAGAGAGCGTAGGTGTCAAGTATGACGAACTCCAAGCTGAGTACGCAGAGAAAGGCGAACTCTCCGAAGAGAGCTACGCAAAGCTCGCTAAGGTCGGCTTCGGTAAGGAAGTCGTAGAAGCCTTCATCGCCGGTCAAGAAGCCCTCCGGGCTGCTGTAGAAGCCCGTGGGATGGAAGCTGCTGGTGGGCGTGAGAGGTTCCTCCAGATGCAGGACTGGGCAAAGACTTCCATGACCCAGGGAGAGATTGAAGCCTACAACAAGGCCGTAGTTGGTACTGAAGAAGAAATGATTCAGGCTGTCCGTGGTCTCCGTTCCCGCTTCGAGTCCGAGTATGGGAGACAGCCAAACCTCCTCGGTGGAAGCCCTGCTGGTTCATCTGGTGGTGGCTATAGTTCCCGAGCCGAAATGACGGCGGATATGCGTGACCCCCGTTACGCTAAAGACCCAGCCTTCAGAGCAAAGGTAGCCCAAAGGGTTGCCAGTACTACCGCCTTCTAGGCATCCAAACAATTAACTGAGAGAAACAACATTTCATGTCAAACGCTACTCCATTACGTGTAGGTCAGATCAACGGCTCGGGGGTAACTGACGCCCTCTTCCTCAAAGTATTCGGTGGTGAAGTCCTGACCGCCTTTGAGGAAGCCTGTAAGTCGATGGACAAGCACACCGTGCGAACCATCAATGCCGGCAAATCTGCCCAGTTCCCCGCTACCTGGAAGGTGTCCTCGGGCTACCATACGCCGGGTGCAGAAATCCTTGGTCAAAGCTCCGCTGTTGCGGAACGCATCATCACCATTGATGACCTCCTGATTTCGTCCGTCTTCCTGAGCAACATCGACGAAGCCAAGAATCACTATGACGTTCGCTCCATCTACTCCGCTGAAGTAGGCCGTGCCCTTGCTAACAACTGGGACAAGAATGTCCTCCAGGTGATGTGTCTGGCTGCCCGTGAGGGCGCTACCGTCACTGGCGCTTATGGTGGCTCCGTGCTGACCTCTACCGGAACCCTCTACAAGACCTCCGCCAAAGACCTTGCTGCTGGCATCTACGCTGCTGTCCAAGCCTTCGATGAGAAGGATGTACCGGAAGCCGAAGAGAAGTATGCCTTCGTCAAACCTGCCCAGTACTACCTGTTGGCGCAATCGACCGACCTCATTAACCGTGACTGGACGACTGGCAACGGTGACTACTCGGAAGGTAAGGTCCTCCGCATTGGCGGTGCTGTCCTGGTGAAAACCAACCACCTCCCGAGTACCAACGTGACGACTGGCCCGGTTGAGTACCAAGGTGACTTCACGAAGACCGCTTGCGCTATCGTCACGAAACAGGCTGTCGGTACGGTGAAGCTGATGGACTTGGCTCAGGAAATGGCCTACGACATCCGCCGACAAGGTACGTTGATCGTTGCGAAGTACGCTGTCGGACACGGCATCCTTCGCCCGGAATGCGCCGTCGAGCTGAAAACGACTGCGTAACCATCCAAACCCCTTCAGGCATCTCTACCAGCTCGGTAGAGGTGCCTTTTTTGCTTTCTGGAAGCCGATGACAACCATAGCCTTAACCTCCGAGCTGGAGGCAGTCAATACCCTACTGGCATCCATAGGGGAATCCGCAGTCAATTCCCTGAGCGTGACTGGGCTTGCCGACCTCTCGGCAGCCAGACGCACACTTGATGAGTTCTCCCGTGAGGTGCAGCTAGTAGGCTGGCACTTCAACACTGAAGAAGACTACCCCCTACCCCGAGACTCAAAGAGCCACATCTACGCCCCCACGAATGCCCTGAAGATAATTCTTCTGGATGATTCTGGGATCGTCCAACGTGGCCTGAAGCTGTACAACAAGACAAAGCATACAGACACCTTCGACAAGGACTTGAGGGCAACGGTGGTCTTCCTCCTCCCGTGGGATGAGCTACCCCAGGTGGCACGCCACTACATCATGGTTAGAGCCTCCAGGGTATTCCAAACGAGGACTCTAGGCTCTGATACCCAGTTCCAGTTCTCAGCAGAGGAAGAGATGTCAGCCCTGAAAGCCCTTACGGAAGCTGAGGGAGAGACTGGGAACTACAACATGTTCTCTTCGATGTCCTATAGGTCAATCATGGATCGCTAATGGCTCTCCACAACCAGCCTATACCCAGCCTGTTCAATGGCGTGAGTCAACAGCCAGCACAGCTCAGGCTACCGTCTCAGTGCGAGGTGATGGATAACTTCTACCCCTCACTTGCTGTAGGTCTCATGAAGAGACCCCCAAGTGTGCTCCGCGCGAAGCTCTCAAACGAAGTCGATACGAACTCCTATGTAACCGTAATCAACCGGGATACCGCTGAACGATACGTACTGATGATACGAAGCGGAACCATTCAGGTGTTCGATGCCTTTACCGGAGAGGAGAAGCAGGTAGATTGCCCAAACGGTACTAACTACCTGGAATCCCTCAACCCTCGTAAAAGTTTCTCCACAGTCACCGTAGCGGATCACTCCTTCATCGTGAATCGGGACATCACCGTCCGTAAGGATGCGGCTGCTACAGCCCCAGTGAATGCAAACGCTGGTTACGTCCATTTCACGTACAACGGGACTGGGACGAAGAGGAAGATGACGATCACGATACCTGGATACGCTTCATCCAGTGTTCGAGCTACGTATGAGAACAGCTCCTACTCAGACCTTACAGACCTCATAGAGACGCTTCGGGCAGACCTCGCTTACAAGTTAGGACTTCACGGCTGGACGGTCACAGTGCCCTTCGACAACATCATCAAGCTACAGGCTCCAGGGGGTGTGAATTGGTCGCTAGTGGTTACGGATACCTACGGTGGCTCCACGATGAAAGCCATAAAAGGCTCCGTACAGCTCTTCTCAGACCTCCCCCCTGCCCTTGAAGATGGCTACGTGTGCTACGTCTCCAGCAGCCCAGAATCACAAGGTAGGGGCTACTACGTCAGGTACGACTCTGCATCCAAGTCCTACGTTGAGTGCCCGAAACAGGGTATCAATACGTCATTCCTGGCCTCTACGATGCCTCACAAGCTGGTACGGAATGCTGATGGGACATTCACCTTCACGACCTTCGACTGGGAACCCAGAAAGGTAGGTGATGATAAGTCGAACCCGTTCCCATCGTTCATGGATCGAACCATCGCTGACGTGTTCCTCTACAGGAACCGCCTTGGTTTCCTCTCAGATGAGAATGTGTGTCTGTCCGTCTCCGGTGATTACTTCAACTTCGGGGCTAAGGCTGCCTCGATAGTGTCCGATGCAGACCCGCTGGACTTGGCCGTAGCCAACACGAAGGTCTCCATGCTCCGCCATGCGATACCGTTCAACAAGTCATTGCTCCTGTTCTCAGACCAGACTCAGTTCCATCTCTCAGGTGGTGACGTGCTGAGTCCCAGGACAGTTCGAGCAGACCCTGTAACGGAATTCTCCAGTTCCCCTTTCTGCCGCCCTGTAGGTGCAGGACAGGAGCTGTTCTTCGTTACTGATAGGCCGGGACACTCGGGAGTCAGAGAGTACTTCGTGGAACAGGATGCAATCACAAACGATGCTGTAGACATCACTGCACATGTCCCCGCATACATCCCAGCCGGTGTCTTCAAGATGGCTTCAAGTACAGCCGAAGATTGTCTCTTCCTGCTGACCGAGAATGAGCGCAATGCCATATACGGTTACAAGTATTTCTGGGGGGGTGACGAGAAGGCTCAGTCGGCATGGTTCAGGTTCCTCTTCGACAAGGGGGACACCATCATCGGATGTGACTTCGTTGGTTCAGTGGCCTACGTGGTGTTCCAAAGAAGCTCTGGGATTTACCTGGAAGAGATAAACCTCCAGGCAGGTGAAGTTGATCCTGGTTCGGTATTCAACTCCCTGATAGACCGTAAGGTGGAACTCACAGGAACCTACGACCCCGAGACGAACAAGACCACATGGGTACTGCCGTGGCATGGTACCGTGTCCATGTTGGCAATCCTTGGTCCAGCCTTCGGGAACAGGCGAGGCTCCTCAATCCCCCTGACGATGGAGAGTGCTGATACAGCCTCCGCAAAGGGTGACTGGACTCTGGGAGCATGTCTCATCGGCACATCCTACACAGCCAGATTCAAGTTCTCTGAGCAATGCGTAAAGGACTCCCAGGGGACAGCCATAGCATCCGCAAAGATCAAGATTAGAAGAATGCTGATTAGCTATGTCGATTCAGGGTACTTCCGGGCCGAGGTGAAGCCCCCAGCCAGAGACACCGCTACCTACGTCTTCACGGGAAAGCTACTGGGTGTCGAAGGGGTAACGCTGGGAACTCCGGCTCTCAGCTCAGGGACGATGCGCTTTCCCATCTTGGCGGACTCCCGTGGGGTCTCTATCGAACTTGTTAATGACAGCCCAATGCCGAGCACCTTTCAGGGTGCCGAATGGGAAGGTGAAGTAGTAATGGTGGCGAAACGATGAGTGTAGTTGTACGTGTAGTAACGACTATTGATGCTGCGGAGCTTGCACCCAGGCTCCGCGAGGAAGACAAGAGGGAACTGGAGCTGGCCTCCGGGATGAGTGTTGAAGATGCTCTCAGAGCCTCAGTAGATGCCTCAGATGAAGTTTGGATAGGAGAAGAGGACGGGAAAGTCATCGCAGTTGGAGGTGTCCGCTTCATCCACGGCTTCGGTATCCCCTGGCTGGTTGCCACTCCAGAAGCCCTGAAGTATCCAAAGAAGCTCGTGCAGGTAGGCCGGGAGACAACTAGCCGGTGGGTGCAGAACTGTACCTGCCTATGCAATGCAGCCTGGTCGGGAAACCCCAGGCACATCGAATGGCTGAAGCGTATTGGCTTCACCTTCGGGATGCCCCTCCCAGACAAACCCCAATTCCTCCCCTTCGTAATGGAGAAACCTAATGTGTGAGCCAGTCTCAATCTGCATGATGGTGGTGAGCGCCGCAACGGCAATCATCGCCCATGAGCAGCAGCAGAAGTCAGCAGATGCCCAAGAGAAAATAATCAAGGATGGCTACGACAGAGAGCGCAACGCCACGATGCGGCAGTACCAAGATCAACACCAAGTGGCAATGGAGGATCAATCGGAACTCTTCCGGTCGAGCAAGCACCTGGAGAACCGATTGATTGCTATTGGGGCTGAAAGTGGCCTCATGGGTGTCTCTAACGACCGTCTTGTAGCCGAAGCAGAGCAGCAGTCAGATAGGGATGCAGCAAACATCGAAGCGAACCTGACCCGAGGGACAGCACAGGCGAACACCCTTGGACTCGCTAGGCAGACCCAAGCGAACACACAGCTATCCGGTATCAGACGCCCATCGGCTCTCGGTACTGGCCTTCAGATTGCATCCGGGGCTGTTCAATCTTATGGCAAGTATTCCAGCTTGAAGCCCCCTAACACTACAACACCTCAACGGTAATACGATGCCACGTCAAGCACAGCAACGAATCGAAACACGGCCTGACACTGAGAAGCTGCAAAGGCAGCCTGTCCAGGCACAGGCAGCAGCAACAGCAGTAGATCACCTACCGGCATACATCCCAGAGCCTCGTGACCCAAACCTCCAAGCTCTTCTGGAAAGCCTCCAGACTGTCTCCCCGGTAATCCAGCAGAAGCTACAGGATGTCCATGATGGGGATGCCAACCAAGCCCACATGGATAGGATGGCTGGCCTAGAAGCCCAGAAGGACTCTTGGGCATACTCTCAGAACTACATGTATGCGGATGGGTACGTCAATGCTCAAGAGTTCTTGAAGGAGCTTGAAGCGGAATACGCTACAGATTTCGACAAGGACAGTGGGGACATCGAGAGCTTCATTAGGGACAGGTGGGGCGAGAAGACTAAGGGGCTTCAGCCTGGATCGTTCCTGGCTGGCTTCAACAAGGTCATGGCTCCCGGCTTAGACAAGCTCAGGAGCGTACACCACGAATTCCAGAAGAAGGCTATAGAGCAGCATGCGGAAGCAAACGGCATGCAGATGCTCGATGGGGTTGTTCAGGCTTCTCTAGTGAATGACATGATGCCCCATGAAGGTCACATCGCAGGGATGCGCTCTTTCCTCACGGAGAAGTTGGGAATATCGCAGCACAGGTTCAACGAGATGCTTATTTCGGTGTGCAAGAAGTGGGGTGATGAGGGACATCAAGAGGTCTATGGACTCCTGAAGCGGGACAACCCGGATGGCTCCCCAGGGATTTACTACGACCCCCAATACAAGTCACAGATTGACGCGGCAGAGCTTCATGCCGGAAGGGTAGCAGAAGCAAACGGGAAGAAAGACAGGGAAGAGCGCATAGACAAACACCTGTATGACGTGTTCGCCGCTGAGACCCGCGAGGAGGCTTGGGCTAGATTCGAGGAGTTAAAGAAATCTGGCCTATTCGACCACGCATCTGACCTCTTCAAGTGGGAAGGGATGCTCCACACATGGACGAACAGGGAAGCCCGGTACGACCAAATCAATACCGAGATTGAGTTTCAGCGGCGCATCATGGAGGGAGAGCACGTCTCGTACCGCGAACTAGCTAACGCAGACCTCACGCCTAGCCAAGTTAGGGGACTCATGCAGGACTTGAAGAGGAGGCGCGGAGAGGATTTGTATATGGCTGAAGAGGAGAAGCGTAGGCAGCAATCAATCCTCCGAGACCCCGGATTCAAGGCCGACCTGAAGTACATACGCGCACAAATAGCGCACACGAACGAGAGGGTCGACCCCTTTAGCGAGAGGGGTATGTACAGCAAGAAACAGGCTGCCACAGCAGAGCGCGAATTCACTGAACGTGTCCTAAATGGTGAAGACCCAGAAGAAGTGAAAGCAGACGTAATCGAACGCTACGAGAAGCGGGTTATCGACTTCAAAGAGCCTTCCTACATGCCTGGAGCTGGGATGCAGCGGTACGACGATAAAGAACAGGCATTCGCAGCCCTCGAAAGGGGGCAGTTATCGGTTGATGACTATAAGAAGCAACGTGCGCTCATAGACGAAATAGCGAGAAAAAGTGAACGACAACCTTAACTACTCCTACATAAGCTCCACGCAAAGGAGAAATGACCGGGAGCGAGCGTCTTTCATAGCTGAAGAAAGAAAGAGGCTCGATGAAGAAAGGGCGGCAAAACTTGCAGCCAAACAGAGACAACAAGAGCAGCTAAGGCAGCAGCCCCATCTACCCCCAACACCCCAGCAGGACAGCCCAGGAGTAATCGGGGAGGTACTGAAAGGTGTTGCCGGGGGGGTGACAGATGCAGCGAGGAACGTATGGAATACCATCGACGAAGCTGCGACATGGCTGGATAACAACTTCCTAGACCTACGTATAGGTTCCGATACATTCGGGACTTTCGGCGGGAGTGGTTTCTACCCTGAGAAGGAGAAGCATAAGACTGAATTACAGATAGACCCGATATTCTCCGAAAACAAAACCGGTTACGGACAAGCTATTCGATCCGTTACCCAGTTCGTCACACCCTTCCTTGGCTGCGTTAAGGCTCTCAAATACGCTGGCATGGCTGGCTCCGCAGCACGTGGTATGGCTGCTGGGGCAGCTACAGACTTCGCGGCATTCGACCCGCATGAGAAGCGGCTGTCCAACCTCATACTGGAGATGACTGATGAAAATTCAGCACTAAGGAATCCGGTATTTGAGTACCTGGCAGCAGACCCCAACGACACAGCACTGGAAGGGCGCTTCAAGAACGCACTGGAGGGTATGTTCATCGGCGGTGCGATGGAGGGTGTATTCCTTGGATTCAAGGCAGCCCGTTCATGGTGGAGAGCAAGGGGGAAAAACCCAGCAGAAGCCGTCCAACAGGCAGGTGAAGCGGCCCGAAGAGAGGCTGCCGAAGGTGGAGTACGGCAAGACCTAGCAGACCAAGTTACTGACGTAGCGGAGTTGAACAGGCGGGAGCCGAATAAGTGGGAGACCCGAAGCACCGCTTCTACTGGGAGCGAGTTTCAAACTCCACCAGTCCAGGAACAGTGGCGGATCGCGGAGACCGACCCAACACCTCGGAAGGCTCTCTTCGATCCCAAGGAAAACACCATTCAGCTCTCTAAAGAGACCCGCCCAGGCCAGATAGACCTCGATACGGCTATCCCAGCGGCAATGCGGAAGACCGAAAGGACGGCTGCTGAGGAGTCCATGCTGAGGGGCTACAAGGAACTCCAGGAAGCCGTAATCGAGAAGCTACCGGACCAAGCCAAGGCAGCTACGAAGGGTGCTGACGACCTACAGGCTCGTATAGCTGCTGCCCAGAAGAAGGTAGACGACCTCCTGGAAGCTGGGAAAGACACGGAGAAGGCCCAGAAGGTGCTGGACTCACTACTGAGGAAGGCCGATGAGGGGCTGTACGATAGTGCAGCCAAGTTGTCATCCAAGGAGGCAAATCAGCTCGCAACTAGCGGAGATAAGCTGGTAGATGAGATTGCTGCTAACAACGAGAAGATACTGACCGCTTACGGAAAGAAGCAGTCTGGAGAAATCTCAACAACCATGCTGGCGCATCTCGTCGCATCGTCACTTGGCGGCATCACTGGATACCTGTCAGCAGAGGATGACGCGACATTTGCAGAGCGCATCGGGATGGCTATTACAGGCGCATTTGCTGGTATGGGGATCAAAGTTGGCGCGGTGAAAGTGTTCAACAAAGCCGCACGGCACGCAGCAAAGAACGCATCCCCGGATGTCAAGTCCCTGGCTCGTGAGGAAGTCGCCAATATCGCCCCAAGAACCCCACGAGCTAAGAGGGTTCCCGTTATTGACGAGAAAAAAGTAGAGAAGCTGGTAGAGGCTGTCAAGACAGGCTCTTTCGAGGACTTGGCGAAGGCCGTTAAGGAATCAGACTTCAACTTCACGCACATCGACACCCGTGAAGATGTTCGGGCAACCATTGATGCCTTTTCCGCAGTGTTCGAGAAGGAGACAACCTTAGCGAAGGGAGGAAAGCAGACCTTCGAGATGATGCAGGAGCTTGCGGAGGAGATTGGGACAAACGTAAAGACTCTCCAGAAGCTCTACCATGGCACTTCAAACCTCGGGGCAAAAATTCTTGCCAACCGCATGTTGATGGCCTCATCCGCTGACCGGGTTACGCAGCTCGCTAAACTGGCTATGACAGGAGACGCTGAAGCAATCCTCTCTGTTAGGAAGCAAGTAGCCCTCCACGCAGCATTCCAAGCCGAAATGAAGGGTGTCCAGACTGAGGTGGCGAGGGCGTTAGCTCAATTCCGCATCAAGGCTACATCCATCGACATGAAGAACATCGAGGTTAGCCAGCTTATAGATGCTATGGGAGGACACACTGCTAATAAGAAGTTCGCAGAACAGCTCGCCGCTATCTCAGACCCGAAGAAACTTGGGGCTGTAATCAGGAAGAGTGCTCTAGCACGTACTGGGGATGCCCTATACGAAGCGTGGATCAACGGGCTTCTGTCTTCCCCGGCTACCCACGCAGTAAATGCTATCGGAAACGCTCTGGTTGCCATTGGCTCCGTAGCTGAGAGAGGCACAGCAGCCATGATTGGCAAGGCTCTCCGTACTGGCCCTGAAGCTATCACGATGGGGGAAACCAAAGCCCATCTGTTCGGACTGGTAGAGGGATTCAAGGACGCTGTAGCTATCACAGGGCACGGGCTCGAAGCGATGAAGAAAGCTGGGGGTGAAGCCCTACACGGTAACTTCAGTGCAGCCAAGGAGACTATCGCAAGTAACTCTAAGGAGTTCGGTAGCGGCTGGAAGGCTCTCGCCACTGGGGAATCCACCCTGGATGCAGCAGCCCTCGGTTCTCGTGAGTCATCCATGCTCCAGGCATCCATCACAGCAGATAAGCTCGGGCTAGATCACACAAGCCTTATGGGGAAAGCAGTAGATGGCCTTGGGGCAATCTACAGGACACCTAGTAGGGCACTTGCGGCCTCCGATGAGATATTCAAGACGATGAGCTACCGAGGGGAACTGAAGGCTCAGGCGTACCGACAGGCAACCTCTGAGGGGCTTTCGGGGAACGACCTCTTCAAGCGAGTGGCGGAGCTTATCGAGGACCCGCCTAAAGACCTGTCAGACCTCGCCTTCAAGTCTGCCAGAGAGATGACATTCACAATACCTCTAGGTGTGACTGGGCAGAAAGTGCAGGAATTTGCGAGGTATTGCTATGGAGGGCGCTGGGTAATGCCATTCATACGTGTGCCAACCAACATCATTAAGTACGTGGGGGTACGTACTCCTGGACTTAATCTCATCGCAGAAAGCGTAAGAGCCGACTTTATGGCTGGAGGGGCTAGGCGTGATTTGATGCTAGCCAAGACAGCCCTTGGCGGTGCTATGTACATGCTTGCAGGGTACGCGGCGGCACAGGGGCACATCACTGGAGGTGGGGAAAAGAACCAATCCGCAGAACGTCTAGCCGGATGGCAGCCGTACTCTGTCAAGATTGGGGATACCTACTACTCGTTCAACCGGACTGACCCAATCGGGTTCTTTCTGGGCATAGCTGCTGACATTACGGACATTGCCGGACATGCTGATGAGAAAACAGTTGGGGATTTAACAGCAGCAGCAGTTCTGGCTATAAATCGTAACTTGACATCAAAAAGCTACGTCGAGGGTCTTGTGAATACCATAAACGCACTCTCTAACTGGGAGGCGGAGAGTGGAAAGTATTTTCGAAACCTTGCTAGTTCATTTGTACCCTCGGCTGTTAATCAGGTTCGTAAGGAAGTAGACCCCAATGTTCGGGAGGTGTGGGATGTTGTGGATGCAATGAAGAACCGCATCCCAGGGTTCTCGAAAGACCTCCCCCCAGCCCTGAACATCTTCGGTGAGGAGATACTTCAGAAGGGAGGGCTTGGGCCTGACATAGCCTCCCCCATTATGACTTCTCAGGAATCTACCGACCCCGCTGCACAGGAGATAGCACGGCTCAATGTGGATTTGAAACGCCCCTCCAGAACCATTGGGGGCGCGAAGGGTGCTCCAGGTGTTGATCTAACACCCAAGCAGTATCACCGCCTGATGCAGATCATGGGAGCCGAAGTGAATGGGGGCGGATTCAAGGAGGGGATGCTCCGACTCTTGAGAAGCCCCAGCTACCTAAACCTACCGGAAGACCCGAGCAACACGATATACCCGGAAGGTAAGGAGAAGCGTATCCAAGCCTTGTACGACAGGTGTAAACAGGCTGCTATAGCGCAACTGCTGAAGGAAGACAAATCCCTGAAGGATAAGGTCATCCAGAACAGAAGGAACGCAGCAAACTCCATCTTGGGTCTGCCAATAATCCCTTTCCAGTAACCCCTAAGACTCCCCTCCAGCTTCCACTGGAGGGGAACCCTTAACACAGGAACATGACCTACTCAATTAAGATTTACACAGGCACCGGAACGACCAACATCTTCCAAGTTCCCTTCGACTTCATCCACAAGGAACACGTCGAAGTCCGCCTTAACGGGGCAATATTAGTCCCCCAAGTTGACTACACATGGCCTACAGCAACATCCATAGCCCTCACCGCAGGAAACCTGAACTCTGGGAGCACCTTGGAGATTCGTAGGAACACCCCGAAGGTAGCCCGTCTGGTTGAATTTCAGGATGCCTCAGTGCTGACTGAGGAAGAGCTGAACCTGAACTCAGACCAGATGTTCAACGCTGTCCAGGAAGCTATGGACGAAGCGGACACCAAGGTAGGCTTTGCTGCTACGGGTACTGTAGATTTCCTCGGGTACCGACTGATAAATGTCGGAGACCCGATAGACCCTACAGATGGAGCCAATAAGAAGTTTGCAGATGGTGTCCTGGAGGCGTGTGTGGCTAAGACTGAGGAAGCATCTCAGCATGCCTCCGCTGCCAGCACCTCCGCGACGAACGCTGCTGGGAGTGCTACGGCTGCTGCTGGTTCAGCTTCAGTGGCATCCGCGAAGGAAATTTTAGCAACCCAATCGGCATCTACAGCTACCGCAAAGGCATCCGAAGCATCCAGTTCAGCGGCCTCAGCAGCCCAGAAGTCTAACGATGCAGCCTCTTCCGCAACAGCAGCTACATTGAGTGCTCAAGCGGCGGCAGCCAGTGCCCAGGAAGCAGCTCAGGCAGCAGTCGAAGCAGAGGCAGCAGCAGGGTTCGCTAATGGGGCTGATGGGAGTGCAATCTCAGCAGCAGCCAGCGCAGAGAATGCAGCGGAATCCGCAGCAGCAGCCTCAACATCCGCTACCAATGCAGCGGCAAGCGCATCAAATGCAAGCGGTTCGGCAACCACAGCCACAACTCAAGCCAGCGCAGCTTCCTCTTCAGCCTCCACAGCTTCCACAAAGGCAACTGAAGCAGCATCCTCCGCTACCAGTGCTCAGAACTCAGCAGCTACAGCTACGGCGAAAGCTAGTGAAGCTGCTACGTCGGCTTCCGATGCTTCAACATCCGCTACGGATGCTGCTACATCGGCCTCTACAGCCACCTCTAAGGCATCCGCAGCAAGCACTAGCGCATCCAACGCAGCTACCAGCGCAACAAACGCTAATAACGCTGCATCCTCTGCAAGTGACTTCTCCATCAACGCTGGGGCAAGTGCATCCGCAGCAGCAGCCAGTGCTCAAGCAGCGGCAGCTAGTGCCCTGTTAGCGGGGGGCAGTGGGGATACCGTGAAGGTGTCCAGTACGGATTCCACCGCAGGAACCCTCATAGACAAGATTGAGGTAGGTACTGGACTCACGAAGACAAAGATGAACAATGGTGGTAGCGAGAAGATCAAGCTGGAAGCTGCAACACCTTCGTTTCCCATTAAGTCCGTTTGCGGTGTTGGTGGTGATGTCACCGCTCAGCAAATCTTTGATGCTGTGAAGCCGTTATCCACGAACGGTGCTGGATGGAATGCAGCTACGTTGCAGGGATACACACCTTCTTCCTTTGCTACACCACATTCTCATCCGTATGTAGCTACTGACTCCAGGGGAAACGTGGGGACTTTCTACGCAATATGTAAGCCTTTTTCACAAACCCCAACAGCCGGAACTACTGTGGCGGGTAGCTCCATAGATACGTCCCTCCCCCCCGGCACGTCCCTCCCCGGCACATGGCGTATTGTATCGGCATCAAGCGTTTCAATGGGTGGCTCTTCTAACCATATTGTATTATACCAGCGTATTTCCTAATGCAAATCGTCTCAGCAAGACAACCCGTATGGGCCAACAAACAGAACACCGCTATATGCCTCTACGTCACCTTTGAGGGCATCGGTGAAGTCCCCTTCACGGCATCCCCGGACGACGTAGAGCCTCATGGTCGGCTCCTCTTTGAGAAAGCCTCCAGTGGTCTCTTCGGCTCCATCGCTAACTTCGTACCGCCTCCCCCCCCAGTCCCACAAGCTGTCTCCAAATTCCAAGCCAGGGCAGCCCTCTTCCAAGCTGGCCTACTGGACGCCGTGAAAGCCATCATGGAAGACCCCTCCACTGACCCCATAGTTAGAATGGCGTGGGAGGCTGCCACAGAGTTCCAAAGGAACAGCCCAACCGTCCTAGCCATGTACCCTGCCCTCGGTCTATCCGACTCACAACTAGACGATATGTTCAGATTCGCTTCAACAATCCAAGCATGACCAGAAAGAAGAAACAACAGGAACTAGCCCTAACCTGCCCGAACACTCGGATGGTGTTCGGGAGGACATACCAAATCAACTATGAAGCAGCGGGGGGGCTAGGACAGACCTGCATAGGCTCCACTGACAACCTTAACCAAATCATCACCGTTGATAGCAGCCAGACACCCATTGAGGAAGCCGATACGGTTCTACACGAAGTCCTGCACACTATCGCTTGGACTATGAAGATTGGCATGGACAGGGAGACAGAAGAAAGGGTCGTATCGGCCTTCGCCTCTGGACTCCTCTGGGTTATCCAGGACAACCCGCAATTCGGTATCTGGCTGGTCGATGACAAGTCGAGGGGAATCTTCTAATGCAAGCCCCCAGTACCCGCGAGGAGGGCTTGATGTACTACCTCCTCGCTGTAGGGGCTGCTATCGGCCTCGGTAAGCTGCTGGCCTCAGATGAAACCGTAACCATCCGAAAGGCTCTCGGTCATGGGATCGTCTCAGGTGGCCTCGGGGGGGCAGCCTCAGTGATCCTGATACCGCTCCCCGACGTACCCGTATCGGTACTCCTCGGTTCAGCCTGTGCCCTAGCCTCTCTCGGGGCATCCACCATCGCAGCCTTGGTACAGAAGTACCTGGAGAAGAAATGAACAGCAAGGCATCCGAAAAGGAACTGGAAGGACTCCACGGACTCCTAGCGAAAGCTCTGGCAGATGTCATCAAGGACGGCGTTACCGTGTTGGACAAAGCAGGTAACGTGGTGCGTACCACCGCCCCAGCCTCCTTCTTCAAGGAAGCTAGAGAGTTCCTGAAGGACAACGGGGTTGAAGCCCTACCGACAGCTAACAAGGACATCAAGAACCTTGCTGCGAGCCTTCCGTTCCTACCTGAAGATGATGAGGCAGGGGCCTTCCTAGCTCACTGATGTTCGTTCCCCTCATTGACACCCAAACAAGACAAACCCCGTAGGAGTCATTTAGAGACTCTGTACGGGGTTTTTCGTTGAACTGGACCCCTGGTATCCCTCGGCCCTCTACAGAGGCTACTGGAGTCTCTACGCAAGCCTAATGACTCTTTGACGAAACTTGACCCCGTAGCTGCTGACTTCAGGAACTTCGTATTCCTTGTCTGGCAGCACCTAAACCTACCTGAGCCTACATGGGTTCAGTATGACATAGCAACGTACCTCCAGAACGGCCCAAGAAGGCGGGTGATAGAAGCCTTCCGGGGAGTCGGTAAGTCCTGGCTCACGGCAGCCTACGTGCTCTGGAGGCTCTACAGGAACCCCGAAGAGAGAATCCTAGTAGTCTCAGCCTCCAAGGACAGGGCGGATGCCTTCGCAGTGTTCGTGAAGAGGCTCATTCATGAGATGCCTCTCCTCGCACACCTCAAGCCCAGACCTGGACAGCGGGATGCGAACATAGCCTTTGACGTTGGACCCAGCTCTGCCCACCAAGCCCCTTCAGTTCGGTCTGTAGGGATCACTGGGCAGCTTACCGGTGGCCGTGCAACCCTCGTTGTAGCCGATGACGTTGAAGTCCCCAAGAACTCCCTCACGCAGATGATGCGGGACAAGCTATCGGAGTCCGTGAAGGAATTCGATGCAGTGCTAACCCCAGGTGGAGAAATCATCTATCTGGGCACGCCTCAGACAGAGATGAGCCTGTACAACGCCCTGCCCTCCCGTGGGTACGAGATTCGTATCTGGCCCGCTAGGTATCCAACCACTGAGCAGAGAGCGAGGTACGGAATACGACTAGCCCCAATCATCGGTAAGGCTCTCGATGAGAACCCGAAGCTGGCTATAAGGCCAGACGGCAGGGGGGAATCCACAGACCCCAAGAGATTCACCGACAGGGACTTACTCGAACGTGAGTTCAGCTACGGGAGGTCTGGGTTCTCGATGCAGTTCATGCTGGATACGAGTGCATCTGACACTGACCGCTACCCTCTCAAGCTCTCAGACCTTGTAATCATGTCCCTCTCTCCGGGGATGGCTCCTGTGAGGGTCGCATGGGGCACAGGACCGGATCAAATCATCTCAGACATACCCAACGTAGGGTTGCAAGGGGATCGCCTCCACCGGCCTATATGGGTCTCCAAAGAGTTCTCTGAATATCAGGGCTGTGTGATGTCTATCGACCCTGCTGGTAGGGGCAGTGATGAGCTGTCTTACGCAGTGGTAGCCATGCTCAATGGCTTCCTGTACGTGTTAGCTGCTGGTGGCCTCAAAGGTGGCTACGAGGATGAAAACTTGGAGTTCCTTGCGAAGACAGCCAAGAAGCACAAGGTGAACCAAGTGATTGTCGAGAGTAACTTCGGTGATGGGATGTTCCTTCGTCTCCTCACTCCCTTCCTGGTACGCATCTACCCAGTCACCACTGAGGAGGTTAGACACAGCACCCAGAAGGAAGTACGTATCATCGACACCCTGGAGCCAGTCATGAACCAGCACAGGCTAGTGGTCGATGAAGGAGTCCTCAAGGGGGACTACGAGAACACCAACGACTACCCTGCTGACCATGCCCACAAGTATCAACTCTTCTACCAGATGACTCGGATAACAAGGGAGAGAAAAGCACTGGCTCACGAGGACAGGCTGGATGCCCTTGCAATGGCTGTTGCTTACTGGGCTGAACAGATGGACAAGGATGTCCAGCAGAGCATCAAGGATCACCGTGCGATGTTGCTGGATATGGAGCTGGAGAAGTTCATGGGACAGGTGCTCGGTGAGGCTCCTCCAGGGCACTCCTGGATGAACCTGTAGAAACACCCTCGGAAGCCTACTCTCACAAGGCTTCTGGGGGATTCGCAAGTCTAAACCCTACCTATCGCAGAGAAAGCTCTCTGCCGGGGGGAACCCAATACCAGATAACCTCTTTAAGAGAACCTATAGATGCCCCTTTAGTTTTCCTTTAGGACATCTTTAGATTAGCTACAAAAGTGAAAATAGGGTTTGCTGGAGATGTGGTGAAGGTTTGCTGAAGATGTCCTGAAGATGTCCTGAAAGTGTGCTGAAGGTGTGCTGAAGGTGTGCTGAAGAGATTCTGATTACTGGTCATTATCTCAGAAATAAATTAAGAAAAAATGTGAAGGGTCCATCGCTATAACGCTAGACGCATTTACCCCCGTGGGGGTGCCGCTCGATGCATGTTCTAGAGCATCAGCAATGTATCGGCAAACCCAACCCTATTACGGCAATTTAGGCACAATCGTGGGCACAGTAGGCGGTATGTGGTTGATTTTATTGGCTGTCCTACGGATTGTTAGTCTGTGAGAAGTACAAGAAGTAGTAAATGAAGCCAGTAACGGTGTCCCCTGGGCTGTTGCTGGCTTTTTTACTGGTGCTGTCTGTCCTTTATCCCCTATTTTGTGCTGTATTCACTATCCGATTGTGGAATGTACGGATTGTTACCCGATATCCGTTTCTGTATAGTTCGTTTCAAGTTCCTGTTGGATGTAGTCGCTAGGTCAATTAAAAGTCAAGCCCCTAGATAGCAGCGGAATCGAGTTATAGAGCAACGCAGCCCGAACGCCGACCTGTAAAGGAGATAGTGGCTAGGATTCCTGTAGCGACGCCGTGGAATTCGGAGAGTACATCTAAAGGGATTTCTAAAAGTCCCTTTAGACGGTCACTAGGGTAGCCCGCCAAATTACCCTTTATCAATTTCTTAAGACTCTTAACAGGGGGATTATCATGTCAGACATGCGTGTATACGTTGGAACTTACGCTAAATACAACTCTGGCTCTATCTTCGGGAAATGGCTGGAGATTTCCGATTACTACGATAAGGCTGCATTCATCGAGGCGTGTTCAGAACTCCATTCGGATGAAGAAGACCCCGAATTCATGTTCCAGGACTGGGAAAGTATCCCTGAATCTCATATCTCAGAATCCCATATAGACGAATCAGTGTGGAAACTTTCAGAAGCATACGAGGAGTATGGCATCGGGGCGGTTAATGCCTACCTAGCGGTATCCTGCGGGAAATGGAGTGAAGATGATTTCAGTGACAGATACAGGGGTGAATTCAAGTCATGGGAAGACATGGCAGAAGAACTAGTGGCGGACACGGGAATGCTGGATTCTATACCCGAAAACCTGCGGTACTACTTCGATTATGAAAAGTATGCCCGTGATATTAGACTAAATGGGGATATGGTTGAGCACGACGGATACTTTTTCTGGAATTAGTGAGTAAATCAAGAGAATGCCTTAATTTCGGCTTAGGGCATTCCACTGGGTTTATCCGTTAACCAATTGGGAGAAGCAAAATGAATCCTGTTTTTCACAAAGACACATCAAAATTAGTCCATTACAGGGCTTACATTATCGACTACTGTTTCTGTGATTATTTTCTGGGTAGCTCAGAATACTACGTCAGCGTATCCCTATGTATCGCAGTGCGGGATACCGTAGCGGAGATAGAAAGAGCGGTGTGTAGCGATGGTTACGGGTTTAATGACGGTTACAAGGGAAACGAGAAATGAAACCATTCTTCACTCGCCCAAGGCACACCATTGCACACCTTTTTCAAGCTCTAGCGGATTACCACCATAATGCCGATAAATGGGGATGCTGCATGCACGTATGGTTTGATGTGGCCGCGTCATTCGACAAACTAGGAGAGAGAACGCCCGATAACTGGCACTATCGCCCATCGCCCTTTGGCTCAGAAATAAGCGAAGAGAACGAAGTAATCCTTGGTAGTCTCTCTTTTGACGAACTAAAAAGACTCGGTGTGTTCTGTTGTCGTTTAGCTCTAAGGCTCGAAAGGGCTGGATTGAATTACTAAAGGAAATGAACATGAAAACTACAGCCTATCTGCACGGCAGTGAGGGGAACGGATACGCCCAATGGACTGAATCCGTACATGTGAAAACTTCTAACGGGAAACACTATTCACTATTTGAGGGCAAATGGAGACGTGTTTGGGGAGTGCAGAAGATGCAATAAGGGATTGTCTCCGTTCATTTGCGGACTGGATTTTCAAACAGCTCGAAGATGAATACGAATGGGCAAATGCCGATGAACAGGTAGATGAATCTATCATTGCCAATGAGTATGAATTTACGGAAAACGGGAGAATTGCATGAACTATCGCAACTACACAGACAGTGAAATCGAGCGTATAGCCTACTATAACGGCGACGCTCTAGCACTGGGGCTACTTAACCGCATTGAAGCAAAGGATGTGGCAATAGCCGAACTGAAAGAGGATGTAGAGATTCTGGACGAACAAATCTATCTCGCTAAAGAGTTCTTCGAGAAGCTACGTAAGGAAATCCGCCGTACCTCGCGGTACAAAGAGTTAGTTGAGAGGATTAGATTTCTATTGGACGACACAAGTTTTGAGAAGAAACTAAAATGCTAACCCCGTACAAAGTAATTATCTACCCAAACACGGCACTTCAAAGAATCTGGAGTTCTCACTCTAGCTTGAAGAGTGCCGTTGAAGAATTGAAAAAGCTGTACCGCAGGGGTACGGCATGTGAATTGAAAGAGGAGAAGTAACCATGTACATAAATCACAGGCAAGCGGCACAGTCCCTACGGGATAACCTAGATGACTGGACGATACACGATATGAAGTTCGAGTTAAACGCGGGTATGAACCGAAGGCAGTTTCACCGCAGGTTTCGAGACTGTACGAAATATCAAAAGACTATTGACTGTTTGTACGAAATGCTTTGCACTGAAATGTGCATCTACATCAAACCGTAAGGAAACCGCTGGCTGCCCTGTAGCTATCAAGGCACCACCCCCTACAAGTAACCAAGGAGCAACAATCATGAACACGAACACATCTCAACTGGACAACGACACGCCCTTTTTCACCCTCTGTATAGGCGACATCCGTGATGTTGCCGAAGAAATGGACATGGAGCTAACCGACGAGCAAATCGAAAAGGTAGTTAAGATGCTGAAATCCCATAACCTAGAGTGGTACGAGTGGGTCGAGTGCGCTATCGGGTGTCTTGATGACTGACAGCGTACAGGCAAGGGGTTAGCCTAGCTCTTCGGGGCTGCCCCCTGATCTTTTTTGGTTGCATCTTTCTGCTGGCTAACCGGCTTCTGTGCGGTAGTCTCTAGCCCCTTCCTGATTATATGCTCAGTGAGTTCCTGTAGGTCTACACCGCTCTCCGCTGCCCGTATCTTCAGCGCACGATGTAGAGACTCGTGAATCTTGACTGTCTTCATGGGGCTAGTGTATGCCCTCACTAAGATATTTTCCTAATCCACCACAAGTGGAAATTACTACTTTTCCACTGCCATTAACCGTGGATACAATCCGCGACCCATCAAGGCTACTTGTAGCTGTGTATTAACCACAACGAATAAGGAAGACCCCCCCAAGATGTACGTAGAAACACCGTTTTTTCAGTTCTTTGCGACCACAAACCAGCCCTACCCTACCGAGAAATTCTTTGAATTTGAACTGTACAAATCCACTACCGGTTTTAGGGTAAGTGTTGGTACACTCTGGCTCTCCTTCAACCTAGTAAAGAGGCACCGACATGAAAACAGAAGTATCCCGCACACTGAAAACACTCGAATCAATCCTGCCGTTCATCGGGGATAACTGGGATATACCCCTTCGGCATGTAGCTACTCTGCTGTACGTGTTAGAGCACGGGGAAACGACTAGCAAGGAACTTGAAGACGTATTTGGGGCGGCACAGTCTTCAACAAACCGTGCTATCTCAAACTTCAGGCTTCGTCAGCTTGTATCCACTTTTAAGGGCGAAACGTCAGCTCATAAGATAGTTGCGGGTGTAAAGGGACATGTCCTGAAAGAACTCTTGGAGAAGCTACATGAAACTCCGTGACGGTATTCTCTATTCTGACTTCTACTTATCAAACGGTAAAAGGGTACGGAAAGCACTAGGAACAAACGCTAAGGCAGAAGCTAAAAAACTGGAGAAGGAGTTACAGGCGAGATTAGAAGCAGAACTTCAGGGTCTACAACCACCAATCAAGAAGCCACCGTTAGGTGGTTTTTTTTCGGGCAAAACCGAAGCTCATAAACGCCCTCCATGCGGTATTACTCTCGGTAAGGCATTCAGAAACGCCATGAGAGAGCGCGAGGAATGGCGTGCATCGTCAGCCCAGGCGACCATTAACGGTAACTACAAGGCTCTTGCCGAAGAGTTCGGTGAGGCTACCGACCTTTCATACTTTGACAGGCAAGTGATGCGTAAGTATGCCGATAAGCTGGCTGGGCAGAAGAAGAGTAACAGTACTATCAATCAACGGCTCTCGGTCATCTCAGTACTGCTGAAGCTTGCTGAAGACTGGACTGAAGGGGCTATAGAACCCTTCAAGATGCCACGTAGGAAGCCCGGTAAAGCCCGTATCAGGGTGGTGTCAAGGGACGAGGAAGCTAAGGCTTTGAAGTGGTGTATGGCGTCTCCCAACCCCCGTGCGAAGGATTTCCACGACCTTATAATCACCTTAGTCGATACCGGACTTCGCCTGTCAGAAGCTATCAACATCCGCTCTAGCGAGACTGACTGGGATAACGGCAAGGTAGCTGCATGGAGGGTTAAAGGAAACTACGCCCCAAGGCTAGTCCCAATGACGCAACGTGTTCGGAAAATCTTAGAGAGCCGTAAGGAGTTGGAGCAGCCTTTCGGTATTTTCACCGTGGATTCAGCAGACGTTCTCTGGAACGCCCTCCGTAAAGACATAGGTATTAATACGAAGTCAGACCCAGAGTTTGTCCTTCACGCCCTACGGCATACCTGTGCGAGTCGCCTAGCGGCATCCGGCATGGACGCATTTAGAATCCAGAAATGGATGGGACACAAGAACATCCAAACCACGATGATCTACGTCACCCTCTTCGCGGCTGACCTGGACGGGCTGGCAGATGCTCTCGACCAAGGAAACCAAAAGGCAGCCAAAGGGCCGCAACTGGGCGAAAATCCGTAGGTAAATATGACAACGGATGTGCCCAAAATTGTGCCCAAAGTAGCCCAAGGGGAGTAATTTCGGCACACAGCGCGTGCGCGTAAAAGTGCTCGAAACCGATGACCGTGGCAAGATTCGCCTTTCCATGAAAGCCCTGCTCGAAGCGCCCAAACCGCCCCAAGCCGAGGAGTCCTGACTAACTTTCTTGACG
>Ga0123356_10000684_pt1 | contig 37590 bp, 34 predicted proteins | sample TergutEmb28metaG_2_FD_92546 | JGI IMG/M metagenome (GOLD analysis project Ga0123356, IMG submission 92546) | Embiratermes neotenicus P3 segment gut microbial communities from Petit-Saut dam, French Guiana - Emb289 P3 | ecosystem: Host-associated > Arthropoda: Insects > Digestive system > Gut ...
GGCTTGAACGGACGTCGTCCCAAGCTCCTCAAACTCCTGGCCAATCCCCAGATTCAGACGATCGTGGTCGAGCATCGTGACCGGTTCATGCGTTTCGGCGCCGAGTATATCGAGGCCGCCCTTGCTGCCCAGGGGCGTTGGCGGATGCGGTCAGAAGTGGGGCACCCGCAGGAGTTTGGTGGATGTTGGATCATGACGTTTTGAGGACTGTCGCAGAGCAGATGATGGGCGGAAGCGAGGTATCCGTCGAGGGCAGGACCTTTCGGGTTGCACGAACTGGGTCGCGGCGGTTTCGGACGGTGCGGTTTGTGATGGGCGGGAGGGAGTATCAGGGGATTGAGCAGAATCCGGAGAAGCCGAGCCGGTGGGGGAAGCTGGCGCGAGAGGGCCATCGGGTGGTGCAGGTGCGGGATCTGGGGACGCAGAAGTATGTGGCCGCGATTGTGGATGGGAAGGTGACGGAGTATGGGGGGCATCGAGGTGGTTAACGGTGGACAAGAATGCGGTGGGCTCGCGCGCGCAGCGGGCTGACCTTTAGGTCGCTCATTGGGGAGTTCGTGGCAGGCTGAGTCCCACGGCCCTGCGACGTGGGCTCGAATCGTTCGCCGCCTGGCCGTTGGCTGTGGGCATCTTTCGTCTCGATCCGCGCAATCTTAACGAGCAGAGGCGTTCTTTCCGAGGTGCGCCATGGCTTATGGATTGGAGTATCATGTAGGCATGCGGCCTGCAATTGCGTCTTCGGTCGCGAGTGTCGCCGTTCTGGCGATATTTCTGCTCGTGCCAGCTGGTCAAGCGCAAGTGAATGCGCCTCCGGCATCAGTGACCTCTCCCGGATTCGGGGGACGACCGATCAACGGCGCGCCTGCCAGCGTGACCTCGCTCGGTCCGCGGGGCTTTTCTCCGGGCCCGCAGATTCCGCTGGCCTCGGCAGCGCATGGGTTGCACCACAGCGAGGTTCGTCGTCACCGTCGGCGCGACGGTGAGCCTGCTGGGCCGCTGTTGTTCGCTTATCCTGTTCCGTACGCTGTGCCGGTTCCCTATGCGCCCGATAACGGCGCGGTGGATGACGACAGCGATGTAACGGACAACGATCCCGACTATCAGGGAGGACCGACGGTTGTTCCCCCGGTGAGGAATGCGCAGCTGGCTCATGCGGCTGATCCCGACGACCCTCCGGCTGATCCTGGGCCTCCGCTGGTGCCCACGGTTCTTGTGTTCAAGGACGGGCACAAAGTGGAAGTGGGCAATTACGCCATCGTTGGTACAACGCTGTTTGACCTTTCCCCCGGGCATCCGCGCCGGATCGCGGTGGCAGATCTCGATCTGGATGCGACGCGCAAACAGAACGACGACCGCGGGGTCGTCTTCCAGCTTCCGGCGTCACTGCAAGCCAACTGAGGATGCGCAAACTGCTGCTCATTACGCTGCTGCTGGCCCCGCCTTTGAAGATGACGGCGCAGAGAATGGGGTTCGCGCATTTTTCCGGGCGCGCTGCCGGGTTCAACCGCCGCGGTTTCGGGCGGGGTGCTTATTACCCGGTTCCCTTTTTCGATTCGTTCTCTTCTGGCTATGGCTCGGATTTCGCTGAACCCGCGCCTCAGCCAATGGTCTTCATGATGCAGGCTGCACCCGCGGCGGACCCGGCGCCTCCGGCGCAGCCACTGATGATCGAACTGCAGGGAGACCGGTACGTGCAGGTGAGCGGCGATGGCGTCTCAAAGGTGCAGATGATCGATCGCCTACCCCCGGCGCAACCAGCGGTTTACTCTGCGGCGACAACCACGGCTCCAGCACAGCCGACTTCCACGATTCTCGTGTTCCGCGATGGGCAGCGGCAGGAAGTCTCTGCCTATACCATCGCCGACGGCACTCTGTACGCCAGCAGCGATTACTACAACTCCGGGGTGTGGAACCAGAAGATTGCGTTGTCGGCGTTAAACCTGCCTGAAACCCTCACTGCGAATCAGTCCCGCGGAGTGAACTTCCGCTTGCCGTCCGCCCCGAATGAAGTCATTGTCAGGCCGTAGCTCTCTATCGACAGTCACCAGACCCCGCCCAACCTGTACCCCATGGCGGCGCGTTTCGATCCTTGCAATAACCGCCGAGAGGACTTGGCTATGGTATAATGACGGCAGCTCCCATGACACATAACCTCCTTTAAATGCAATCACTTGCATACGATCCGAGGGATGCAAACCTGAACGCCTGAAGGCGGACGGCGAAAGAGCACAAATATGGCTGACGACCAGAACCCAGAACTTCCTCTGACTCCTCCGCCGGGCGGCGACGGCCCCGGCGCGCGCAACATTCAACCGGTCAACATTGAAGAGGAGATGCGGCGATCGTATCTCGACTATTCGATGTCGGTCATCATTGGCCGCGCGCTGCCGGACGTGCGCGACGGATTGAAGCCGGTGCATCGGCGCATTCTCTACACCATGCAGCAGATGGGCCTGCAGCCGAACAAGGCGACGCGCAAGTGCGCCCGCATCGTCGGGGACGTGATGGGCAAGTACCATCCACACGGGAATCTTGCGGTGTACGACGCGCTCGTGCGTCTGGCGCAGGAATGGTCGATGCGCTATCCGCTGATTTTCGGCCAGGGGAATTTCGGCTCCGTGGATGGCGATCCTCCGGCAGCTGATCGGTATACGGAGGCGAAGCTTGCACAGGTCGCGATGCCGCTGCTCGAAGATCTCGACAAGGAAACAGTCGATTTCCATCCGAATTATGACGACAGCGAAGTGGAACCGGACGTTTTGCCTGCGCGCATTCCCAATCTTCTGATCAACGGTTCTGACGGAATCGCGGTTGGCATGGCGACCAAAATTCCGCCGCACAATCTGACCGAAATCGTGGATGCGACGATCACGCTCATCAACAATCCTAACGCCCAGCTTGCCGAAATTCTGAAAATCGTTCAGGGCCCCGACTTTCCGACCTACGGGATCATTCACGGACGTTCGGGAATCTTCGAAGCCTACAAGACTGGCCGCGGGCGTTTCATGATGCGGGCCAATGCCGCCATCGAGAATCTCACCAAAGATCGTCAGGCCATCATCGTCACCGAAATTCCCTATCAGGTGAATAAGGCGGTGCTGATCAAGCGAATCGCGCAACTCGTCAACGAGAAAGATATTGACGATATCGCCGACGTTCGCGACGAAAGCGATCGCGAAGGGATGCGCATCGTCGTTGAACTGAAACGCGGAGCCGAGCCTCAGATCGTTCTGAATCAGCTCTTCAAGCACACCCAGATGCAGGAGAGCTTTTCGATGATCCTGCTTGCGGTGGTCAACGGACAACCGCGCGAGATGGGCCTGATTCAGGCGATCAAGTATTTCATCGATCACCGAATCGATGTCGTCCGCCGGCGCACGGCCTTTTTGCTCGCGAAAGCGAAAGACCGCGAACACATTCTCGAAGGCTATATGACGGCGCTCGATCACCTCGACAACGTGATCACGATTATTCGCGGCAGCGCCAATCGCGCGGATGCCCGCGAAAACTTGATCGCTTACTTCGGGGGAAAGAAGATTGAGATCAACACTACCGGGCGCGCGCCAAGGATTGATCCGGAAAAACCCTTCACTTCGAAGCAGGCCGATGCCATTCTCGAACTGCAATTGCATCGCCTGACCAAGCTCTCGATCGACGAAATCTCCAATGAGTTGAAGGAAGTGCGCGACAACATCGGCGAATATGAGTCGATTCTCGGGTCGGAAAAGAAGCTGCGCGGGGTCATCGTGAAAGAGCTCGAAGAAGTGAAGAAGCTCTACGGCGACGACCGGCGCACGCGCATTGAAGACGAAGCCGCAGAGATCGTCCTGGAAGATCTGATCGCCGATGAACAAGTTGCGGTGACGGTCAGCCACTCGGGATATTTGAAACGCACCCCGATCTCGACTTACCGGATGCAACGCCGTGGGGGCACGGGGCGCACCGGAATGAAGACGCGCGACGAGGATTTCGTCGAGCATCTTTTCATCGCGTCGACCCACGCCTACATCCTGATCTTCACCAATACCGGCCGGGTCTACTGGCTGAAGGTGTACGAGATCCCGGACGTCAGCGCGGCGGGCAAAGGCAAGCACATCGGAAATCTTGTCGGCCTGCAACCGGGAGAAACAGTAAGGACGTTCGTGGCCGTCCGCAATCTCGAGGAAGAGAACAAATACGTTTTCTTCGCGACGCGAAACGGGACGGTCAAAAAATCGGGAGTGCGGGAATTCATGCACGTGCGCTCGAACGGCATCAACGCCATCGGAATCGACCAGGGAGACGAACTTGTCGCCGCGCGCATAACCGACGGCCACCAGATCATCTTCCTCGCCACACACGAGGGTATGGCGATTCGTTTTGACGAAAGCCACGTCCGGCCCATGGGCCGAGCGGCATTTGGGGTTCGTGGAATCGACCTTGAGAAGGGAGATTACGTGGTGGGCATGGCCACAACGGCGAAGCCAGGCGAAGCCCATGGACCGGCAAGCGATTCGCCTGCTACCGACGCTTCCGTGCCTGAGGCCGAAGCCATCGACGAAGCCATGAAGGGTGACCTCATCCTCTCGGTCACGGAAAACGGCTTCGGCAAGCGCACGCCGGCAGACGAATACCGGCTGACCAACCGAGGCGGCAAGGGCGTGATCAACGTGAAGACCACCGAGCGTACGGGCAAAGTGGTCGGGATCGCGCAGGTCGATGAAACCTCGCAGGTCATGCTGATCAGCCACTACGGCAAGATCATCCGCATGGATTCGACGACCATTCGCGAGTCGGGACGAAACGCCCAAGGCGTTCGGCTGCTTAATATGGAGCCGGGGGATAAGGTGGCCGCAGCCGTAGTCATCGCGCCGGAAGAAGAAGGAAATGGGAACGGGGGGATGCTGATCCAGTAGTGCTTGTGTAGGGCGGTCGAACGTAGTCCTCCGCCCCGTCTCGAAGGGCGGTTTACGGTCTGCGCAGTCGGCGTACCCTCAGGGGATCATCCCGACCGGCTCCCACCATGGAACACAGCACGGTCATGTGGAAGAAGGAAACCGGCGCACCCCCAGTACTCGTGCTGCTCATTGAAGAAGAATCGGAAGCCGTCTAGCTCTGAAAAACGGGGACAGTCGATGCTGACTGTCCCCACAGATTTTTTTCTTTCCTTGCGGCTTCCGGGTCTAGTCGGTGTCCGGTGGAGCTACCTCGGTCTTGATGTTGTTGAGGAAAAAGGTCGCACTCAGCGGTGCCGGAATCACTTTGTACGGTGTTGCAGACTGTTTGAAGTTGAAGAAGTCGTGGAGATCGTTGGTCGCACGCTGATCGGCAAGACCAAGAGTGTCTAGCCCGAAGATTCCTTCGATCGCTTTCAGGATGGAGCCAAAGTCATAGTCCAGGTTGCTGATGTAACCCGGCTTGGTTGAATAAGCTGAAACCACAAGCAGGGGCACACGGAAACCAAGTTGATAGTCTCTCTGGTTCGCGCTTTTCTCGAAGATGGGGTGCACGTGATCGTACCAGCCTCCCCAATCATCCCAGGTGATGAAGATCACCGTATCCTTCCAATAGCCCGTACCGTCGTCGCAATTCGCATTCGTGCCGATTGCGTTGACAATTGCCGCCACCCACGAAGGCCCTTGTCCACTGTTGAGCGGATGGTCCGAGTATTGTCCGGCGGGCGTGATCCAACTTACGCGCGAAAGTGTGCAACTCGCGATGTCGCTTAACACGTCGGGCGGCGCAGTATCGACGTAGCCATTCGATGCGCCCTTGGTCCAGTTCGGTCCGGTGCAGACTCCATTCTGCGGAATGCAGATGTTCGAGAGGGAGTTCGGCGCCACCCACAAGCTCGCCTGCCCTTGGGCATAGTAGGTCCATGTGATTTTCGGCGTGGGCTTACTGAACAAGTAGTCCATGGCGTTGCGGGTGAAACATTGCGCCGTTTCGTCGCCGGGAGTCTCCGTTCCAAAAGGCGGCGCCGACCTGCCGTTTGGCCGGATCAGCTGTACTGAGTCTCCTGATCCGCAGCCGTAGATCGCACCGGGGCCATTCTCTGCCGCGAACACGCCCGCCGCGTCCTCGGGGGCACTGGGTGCCGAGGTCGCGCCGAAAATGAATTGGTGTGCGGGATAGCTCGGACCCTGATTGGTCTGAAACATGCGATTCGCCCATCCGTAGGTCGTTGCCATGGTGATGTACGGATCGAGCAAGCCTCCTTCGATGTCGTTGGAGTTCCTGACGGGCGTGTTATACACGTACATAAACTGAGAATAATTATTAGCTGGCACCACGCATCCAAACGTGTTCGCTCCGCAGTCCGTCGGAACGTTGGCGGCAGGCTTACCGGCGATTCCCTGGTTCTCGAATTCGAAATTCCATCCGCTGATCGTTCCATCGAGCTTCGGTCCACCGTGGCTATGGTCCAGGTCAAAGTTAGTTGCGAGTCCAACCGGTGTTAATGGCGTGATCTGGCCGTCGGAATTCACATATGTTGAAGCGATCTCGTATGTCCGATTGCTGCCGGTCGGGGTGCATCCGGGGACACCGCCGTTGGCCGTGCAGAGTCCTTGAAACAAATTGTCGGGCGTGCGGTTTTCCTGAAAGATGACGATCACGTGCTTGATGGGAGTTTTTTCGTATTGTGCGTGGGCGGCGGTGGCGGCCAGAGCGGCGGCAACGAACATCACAATCTTACAGTTCGACTTCATGACAGTTCTCCTACGGCTGGAGTACGGTTGATTGCCATCTCGAAGTGCAATCCACCAACAACAATCGGCGGTAATAACCCACGAATCGAAGGTTAGACTCGCTGATGCTGAAGAAACCTAAGAAAGGCAGTTTGAGCCGAAAGCACGCGGGGTCGCATCGCGGGGGAGAGATTCATTGGATCAATCTTGGCGATTCCGGGCCATACTGAAGATCCGTTCTCCGGCCATTGCATTCCCTGTGTCGCCGTATTATCGTTCCGGTTTGTCCGAACTTGAATCTCGGGAATCGACCTCGGGGTAACCATGACGAACTCCCTCCTCCGCCTTTGCGCAGCCGTTCCGTTCTCCATGCTCGTTTTCGCCGCCGGCACCGCTTCGCCCCCCGCACCTCCTGTCGCCAAAACCGTGCCGCATTCTTATGAAGTCAACGGACATACCATGACCGATAACTACGCCTGGCTCCGCCAGAAGACCAATCCTGAAGTGCGCGCCTATCTTGAAAAAGAGAACGCTTATACCGACCTGATCATGAAGCCGACTGAGCCGCTGCAGCAGAAGCTGTACGAGGAGATGCTCAGCCGCATCAAGGAGACTGACGTCGAAGTTCCGTACCGCGAAGGTGACTACTTCTATTACACGCGAACTGAAGCCGGCAAACAGTACCTCATTCGCTGCCGCAAGAAGGCGGCAGCGGACGCGGCGGAAGAAGTTGTGCTCGACATCAACGAGCTGGCCAAGGGACAGACGTTCATGACGGTGCAGGCGTTCGCCGTCAGTCCGGACGGAAATTTCCTCGCCTACAGCTACGACAACACCGGATTTCGCCAGTTCTCGCTCGCGGTGAAGGATCTGCGGACCGGCAAGACGCTCGCCGACCGTGCCGAGCGCGTGGGCTCGGTGGTGTGGGCGAGCGATAATCAGACGATTTTCTACACGCAGGAAGATGCGGTGTCGAAGCGGCAGTACAGACTGTATCGGCATAATGTCGGATCGACTGACCCCGACCCGCTGGTCTACGAGGAGCCGGACGAGCGCTTCACGGTGCGGGCCTTCAAGACTCGGAGTGAGGCCTTCATCATCATGGATTTGCGCAGCCATACCACGAGTGAGGCGCGCTACATTCCGGCTGCCCGACCTACCGCTGAGTGGAAGATCGTCGAGCCTCGGAAGCAAGGCGTCGAATATTACCCGGACCACAACGGCGATTTGTTTTACATCCGCGTCAACGACACGGGACGCAATTTCCGGCTGGTTACCGCTCCCGTCACCGACCCCGGCGCCAGGAACTGGCACGAGTTCATGGCGCACAAGCCGGACGTTATGCTCGACGAGATCGACTCGTTCAGAAACTTTTTGGTTCTCTATGAGCGGGAAGGCGGGCTGCCGCAGATTAGCGTGATCGATTTGCGGAGTGGGAAATCCAACCGGATCGCGTTTCCCGAGCCTGCTTACGCAGCGTATCCGTATGTGAATCGCGTGTACGACACTACGGATTTTCGCTACGGATATCAGTCTCCGATCACGCCAGCGAGCGTGTTTTCCTACGACATGGAGAAAGCGACTTCGACACTGCTGAAACAGAAGGAGGTCCCGGGGGGATACGACCGCACGAAATACAAAGTCGAGCAGATTTACGCCGTTGCCTCTGACGGCGCGCACGTCCCCATCTCTGTGTTGCGGCTGAAAACCGCCAGGCTCGACGGAACCGGGCCGCTCTACCTTTACGGCTATGGCTCCTACGGCGCGTCGCTCGACATGACCTTCAATTCGAACATTTTCAGCCTGGTCGATCGCGGCGTGGTATATGCGGTGGCGCACATCCGCGGCGGGGGAGAAATGGGTAAAGCCTGGCACGATGCCGGACGAATGATGAACAAGAAGACCACCTTTACCGATTTCATTGCCTGCGCTGAAGATTTGGTGAAGCGGGGATACGGATCGAAAGACCGACTCGTCATCGAGGGGCGCAGCGCCGGGGGGCTGCTGATGGGGGCGGTTCTCAACATGCGGCCGGATCTGTTTCACGCGGCGCTGGTGGGAGTGCCTTTCGTCGACGTGATCAACACGATGCTGGACGAAAGTTTGCCGCTGACCGTGGGTGAGTTTGAGGAGTGGGGCAATCCCAAGGAAAAGGCGGCCTACGATTACATGGTCACATATTCGCCGTATGACAATATTGAGGCGAAGGCATATCCCGACATGCTGGTGAAGACTTCGTTCAACGACAGCCAGGTCATGTATTGGGAGCCGGCGAAGTATGTAGCCAAAATGCGCGCCTTGCGGACCGATAAGAATGTCCTGATCTTGAAGACGAATCTTAGTCCGGCGGGGCATGGAGGGGCTTCGGGACGTTATGACCGGCTGCATGAGTCGGCGTTTGATTATGCATACCTTTTGACCGAGATGGGGATTACGCTGTAGGCGCGTACATCCGTCGCGGCACGCGCGTCGGCGTGGGGTTTTGGGCGTGGTTTCAGGAGTGTGCTTGGGCGGCCGATGTTTCGCCCCTTTGGGGGCTGGGTCAGGTTGGCGTCGACTCTGGGCTGGCGCGTAGACTCGAATCTTTGGCCGGTTCGCGGCTTCTTTCCATCGGCGCGACACCGGCCTAATCTAATCTCCGGTTCAGATCAGGCCGGGCATGATCCCCTGCTGCATCAGCTTGCGAATGCGTGCGGTAAAACCGTTGCCCCGACAGCGGAGGCGCTGACAAATGGTCAGCGCACTTGTGGTCGCGGAACTTTCCGGCGGCGAGGCGTTCCTAGGCCGTGCGTGCATCGGGGTCCTGCAACAAGATGGGAAGAGGATAGTTCCACTCGCACTACGAGCATGTTCGTCCCTGAAACGAGTGGTGCAGGGCTCAGTTCAGTTCCCTGGAGGAGGACCAGGGCTTGCCTTGAGCGGAGCCCTGGCCTACGGAAAATGAGTCCGAAACCTACTTGGCAAAGAAATAGTCAAACGACTTCACTGCAGTGAACTCGTCGTCCTTAATATCGAACACGGTGTAGAGCTTGGTGACGTGCAGGACGTCCTCGACCTTTTGCGTCAGGTTCAGTAGCTTCAACTCACCGCCGGCATTGCGCACGGTGGTGAAACTTCCGACTAGCTCGCCTACGCCTGAGCTGTCGATGTAGTCCACCTCAGCGAGGTTAAGAATGATCTTCTTTTTTCCCTCGGCGACCAACGCGCGGACAGCGTCGCGTAGGGTATGGGTTTCTTCTCCAAGAACGATCCGGCCCTGCACGTCCAATATAGAAACGTTGCCTACTTGGCGACTTTCGATTTTTAAGGACATGAGTGCGGACCAGCGCCCGATGGCGGGAATACTAGTGGCTTCCCCGATTCAAGTCAACCTAACCTAGGCACGGTCGGGCAGCCGCATCAGATCGATGCGCCCGCGGTTATAGAGCAGTTTGTAAACCAGCCAGATGAGCCATGACAGGAAGAACATAGCGACCGCTGCCGCAGCTCCAAGGGCCTTGCCCGCCTGTTCTGTCCAGCTCAGCGTCACAAAGAAAGAGATGACGGCCGCCACATACGTGATAAAGATCAGAAGCACCGCCGCCAGTGCGGGACCCGAATGCAGAGTAATCCGCCTAGTGTCGTTGGTCCCATTTGCATGCTGTCCTACGATAAAGATCCATTGCGCCGACAGCATCACAATCAGAATTTCTGTGCCAATGCTCAATCCGAACCATACCGGCACGCCAACCCGCAGGGCTAAGCCGCCGCTGTAGATGAGGACGATCGGACTCCAGACCAGATAGCGCACCAAGTTGACCTTGAGCAGCGTGCGTGTGATCTCGGAAAAGGAGAGCGGGAAGCCGGCATATGCGGGGCCCACATAGCCACTCACAGCGGTCAGTTGCATCCCCTGCCAGCCGCCTCCGAAAACCGGAAGTGCGCTCAAACTCGCCACTGCTGCGGCCGCTAGGCAAACCCAGTCCGGAAGTATTGGCAGGAACATTGTCACCACGCCAGCAGAGGCGATTTTGATCCCCAGCCGCCATTCGGCGCTCCACCGCCCCAGCCTTCCGCCGCAAAGAAAAGCGGCAACCTGCTTTTCTCGCCGATTCAGCCATCGGCCCGCGATCCGCTCTATCCATCCCGACGACTCCCAGGCCAGCGACGGTAGTGGAATCGGAGACAACCATTTCTTTTCCGTTTCGACAACATCGTACGACTCCTGCTCGGGAGTTTCGGCCGGCCTGTGACTGTGGGCGACCTGTTCCTCGGGAGCACCTAAGCGCGCGACTTGAAGTGGGTATAGCAGCTCAACCACCGGAAACTGCTTCCGCATTCGCTCAAACCCCAGCGGCAGAAGCGCGAGCAGCATGAGGACGGCGACCACAAGAGCCAGCGTCGAAGCATCATGACCCAGGACGCCGCGTTCGAAAATCCGCGGGACCCAAGCCGTGGGTAGGGGCGCGAGGATGGTTTTTAGTCCGTCTACCCACTCCGCGGGAAAGAAGATCGACGCGAAAGTCAGCACGTACAGCGGGATTCCAATCTGCATGTCGATGAGTCGCCGCGGCAACATGTACAGCGCGACGCACAGCGCCACCACCACTAACCATTGCAGCGTCGCTGCTGCCAGCGCCGCGGTAAAATGTGCCATACTCCAGGGACTGTGCCGGAACACCAGAAGCCCAAACACGGTTGCAGCGCAAAACCACACAACCAACGACGCGCGAAAGAATCTCGCCCACTGGTAGTCAAAGAACTGCCGATCGGTCACCGGCATATGCATGAAGAAGGCCAGATCCAGCGAGCGGTACAGAGCCGTTTCAAATCGCATCGATCGTCCAAAAACGGTGGCCGTGCAGTAGAGCGTGAGCATCAGGATCAGCAGTTCGTTACTTGCTCGCTGCCCGAGCACTCCGATGACCGGAACGGGATACAGCATCACCACGACCCAGCGCGAAAGCCTGATTCTGCGCCAGCGGACCCACCGTATGCGCTTATAGTCACTCCATTGAACGTCGGACCGGCGCAGCTTTTCGCGAGCGATCCTCCGTATGCTCCGCGCCAGCGGTCGATTCGTATTCATACCTCCTCCTCCCGCAGCTTGCGGAAGACGTCCTCGAGAACGCTTCCCTGGCCATCGTGCGCCGGTAAATTCGCCAACCTGTCAAAGAAACGCAGTTTCCCACGATGAATGATGCAAACGCGATCGGAAAATCTCTCGGCCACATCCAGAATCTGCGTCGAGTAGAGCACGGTCCGGCCGCGCGCAGCCGCGGCCCGCGCTTGACGCTTAAAATATGCGATCCCGCCGGGATCCATCCCAGAAGCGAAGGGCTCGTCGAGCATCCACAGCTCCGGGTCGACGCCGAGCAGGGCGGTCAACGCCGTTTTGTAAATCTGTCCGCGCGAAAGCTGGCCCATCGGCGTATCGACGGTAGGCAGCAGATCGAACTCGTCGAGATGCTCGGTCACTGCCGGGGCGACATCGACTCCCTCAATTCCGTAGAGCCCCAGGATCATGGCGATATGGCGGGCGACGGTGAGGCCTGGGAAGACTAGCGGGAAATCCGGAAGGAAGGCAAGGCGAGAACGGAGATCGACCCGGCCACGATTGAACGGCTCTCCGTCGTACAAAATACGCCCTGCATCGGGGGCCGCAATCGCCGAGAGACAACGCAGCAGCGTTGTCTTGCCGGCGCCATTCGGCCCGACTACGGCCACCACCTGACCCGCCCCGATCGTCAAAGAAACGTTCTCCAGGGCGCGCATCGAGCCAAAGCGCTTCGAGACCGATTCCAGAACAATTTCCATGGGTGTCAACGGATAACGAAGTGTGAGAGAGCGGAGGCAATTGTAAATTGCCTGGATGAAAAGTAGAGCAACCCGCCAGGCGGTTTGACAAGAGGTGGAGGCTCGAGACTCTGCCTACGAATGGGCGCCTTGGGGGCGGGAGTGTAACTCGAGCGCGGGCAGCTGTACGTTGTCGCGGATCTCCTGGATCGGTGAGGTCACGATCGGGGTTGGATACCCGGGATGACGAAACTCCAGGTGCATCCCCCGGCCGACAAACTGCAGCTTCAACATCGAACCGCCCCAGGTTGAGCCCGAGATGGCCACCTGCACGGGCTTGGGACAGAATTCAGGATGGCCCGACAACAGGGCCTCACTTCCGCCCAGCAGCACGGCCGTGTAGCAGTGATGCATGGTCTGAATCTCGAGAACCGTTGACGGCGGCAGATCGCTCAGAAACACCCCACCCTCGATCTCCGACTGGATAATGCCGCGGTTCACTTCATCGGCAAGGTTCGGATGAGGACTGAACATATAGCGTGATAGGCCCATAGGGTACTGTGTTTCGGCCTCCGGAAACAAGAGCCTTTGCTCTGTACCCAGACCCAAAGGGTAACGGCCCTTAGACGGGGCAAACCGTGCTGAGGTTGCAGAAATTTATCTAGGGGTTAAGGTACGGGCGACGCCGAGGATGCTGTCGTTCGCCCCTCGTTCCTAGGCCCCTGGTCCGAATCCCCCAGATATAATCGAATCCCGCAATCCCTGATAAAATACTACCAGGGGTTTCCTGTTTATTCATGCCGGTACCTGTGTCACAAATGTGGACTGTGGCGAGCTATGTGCTTCGCCAGAAGCTGTCGGGACGCAAGCAATATCCGCTCGTGCTGATGCTCGAGCCGCTGTTTCGCTGCAATCTGGCCTGTGCGGGATGCGGCAAGATCCAATACCCGGCCCACATTCTCAAGAAAGATCTCAGTCCAGAGGAGTGCTTCCGGGCTGTCGACGAATGTGGAGCGCCCATGGTTTCGATCCCCGGCGGCGAGCCGCTCATGCATCCGGAGATCGATAAGATCGTGGAGGGGCTGGTCGCCCGCAAGAAGTACATCTACCTGTGCACCAATGCGCTGCTGCTGAAGGAGAAAATCCATCTCTTCAAGCCGAGCAAATTTTTGACTTTTAGCGTGCACCTCGACGGCCAGCGGGAAGAACATGACCTGGCAGTGTGCCGCGAAGGCGGATACGATATCGCGGTTGGCGCCGTGAAAGAAGCGTTGCAGCTGGGCTTCCGCGTTACCACGAATACCACGCTGTTTGATGGCGCCAATCCAAAATCGGTACGCGCTTTTTTCGACGAGATGATGGACCTGGGAGTCGAGGGCATGATGCTCTCGCCGGGCTATTCCTACGACAAGGCTCCCGACCAGAAACACTTTCTCGGACGGGCGCGCACGCGGCGCATGTTCCGGGCGATCCTCTCGAACCGCAAGAGAAGCTGGCAGTTCAATCTGTCGCCGTTGTTCCTGGAATTTCTGATGGGCAAGCGCACTTACCCCTGTACACCTTGGGGCATGCCGACTTTCAACGTTTTTGGCTGGCAAAAGCCCTGCTACCTGCTGCAGGACGGCTACGCGGATACTTTTGCCGAACTGATGTCGACTACCGAGTGGAAGAACTATGGCACGGAGTCGGGAAATCCGGCGTGCGCCAACTGCATGGTGCATAGCGGGTATGAAGCGTCGGCGGTCAACGCCACCTTCAGCTCGCTCGGTGGATTTCTGGCGACGGTGAAGGCCACGCTGTTTACTTCGTACAGGGACGAGGAAGCCCTGCGAATGCTGGATGAACCGCAGGCGCCGGTCCACCCGCTGATCCAGATCGCGACGGCCCACTCCCGCGATTTGGAGGAGTCCAGAGCATAGAATCCCTCTGTCCTTCGCGTCCTCTACGCTGAAGATCTTGACCTTACAAACGGTAATGACGGGCAAAGAAGCAGGACACATCGACCAACATCCTCCGCACGCGACGAACCCTGATGCGTTGGAAGTCGTTGCCGGTGTGGAGCACGAGAATCTTGAAGGGTGGATTCCGACGCTGGCCAACGAAGAAGAACTCCGCCAGGCGCTCGAAAAAGCATTCGACTATCGCGGGGACATCACGATTACCCGCAAAGACGGGTCCAAAATCGAAGGCTACCTCTTTGACCGCCGCAGCGCGGCTACGCTGAAGGACTCGGCTGTCCGGTTGTATCCGAAGAACTCGAACGACAAGGTCTCGATCTCTTACGCCGACATTAGCGCCCTCGCTTTCACTGGTCGGGATACCGCCGCAGGAAGAAGCTGGGAAGCCTGGATGAAGAAATACGCCGCGAAAAAAGCGGCCGGCGAAAGGGACCTGAGCCTCCATCCTGAACCTCTGGACTGATTACCCTGTCAAAACTGAGGTGCGCGCCGGGAGCGCTGAATCAGAGATTTGGGTGGCCGGTATGACAAACGGATTTGGGGGAATTCCAGGTCGGTCGTTCGGAGAACACAGCTGCTTCACCCGCCTAACTTAAGATCGCGGAGATAAAGCAGGACCGCGGGCCGAGTCTTCGGAGATTCGAATTACTTGCCTAGAAAGTCCACACCATCGATCAGCTCTTCCACCTCGTCCTCGGTTCCGCCGATTACGGTAATGGACACGGCATAGCCGTGGGAAAGAAATACGAGCGTCGATTGGCGCATGACGCGTGAGGCGACATCCTTATGAAAATCTCCGCGCACCAAAACTTTCTCTCCCAGCGCAATCTCGTACGGCTCTTCGTCGACGATGAAGCCCTGGGCTGTAGCCACTTCTGTGAGCGGCTCAAAGTACTGGCCGGCCTCTTTTAGCCCGGGATACGCCGAAACGCTCTCGGCCGCAATCAGGATCGACGAGTTCACATCCTCCCCCTGCGCCGCCGGAGGACGCGAGAAGGCCGCCAGCAAAACCTTGCCGGCTGGAGCGTCTTTTGCCTCGGCTAGGGGGCGCTTTACGGCACCGGCATCATCGGCCGGCTGGTCCGAATCTTCGTCGCGAGCGTTCATCTCCTCGGTACGCAAGACCCAGCCGGCCGGAATCTTGCACGACATAGCCAGCGTTTTATTGTGATAGAGGCCATTGGTCACGCCACCGGCGTCGATCCCTGACCCCGATGAGGCGGGTGCAAGCTTTTTAATGTGTTTAGGAGAATTCGAAGAAGAGGATTCAGGCTGGGCCGGAGTCTGACACCACGACAGTGCTCCAGAAAGGCCAATCAGAATAAGGGCGGCAATCCGCCCACAACGAAAACGCATCTTCTCATCTTACCTGAGAATCGTGACGGGTTGCCCCCACCCTTGGGTCGCGTGAACTGCAATAGCGGGTGGGGATTCGTGACCAGCAAATCGGAGACCCAGGAATTCTATGCTGCCCGTCCCACCACCACCTGGGTGCAATGCGAGCAGCGCCTGGCGTCGATCGGAATCTCGCTCAGGCACTCTGGACACTTTTTGGTGCTGGGCGCCGCGGGCACATCCTTGTGCATGTGCGCCATCAGCCAGTTCACTGGAACCACAACAAAGAAGTAGACCGCCGCGGCAATCAGCAAGAAGGAAATACAGGCGTTGATGAAATCGCCGATGGGAAAGGGTGTGTTGCGGATCGTGAACTTTAGGTTCGAGTAGTCCGGCTTTCCTACCAAGACCTGAATCAATGGCGTCAGGAATGCTTTCGTCAGCGTGCTCACCACGGTCCCGAAGGCGGCCCCCACCACCACGCCAACTGCCATATCCACAACATTTCCACGCAAGATGAATTTTTTGAAGCCGTCGAGCATATTGGTGACCTCCCAAGTTGAAGTGGTGGAAAATGTATGCCCACGGAAGGCGGCAGGTCAAGCGCGCGGGACAAGCGGATTCCCACCGGTTGAACTCTCTTGGTAGCGACCGAAGCCGCTGCGCTACGAGTAGGGAAGAATGTTTTGAAGCTCAGGGATTTAATTTTCCCTAGGCAGCTCCCGTGCCTGACCCATTCCGGGAACGTTGGATGAGCTCGGCTTGAGCTCTCAGTTCCTCTTTTCGGTTTCGGAGCTCATCTCGACCGAGCGGCAAAACCGGAGTTTGCGGGGTGGGCTTCAGTTCTTCCGCAATGGAGCCCTCCATCCGCATCTTGGCGAGCACACCCGGCAACCCCGGGAGGTTGGGTACGGTTTCAACCTTCCCGCTCAGCAAGCCCTTCCCTTGTGCCGGCGGCAGCATTTGTGCAAAGTCTGCCAGCCGTTCGCCGGGAATGAAGTCTAGGGCAGCCTCCAATCCAATCTTTTTGTCCTCTATGGCCGAGATAAGCGCGGACAACCGGTGTTCCATATCGTATCCGGCGCTGATCGACCAGTGCACCGGCCTGCCCTCCGAGCGCGCTTGCGCCAGTTCGCGCTCATACCTCTCCTTGAAGGCCATGCGTGCACCGATTGGATCGCCATCACGGAGAAGGCTGCGGCAGGCCTGGTACGCAGCTCGTTCTTCTTCGCACCAGATGATGGTATCGCCTTCGATCCGCTCTCCCTTGGGCATTCTCGCCCAGGCTTCCTCGGGCCCGGGACGTTCATCGGCAGGATCCACTCCCAAGGCACCGGCTAATTCACGCAATTCCGCCAGCTTGGGAAACCACTTCAGTTCATAACGCGCTCTTCGGAAAGCCGCGGCTAAACGGTCTTGCTGAATGTCGGCGAGGCCAGCGCAGTAAATTTCCTGACGTTCTTCCGTCAGCCGGTCGCCAAATGCCTCAGCCAGAATGGTGAGCTCATCGGTAATCCAGTCAAGAAGCTCCAAGCCTTTGTCGGATCCGCTGTTTGACCCTGGCGTTGACTTCAAGATTATCGAGTTTGCGTTGTTCGGCTTTGTTGAGTCTGGCATTTGACCTCCACTTGACATCCTCAAAATAGAATATGTCAATCTTGTCCCCTCTCCGCCGATCCTCAGATGCTGCCTGCGTGACCCGGTTCGCCGTGTCTTCCAGAGTCAGACCCGTGTCCTTCGCTTCTGCTTTCAGTACCGCCGCGACTCTTGCGATGAAGTTGTTGGTCACCGGAAGGTTGAGGATTCCTAGCGCCCGTCGCGCACATGTCCGGGCAAGGAAATCTTCCAGAAACTCCTCCTTTTCTACTCCAAGACGTTCCGCGTGTCGGGCCTCGGTAGCAATACGTTCGACAATTCCGTCCATGGACAGCCTGGTCCGCTTTGCCTCGGCTTCAACCGCGGCGATTCCCGCGTGCAACAACGACTCTGGCAGTCCAAGTATGTTTAGAATGCGTCGAGCGCCCTGTTCTATGTCGGAGGTCGAAAAATGCTGTTCTTCCCTCATCGTGGTTGTCTGTGCCTCAAATGAATCATGGTTTCTTTCCTGCTTTTGATTCTTAGAATCTAAATCAAAGTCAAAAGAAAGTGAGCCAGAGGGAGAATAATCTCCGCTCTCCTTGTTGAATCCTGTGGATGTTTCGGATAAACCACTTTTTCGCGACCGATGGGTCCTGATTTTGGAGAGCTGTCCCCGGATAGTTTCTACCAGTTTGGGAAAATAGAGTACCCGGCGACCAGCGATCTGTGCACTGTTGAAACATGCCAGCACCAACGAACTGTTCTTCTTGAAATATTCGGGGTGATGCGCATTCGCAACCCGCCACAGACAGGCCGGACAACCACTGCACCCCTCTTCGCAGAGGATGAGGTAGCCCAGATTTTCCGATCTCAAGGAAGCCCGCAAAAGGTTAATAAACCAACCTTGCTGAAAGTCCTTTAATCCCGCCGGAACCCAGAGGTCGAGTGGAATGGGTAACCATTTCAATTCTGATGTGCTCATTCTGACGCGACCAAATCTTTCCGATGACGGTGATGCGATCATAAGACAGACACGCCATCGAAGGAACCTGAACGTTCCAGGCAGGCTTTTAAAATGTTGTGTAAAACGCAAAAAAGCTGTGGGCAGCCGCCGGAAAATTGGGCAGGTTGGCCTAGACATCGGTAGAGCCCGCGGATCGCAGGCAAAGACAAAAGCCCGGCACAATGATCCGGGCCAAAATCTAGAGGTTCAATTGATGAAGGGGCCTCGCGTTGTCTGGACGGCCAGATCCTCAGATGCGCATGGGCATGACGATGTACCGGTATTTGTAGTCGTCGCCCTCGGCGGGACGGAGCTGGCCTGCGGATTGGGGATCCTTTAGCTCAAGGCGTACTTCACTGGTGCCTGCGGCCTTCAGGAAGTCGACTAGGTAGGCGGCATTGAAGCCGATGGTCAGCGGCTCGCCGGTGTACGGAGCCTCAAGTGAATCCTCAGACTCGCCGGCTTCGGTCGACGACGCCGAAATCTTTATCTCGCCGTTTTCCAGACGCATGCGCACGGCACGCGAGCGCTCGTCGGCGAATTGCGCTACCCGGAGGATGGCTGCGTTTAGTTCGTCGGCGTTTAGGGGAACAATCTTGCTGTTGTCTTTTGGCAGCACGGCTTCAAAGTTCGGGAACTGGCCGGTGAGCTGGCGCGAGGTCAGGAGGCGCGATCCGATGCGGAAGAACAGTGTCGACTCGTCCTTGGCAAATTCGACCGTGTCCGCGTCGGTTGAATCCAGAAGCGATTTCAATTCGTCCATCGCCTTTTTCGGGACCAGGGTCTTCATCTCGCCGGAGACGCCTTCAAACTTCTCTCCACTCCGCTCGCAGTGCGCCAGGCGATGGCCATCGGTGGCCACCATCGTGATCGACTCGGGCTTGAGCAGCATCAGGGCCCCGTTCAGCGTGTACCGCGACTCTTCGTTCGAGATTGCAAAGCTGGTGCGGGAGATCAGGCCCCGCAGAACCTGCGCCGAAACCGCGATCACTCCCGCCGTGGGAAAGGCCGGCAGGCTCGGGAAGTTCGACTTCGCCATCCCGACCATCTTGGTGTTCGACCGGCCACAGCGGATGCTGACCCAGTGATTTTCGAGCAACTTGATGGTGATGTCCGCGTCGGGGAGCAACTTCACGTAGTCATACAGTTTGCGCGCGGGAATCGTGCACGAGCCTTCTTTCTTCACCTTTGCGTTCAAGGAAGTGCGCAGGCTCAGATCGAGATCCGTGGCCGTCAGTGATAGGCGTTCCCCTGCGGCCTCAAACAAATAATTGGAAAGGATAGGAATTGTGGTCTTGCGTTCGACCACTCCTTGGGTGGCAGTTAATTCCCGCAGCAATTCAAACTTGCTGACGGTAATCTCCATCGTTCCCGCGGCAACGGCGGCCTCGACCGGCATAAGTCCGTCTCCCCGAAGTCCTACTTCTCTTACTTCCTTATATCAAATCGAAAACCTGTAAAACCAGCAGTAACCCCAGGGCCTGCGCACAAGTGGAAACCTTGGCCAAACTCGCCTGTTGTCAGTCACTTCTGGTCGAACTCCTGGAGGTGAGAAATTGCTCCCGCCGGCTGCGGCGGCTTAGCCGCCCAGTTGCTCGGTTAGCTTATTAATCAGCCGGTTCAAATCCTTGTCGTTCTTGCGGACTTCCTCGATCTTCTCGACCGAGTGCAACACCGTCGTGTGATGCTTGCCGCCAAACTGTCGGCCGATCTCGGGTAGGGACGCTTCCGTCAGATGCTTGGCCAGATACATTGCAATCTGCCGCGGATAGACGATCGCGCGCGAATTGTTCTTCGCCTTGATCTCGACCAATCGCAGCCCAAACTGCTCGGCTACCATCTTCTGGATTGACTCGATCGTGACCTTCCGGGCCTGGGAATCGATGAAGTTCTTGAGCACTTGCTGCGCATAGGGAAGCGTGATCTCGGCGCCAATCAAAGAGGAATGAGCCACCAGCCGGATCAGGGCCCCCTCCAGTTCGCGCACGTTCGACCGGATATTCGATGCCACATACAGCGCCACATCGGTCGGCAGCGTTACCTTCTCTTGCTCCGCTTTCTTCTGCAGAATTGCGACCTTGGTTTCTAGATCGGGCGGCTGAATGTCCGCGATCAATCCCCACTCAAACCGGCTGCGCAGCCGGTCTTCAATCTCTGCCAGTTCCTTCGGCGACCGGTCGCTAGCAATCACGATCTGTTTCATCGACTCATGCAGCGCGTTGAAGGTATGGAAGAACTCCTCCTGCGTCCGCTCCTTACCGGTCAGGAACTGGATGTCGTCGATCAGCAGCACATCTACATTGCGGAACTTGTCGCGGAACGAGGTCATCTTCTCGTAGCGCAGCGAGTTGATCATGTCGTTCGTGAATTTCTCGCTGGAGACATAGCAGATGGCCGTCTGCGGCTGCCTACGCTTGATCTCGTGGCCGATCGCCTGCATCAGATGCGTCTTGCCCATTCCCACGCCGCCATACAGGAACAGTGGGTTATACGCCTTAGAAGGCCGCTCCGCCACGGCCTGGCAGGCTGCGTGCGCAAACTGATTGCCGCTGCCGATGACGAATGCGTCAAAGGTGTAGCGCGGATTCAACTGCGCAGCGCCGTCCCAATCGAATCGCGCCTGCGATGGACCAGCCGTAGACCCCGGAGCCGCTGAACTGAGCCCGCCATCATGCCGCACCGGAGTCGCCGCCGGATCATCCTCCTGGGTCACAAATTTAACGTCATTGAAGCCAAGACCGAGAACATCAATTGCTTCCTGAATCAGATCCGCGTACTTGTCGCCCGCGTGGCGAAACTCGACCGTGGGTACACGAACAAACAGAACCCCACCACTGGCGTGCGAATAGCGTGTGGGTTTGAGCCAGGTATCGTAGGAGTGCCGGTTTATTTTTTTTTCCAGCGCATCCAGAATCCGCGCCCATGGGTTCGTCGATAGGGTGGTTGTACCTGTCGCTGACATATATGAAATATTTTCACCACGGGGCGCCCTGGCGGCTGGTCAGTGAGCGCCCGTTCGAACTGCCGTTATGGAAGTAGCTGGACCGTTAATTTTACTGCGGAATGCGCCTGTTTGTTTGCGGCGGCAATTTTCCGAAGCTCAAAAAAGCAGGATCAGTGCTGCATACTAGCACAAAATTTTTTGTTGTGTGGAAATCTTCTTACGCAATTTTTGTGAGAACCCTCATTCAGCACCCGATTGCATTCTGCTGTCAAGTGTCACGCAGGTAACTGCCGCGCAGCGTGTGCAGAAATGATTCGCCAACGAAATGCCACTGTCGCGCAGGAAGCGCGCCTCTGATGTTGATCGTGTCAATGCTGTGCCTGAACTGCGGCGGTTAGTCCAGCCACAACCTTTCTGCCGCAGAGATCCCAGCATGACCGTCGCCGCCCACTTCAGTCCTGAGAACAGTCTTTCCTCGATCCCATGACATTTGCGGAAAAGGGGGTGGGCATCTCCTATCGGCCGCTGTAGCTCGCGCACAACCTGCGCCCTGATGAGAGGCAACATCGGCGGCCAATCGGTTACGGGGAGCTGCAGCAGAAAAGGGAAAGGGCGCCCGAGATTGAGCCAGATGTGGAGGAGAAAACGCAAGTAACCTCACCGCTCCTGTCTGGCTTTATTCTCCCACTCCACAATCCAGCCCAACAAACCCGTCATGCAAAATCCCAGTGCGTTGAGAATGCCGTGCGACCGCGCCATTTGAGGAATCGTCCACCCTTCGCTCGCGAAAAAATGCGCGATCGCATAGGCCGTTGACAGCACCATTCCTGCAAACCCGGTCGCAGCCGACACCTGCAACAGGATGCGGGCGGCGGAGCGCTCAGCCCGCCGTGCGAACGATCGCAGGACGATCGCAAGCCCCGCAACGCTGGCCGAGAAGGCAACGGCCGCTGCCATCTTCACAAACGCAGAGGTTACAAATCCGACCGCGACCAGGTAAGGCATCCCAATCACGAAGGGCGCGATCCATCTCAGCCGAAGTCCGAAGGCGCGCCCTTGCGAAAACCGCAGCATCGCCGCGGCGATCATTGCCGTGGCGAATCCGGCAAAGTGAAAGTGCACAGCCGTCAATAAGCCAATCGGCTCCTGAATGCCAAACGGATGCATCCCAAACCGCGAAGCCACCAGCCAGCTGCCACCGACCAGCAAATCAACCCGCGCCATGAAGAGCGTCAAATCGAAGAGTCTTGCGCAGGCGTGTGACCATGCAGAAAGAAAATCGGCTGCGCCCACTCCACAGTGGAGCAAGCCAGCCAGCATCCAGCCCCAGGCCACGAGGCCCGCCGAGCGCCCGGGCGGCAGCAACAAGGAAACCACCGCAAAGGCTGCCAGCAATGGCTGTGTCCCTCTGGCGAGCAAGTCAAGCCGGATGACCCATTTCTCTCGGGCTCGGGGCACGAGAAGCTGCGAAGCAAGGACACGACCCAGTTCGATCCCCAAGGGAACAATCACCAGGGGAGCGAAACAGAACAACAACTCGATGCCTCCGATACGGGCTAGACCAACTCGGGCGGCCACTGCCAAGACGGCCCAAACCGCCGCCCCGGCAATTGCGGAAAGCCGTGCCCAACGATCCTGATTGTCACGGCGAGTTTTCGCCGAGCCAGGCGGGGGAATCTGTTCTTCCTTCCGTTCCACCAAAGTAGCCGTCATAAAAACCTCCCGCGATTCTGATCCCGGTCTTGGCGTTGGGTGAGGGTCGATATGTGGAATACCCATCACGCGACTCCGCATGCGGCCATCCCAAACACCAATACCAGTACTCCCAACGACACCAGATAAAGTGAATCGAGAGCAGGGTTTTCCCGCCGCAGGGCGGGGTCGTAATAAAACAGCTGCAATCCCATGCGCAACAGCCAGAAGGCCGCCATAAACCCGCTCAAAAACCTTCCCAGCGCTGAAGCGCCGGCCAGCTCGCGCGCAAACCCAAAACACAAGCCGGCAAACAGCCCGAGCACGATCACGATATAGATCCAGTGCACATAAAAAATCTGCCGCACGAATCGCGGAACGTCCGCCAGCCGCTCCCGTACCCGCAGCACTGCAGGGAGGGGAATGTTCGCCAAAAGAATTCCCAGATGCACGAATCCCGCACCCCAGATCGCGCGGATCATCGTTGCTGAGTTCATGAGGCCTCCGTGTTTTCCCATGCTTTTTGTGGTACATACTGAGCTCTCAAGAAATGCCGTTTCACCTCCGATGCGTACTGCCCGCCCACACCCTCGCGATTCGCCGCCAACCACTCACTCAGGCGAGTCGTTCCCACTGCCGGACCTTTTGGCGCCAGCAAATTCCCCATCAACCCGAGATATTCCTCCCAGGTGAGCACGACATCGCGCACCGCCCAACCCGTCAGCAACGTTGCTGCGTAGGCGAGCCATGCGGGCATGTGCATGATTGGGACCGAACTCCCGACTTCGCGGGCGACCATTCGCACCAGCTCCTCGAAGGTGAATGTCTCCGGGCCCACGGCATCCACGATGCTGTTGCCGTGGTCTTCCACCGAATCCGCCAGCAGCTGCGCCATGTCTTCGACGTAAATCGGGCGAATCGCGTACCGCCCATCCCCGGGTATGCCAAACACCGGCAGATGCCGGCAGAACCAGGCAAGGTTGTTGAGGAGAATGTCGTGCTTTCCGAAAATCAGCGTGGGGCGCAGGATCGCGTAAGACACGCCGGACTCGCGCACGGCCTGCTCGACCTGCGCTTTGCCACGGTAATAGCCGAGCGGCGATTCGAGCGACGGATTCGCAATGCTGACGTGCACGATCCGCCCGATTCCCGCATCGCGAGCCGCCGCCATCAGAACCCGGCTGTTCCGTACTGCCGTATCAAACGTGACGCCGCCCCGCGGGAACCTGATCCAATATGTATTGATAAGCGTCGAGGCACCCGCAAGGCTGCCGGCTAACTTTTCCGGGCGCTCGAAGTTGTAGGAAAGAACTTCGATCAGCTCGCCAAGGGGATTCGTTCGCCCTTCATGATGAGTCAGCGTGCGCACTTGATAGCCGCGTGCCAGCAGCAGTCTTGCTGCGTAACTACCGGTGTAACTCAACGCCCCCGTGATCACCACAGTCCCAGTCATGGCATCCTCAGAAACTCTCTCCGGTCACCGACTCTGCCTCAACTCTCACGTGTTGGAGGATCACTTTGCGAATCACACCTGAGCCTAGCCTCCGGCTGGTGCCGACCACAGTCCAGTAGAGGCGAAACTTCCACCGGGCTGCCCGCCCGAAGCACACAATCCTGGTTTCGGTCGAAAGCCGGGTCCGATTCGGCGAGTTTGATCTCAGCCTGAAATTCATGGCCGCCTTTGCGCTGCCCGCCTGCGAAAACGCAATGAAGTCTCCGGATTTGAGTTCCCGCGAGCGACCGCCGTCCGGACGCCAGAATCTGCCCGCCACCCCGATCACCACCTCCTCGTCCGGTGCCTCCGCCAGAATGACAAAACCGGTGTCCGCGAAGCGCTGACCGAAGTCGCATGGCGCGCTATGGCGCCGGAGTCGCCTTCCCGTTCTGAGCGACAGCAGCAGCCGCACCATCGGCAACGCATTGACATCAACGGCCAGCAGGCGCTCATAAACCACCGAAACCGGCGCGTTGATGCGGACTTCGTAGGCCGCTGAGAAATCAGGATTCGGCAGGAACTCGTCGATGAGAGAACACGTCCTGAGGTCCGCTACCGTCATAAAAGATCCTGTAATATCAGATCATTCGGTATAGACAGAAACCAACAAACAAAAAAATTTTAGCGGGCCTTTTTTCTCACCTTGGTCCCCATTCGCAACAACTTCCGTACCGTTCCCGTAGGCAGACGCTTCATCTGGTCATAGAGCTCCGTTACCGCCTCAAAGAAGCCTGCCATTGCCGCGAGCCTCTCCCGCGTGTAATCCGCTCCCGGCTCCTTCGGATCGAGGTCCGCCAGGCATTGCCGCAGAATGTCCCGGGTCGGATCGATCTCCCGCCGCTTCCGCTGCTCGATCACCAAACGGAACATCTCCCACACATCTTTCATCGATTCATAGTGTTCACGCCGGTCCCCCAGCACATGTACTGCGCGCACAATCCCCCAGGTCTCGAGCTCCCGGATCGAAGTGCTTACGTTCGATCGCGCCACGCTCAGCGTCTCGGCAATCTCCTCGGCGGGCAGCGCCCGTGGCGACAGATAGAGTAGCGCATGAATCTGCGCGACCGTCCGGTTGATGCCCCAGCGCGTGCCCATCTCTCCCCAGTGGAGGATGTACTGCTTTTGGACTCCAGTCAGTTCCGCCATATCGTTAGTTTCAGTACAAACAGAATATACAGAATATTTCGTGATTTGTCAACCGCGGTGCATCGTGATTCTCCTCTTGCGATACAAGTCACGTCATCTCTGGGCCCGCCTCCGGTTCGGCGCTATGGGCGGGGAAAGCTGACAAGTTCATGCACGGCCAGCGACTGGGGAGAATTCACGGTCTATAATTTTGGCGAGCGATCTTTCTTGAGGATATGAAATCTGCCTTTCGATTCGCGATGCTGGCGCTGGTGTTGGTGATTGTGGCCATGGCGTCGGGGCTGACGGCGATGCGGCTGGCGATTCATGGGCAGGAGGTGGCGGTACCTCCGCTGGTGGGGCTTTCCCCGAGCGAGGCTGAGAAAACCCTATCCAATCTGGGGCTGCAGATCTCGATTGAGCGGCAGTACTACAGTCCGCAGATTCCCGAGGGGAGAATCATGTCGCAACTCCCGCTGCCGGGTACGAAGGTGCGACGAGGATGGCAAGTGCGCGTGGCCGAAAGTTTGGGCCCGACGCGGGTAGAAATTCCGGATGTAACGGGGCAGAGTGAGCACGCGGCGGAGTTGAACATTCGACGGCGCGGGCTGGATATTTCTTCCACGGCCGCGGTGGAAGCGGCGGGGATTCCGGCGGATCAGGTGCTGGCGCAGGATCCGATGGCGAATGCCACGCAGTTGGTGGCGCCCAAGATCAGTCTGCTGGTCACTTCGGCCGCCGTGCCCGAGACCTTTGTGATGCCGAACTTTGTGGGACAGCCCCTGGGGAGCGCGAATCGGACCTTGCAGGATGCGGGTTTTCGCTTGGGGACTGTGAACGTGGCCGCGCCGGCGCCCCTTCCAGCCGCGGCTGAAGCCAACGGACCCGGGCCTGCTATTGTGCCTGCTCCGGAGCAGCCTCTGTCCCCGGCACCGCCCGCTGAGGCTACGCCGGCGAGCATCATTGTGTCGCAATGGCCGACGGCGGGGCAGAAGATTGTGGCCGGGTCGGCAGTGAATTTTGAGGTACGGTGAACTTGCCACCGATTGGCACGGATGTTCCCGGATTGAGCAGCCATCCCAGGAGCGCTCTGCTTAGTTATCTAACGGTGTTCGAGGATGGCGGCGAAAAAGCCGTCACAGGGCTGGATGCCGGGAATTGTACGGAGATAGCGGCCGCGAGTGAGTTGGGAGGGCTCGAGGTGGGACAGCTTGCCTTGTGCTTTCAGATCCTCGAGGACAGCGCGGCAATCGAGCAGGTGGAACGCGTGCTCTTCAGCTAGCGCTTGCTCGACTACGTCGTCGTTTTCTTCTTTTTCCAGAGAACAGGTTGAGTAGATGAGGCGGCCTTCGCGGGTTAGGTGTGCCATCGCGGCACGCAGGATGGCGAGCTGGCGGTCGTGTAGCTCGATCAAGTCTTCCGCTTTGAGACGCCATTTGATTTCAGGATTACGGGCCAGTGTGCCTGTGCCGGAGCAGGGGACGTCGGCGAGGATGCCTGCAAACTGCCCGGCGAGCGGGAGCTGGCGTGCGTCGGCGACGAGCACTCCGATCGGAGGTGTCCCATGTGCCATCGCGAACAGCTCTTTCATCCGCCGAGCGCGATGAGGATGGAGTTCGACGGCGGTGATTCTTGCTCGGGGATTTTCGTCGGCGATGGCCAGGGTCTTGCCCCCGGGGGCGGCGCAGCAGTCGAGGATGCCGGAGTTGGAGCTTACGAGCGCGGCGACGAGCTGCGAGGCTTCGTCCTGTATCACGACTCGGCCTTGGCGGAAGGTTTTGGTCTTGGTCACATCGCCGGAGTGGATGCGGCGGGCAGAGGTGAGGAAGGCTCCTGGGAGGAGAGAGATGGCTTCGGCTGCGAGTTCGGATTCTGCGCTTGGTGTGCGCAGACGGATGGTGGTCACGGGAGGCGATTGGTCGTGGCGGCAGATCTGATTGGCGATGTCCAGTCCGTACTCGCTCGACCAGCGTTCGATCAGCCATCGCGGGTGGGCGAGCGAGGAGGCCAGATCCAGGGGTGAAGGCGACTTCGACGAAGCCGAGAGAAACCTGCCTGGTCCGGTCGAGAGCTTACGCAGGACTGCGTTTACGAATGGGGCGGCCGAGCGTTTACGGGCCCGCTTTACCAGTTCGACGCTTTCGTGGATAGCGGCGCGGGGTGGGATGCGGTCGAGATGGCGGAATTGGTAGATGGCCAGGCGGAGGGCGGTCAGGATTTCAAGATCGAGTTTGCCCAGCGGTTGGGAGGAGGCTAGAGCGATCTCGTCGTCCAGGCTGGAGCGCCAGCGCAGGACGCCCATGACGAGCTCGGTAGTAAGGGCTTGATCTGGAGTAGAGAGGGTTTCGTAGGTCTGGGAGTGCAGGAGGTCGGAGGCGTAGGAGGCTTCGCGCTCGACGCGGAGGAGAATGTCAAAGGCGGCGGTGCGGGCGGGGGACGCGGGCATGCTTTGGCATTTTACGGAAAGACCGGAGCCGAGTCTGCGAGACTGCTTCTCGGTTGAACGGTGGGGATCGTTGATGCCGACGGCGCGTGTCGCTCACAATCCCAACTTTTCGTCGGGTTTGGGGCGGTAGCCCTGGAGGAAGTCTTTTGCTGGTATGCGCTTTTTGCCTTCCAGTTGAAGTTCGAGGAGCTCCAACGACGTATGATTGCCGCAGCCTACCAGGAGATGGCCTGAGTCCGCGTGGAGTTCGGCTGGTGCCAAAGCTTTCCCGGCGGGTTGGGCTTTCAGGATCTGGAGGGTCTTGCTGCGGAATTTTGTGTGGGCGCCGGGCCAGGGTTGGAAGCCGCGCAGGCGGTTGAAGATTTCTGTGGCGGTGCGCGAGAAGTCGATCCGGCCGTCTTCTCTTTTCAGGATTGGAGCCAGTGACGATTTGGAATCGTCTTGCGGGCGCCCATGAATGGTTCCCCGCTGGAGGCCGCTTAGGGTCTCGCCCATCAGATCGGCCCCGATGGTGGCCAGTTTGGGCGCAAGAGTTTCGGCGGTGTCTTCGGGGGCTATGGCGAGTTGGTTTTGCAGCAGGATGTCTCCGGTGTCGAGGCCTGCGTCGAGGCGGATGGTGGTGTTGCCGGTGACGGTTTCGCCGCTGGCGATGGCCCACTGGATGGGTGCGGCGCCGCGATATTTGGGGAGGAGCGAGGCGTGCAGGTTGATGTTGCCGAGGGCCGGGAGATCGAGCATCCATTGCGGGATGATGCGGCCGTAGCCCACTACGATGATGGCGTCGGGTCTAAGGGCGGTGAGTTGAGTGCGGAATTCATCGTTGGTCTTGATGTGCTCGGGTTGGGTGATGGGCAGATGGAGTTTCTGCGCGGATTGTTTGACCGGAGAGGCGACCAGTTCAAGGCCGCGTCCTTTGGGGCGGTCGGGTTGAGTGACCACGAGATGGATGCGGTGGCCGGCGGAGGCGAGCTTCTCCAGCGTGGGGACGGCGAAGCGCGGGGTGCCGCAAAAGATGAGACCGAGGGCCATTGCGTGACCGGGTAATGGACGAATTGAAAAGCAACCACCGGGGTTAAACCCATTACAACCTCCTCCTCACCATTCTCCAGCCTTGATCAGCTTCTTGATTTTGCGTTTCATCAGGTCACGCTTTATGGCGCTGAGGTGGCTGAGGTAGAGCTTGCCATTCAGGTGATCGGTCTCGTGCAGGAAGGCGCGGGCTAACAGTTCCTCTCCGGTCTTTTCGTAGACTTTACCGTGGACGTCCTGCGCTCGAACTGTGACTTTGTTGGGCCGGGTTACGTTTTCGCGGAAGTCGGGGATGCTGAGGCATCCTTCGCTCTGGGTGTGTTTGCCTTCGCTATGAATGATCTCGGGATTAATCAGGACGAGCTTGGCTTCCGGGTCGTCTTTGAAGGTGACGTCGATGACCGCGATGCGTCGGCTGATGCCGATTTGCGGGGCGGCGAGGCCGACGCCGTGGGCTTCATACATCGATTCGAACATGTCTTCGATGAGCTTTTCGAGTTCGGCGTCGAAGACGGTGACTTTCTCGGCGGCCTTTTCGAGGACGGGGTTGCCGTATTTTACGATCGGATAGATCATCAGAAGTTTTTCAGTTGCTGGCAGTAGCCTTGAAAGTTGCGCAAAGTTTCAATCATGGAGTCGCCGCCGAATTTTTCGAGAGCGCTGCGAGCTATGGTAAGAGCGACCATGGCTTCGGCAGCGACCCCGGCGGCGGGGACGACACAGACATCGGAACGTTCGTAAGCGGCTTTGACGGGCTCGCGGGTCGAAAAATCCACCGACTGCAGCGGACGGCGTAAAGTGGAAATCGGTTTGAGGTAGCCACGGACGCGGATTTCTTCACCATTCGAGATGCCGCCTTCAATGCCTCCGGCGTTGTTATGGGTGCGCGAAAATGCTGTGAAACCCGTGCCGGCGGCGTATCCGATTTCGTCGTGCACCTGGGAGCCGGGAACAAAGGCCGCAGCCACTCCGGAGCCGATTTCTACGGCTTTGACAGCTTGCAACGACATTACCGCCGCCGCGAGTTGGGCGTCGAGGCGCTCGTCCCATTGCGCGTAGGTGCCGAGGCCGGGCGGGATATTGTGGGCGACAACTTCGAAGACGCCGCCGAGAGAGTCTCCGGTCTTGAGGACCTTGTCGACTTCTTCCTTCATTCGCTGCTCTATCCGAGCGTCGGCGCAGTTTAGCAGCACATCGTCACGCTCGTAGAGAGCTTTGATTTTTTCCCAGGCGATATAATCGGGCAACGTGACGCTGCCCGTCGTAACGACGTGGCTGAGGACCTCGATGCCGAGTGCCTCGAGGAAAAGTTTGGCGATGGCGCCGATTGCTACCCGGGCTGCGGATTCGCGGGCCGAGGCGCGCTCGAGGATATAGCGGGCCTCGGGAAAATTGTATTTCAGAGCGCCAGCAAGGTCGGCGTGCCCGGGCCGCGGCGACGCGACTCGCTTGTGTTTGGCGGGGTCGCCGTCACCGACGGGTAAAGACTCCTGCCAATTCTTCCAGTCGCGGTTTGCGAGTTCGACCGAGATGGGCGAGCCGATGGTGATGCCGTGGCGGATGCCGGAAAGGATGTGGGCGGTGTCGCGCTCGATCTTCATGCGTCCGCCGCGGCCGTAGCCCTGTTGGCGGCGCCAGAGTTCTCGGTCGAGGAAGGCCTGGTCGATTTTCAGTCCGGCGGGGACGCCGGAAAGGAAGGCGACGAGGGCCTCGCCGTGGGATTCTCCTGCGGTAAAGTAGCGCAACATAAACGTTCGATTGTACCTGATGCGGGGCGGAGGTCTGGGCCGGCGTACCATCGGTCTCATCGGTCCGCCGGTGGATGAACGGCCCCTTAAAATTTCAGTGCAACCGAAAGCCGTGGCTCAGGCTACAATAATCTAGCTTTGCTACTTGAACGCGCCCGCGCCACTGATCATTCTCCTCTGGCCTGATAGGAGGACCTGTGTGCCCCCACGCACAGATCCGGGAAGCCCGGACCATTCGGTGTGTTCTGATTCATGATCATGTGCTGCTGCGTCAAGGTTTACGGCGGCTGCTTGACGACGAACCGGACATGCACGTAGTCGCGGAGGCCGGGAACGCGGCCGAGGCGCTGGAGGCAGTACTTCAACATCAGCCCGAGATGGTGATTGCGGATGCGCATCTTTCCGATTGCGCGGCCGATCAGATCGACCGGCTGATTCGGCAGGGATCTCCTGAAAGCAAGGTGCTTCTGCTGACATCGCAGGAAGTGGAATCGGCGGAGGGAGCCGGTGTCGCCGCACGGAAGACTTCAGCGGCGGAACTGGTGGAGATGGTGCGGAAGACGCTCGACGTGGAGAGGGCGGTCAACCGGGATATACGGGCGAAGGGCGTGGCTGAGTTTCCGCTCGAAGAAGTGGTGCCTCGCAAGCGCGTGTTGACAACGCGCGAGCGCGAGGTGCTGAAGCTGCTGGCTGAAGGACGGACCGTGCGCTCGGCGGCTGGGGTGTTGGGACTCAGCGCCAAGACGGTGGACGCGCATAAGTTTAACCTCATGCGGAAATTGGGGATTCACAATAAGGCAGAGTTGGTGATGTGGGCGATTCAGAAGAGAGTCGTGAAGCTGCCGGTGAATTTCTAGACAGCCGGAATTAGAAGGCCGCTCTTCATTCGTCGAAGAGGCTTACTCAGCCCCTTCGCACGGTTGCATCTGTATGCTCATCAGCCGGCTCGCTTTGCTGGCGGGATGGACGAATGCGTCCGCACCCCAATCGGCTAGCCTCCAAGGGCAGCGGCGGCTAACTCCTGGAGGCTTGCCACTGTCAGGTCAGGGGTGGCGCTGGCGGACTTGACGGCGCCTACACCCGGTCTGGCTGAGGGGCGGTTCACCCAGACCGTGGCCAGCCCCAACGCCTGGGCTGGAACTACGTCGTGGTAAATGCTTTGGGCGACGTGCAGGACGCGGTGGGCCGGGGCGTGGATGCGGTTGAGGGCTAGCTCGAAAATTTTGAGAGACGGCTTGTAGGCCTGGGCTTGCTGGGCGGTGATGACTTCATCGAAATCGACTCCCAGTTGGGGGCGCGTGGCGGCGAAGAGGTCGTCGTCGATATTGGAAAGGATCGCGAGGCGGAAGCGCGACTTGAGTTGGCGCAGGGCCGCGACTGTGTCGGGCCAGGGCTTCCAGGTGGGCAGGGATTCGGCGAGGGAGCGGACTTGTTCTTTCGTGGGCGTGAATTTTAGTTCATCACCCAACTGGCGAACTACCGAGGCCAGGACCTCTTTATAAAGTTGGTAATTGGCTTCCGCGCGCTGTTCGAAATCTCCATAAAGTTTGAGCAGGCTGGCATCTTCGATCTGTTTTTTGTGCGCGGCGAGGATGCGGTGGAGCGCCGGGAGCAGTCCTGCTTCCCAATTGATAAGAGTGCCATAGCAGTCGAAGGTAAGGATTTCGTAGCGGGTGAAGTCGAGCATGCTGATGTGTGTATTATCCCAAAACTCGCTGCTGAAACCAGGGCAAGCCACTCATGCCAGAGTCAAAAACCCACCCTACCCGATTCCACCAAGAACGCGGGACAAGAGTGGGCGCACTTCTGTTTCCCGAAATCATTGAGGCGAATTGCTCTCGCGTCGCGTTGTTGGGGCAATCGTTTTCGGTCCAGGGTAGGGTGCCCGCTTCGCATCGCTGAAGGGACCAATGCGTCCGTCCCACTGCCAGTTCAGGGCACGGGGAGTTACTTTACCGCTGCTGTGTCAGGCCGGGCAAGATGGGTGATTTTTCCGTTCGATTCGAATCCGGATTCGTGATGATCGCTGACTGGTTCCGCGGCTGGTTCTTCCGGGCCAGCAGATTTTTTGGGATTCAGGAATTTTTCGGTGTTCAACAGTGGGCGGCCTAACGACGCGTTGTAGCTAGTCCAGGGGCCCTCAAGGGTGGAGTCGCGTTCGAATTGGACGCGCATGGCTTCCATTTTGGAGTCAAGATCGTCGAGGTAGTGGAGCATTAAAGCCTCGGGGAACATGGGAAGCTTGGGCGAGCCGAATTCGTATTCGCCGTGGTGGCTGATGATGAGATGCTCGATCATCGTTTTCAATTCCGCGGGAAATCCGGGCAGGTGCGCCAGCTTGGCTTGCAGCATCTCGAGCTCGATAATCATGTGGCCCAGGAGTTGACCTTTGGTCGTGTAAGTGAACGAGCGGTTGTAGGTGAGCTCGTGGATCTTGCCGATGTCGTGGAGGAAGGCGCCGGTGAGAAGAAGATCGCGGTTGACCTGCGGATAGTTGCGGCTGATCAAGTCGCAGGAGCGGAACAGGGAGACGACGTGGTCGAGAAGGCCGCCGATGCAGGCGTGGTGGAGGGTTTTCGCGGCAGGGGCGCTGCGGTAAGCGGCGGAGACTTCGGGATCGGACAGGAAGGCTACGACCAGGGCCTTGAGATGCGGGTTCTCAAAAGTGGCGACAAAGCTTGCCAGCGTGCGCCAAAGTTCATCGATGTCTTTTGTCGTTTTAGGGAGATAGTCGGCGTACTCGATTTCGGAGTCGCCAAGTTTGCGGAGTTTGTGAATGGTGAGTTGGAAGCGTTGTTTGTATTTGTTGATCAGGCCCTTCACTTTCAGAAAATCGTCTTGCTCGAAGGCTTCGAGGACTTCTTCGACGTTGTCCCACATTTTGGCTTCGAGCTGGCCGCTGCGGTCGCCGAGAGTCAGCGCGAGGTACGGATCCCCGGTTTTCTTGGGCTTAATCTGCTTGGTGACGACTACGAAAGTCGACGTGATGATCTTATTTTCTTGGCGCTGGCAATCTGAGATGTAGAAATCCTTCATGGGTAGTTGAAGTATAACCCGGCCGAGTGGGGCTAACTAAAGCTTCGTTTCGGGGGATGGTGGAGCCTTTTCCGGTCGTCGTTCCCGACCCGCGGCGGCGAGGCAAAGCCCACCTCAAGCCGCGCGGAGGCCGACGGCGGACTGCAGATTCGTCTCTTCAGGGGAATGACAAAGAGCTGGGAGGTTCCTCTGTTTCGAATATTAATCCGTCCCGGCGATTAGATTAGATGATGCCGAGTTTCTTGTGTTTTTTCTTGTTGAGCTTCTTGGCGGCGCTTTCTTTGGGAGCGGCGGTATCGACAGGGAGGGTCTGGTTCGGACTCTTGCCGGTGTCGTCGTAGCCCGGCGCGCAGGCCAAGTAGGCGTCTTCGCGCAACTTGGTGAGGTAGGTGCGGAGAGCCGGTTGCATCTTCTGGTAGTAAAGGGCGTCCTGAATTTTGGGCAGGGCTTCTTTGAAAGGAGGAACGCCGGCCTGCTGGTGATCAACGACCTTGAGGATGACATAGCCCTGCTTGGTTTGGATCACGTTGGTGACTTCTCCGGTTTTCAGGGAGAAAGTGGCATCCTCAATCGTCTTGGCAAGTTTGCCGCGCTCAAAGTCTCCGAGCAAGCCACCGTCAGCGGCGGTGGGGCCATCGGAGTATTTCTTGGCGATGTCCTCGAAGTTGGCGCCGCCCTTGATTTGTTTGAGGAGATCCTCGGCCTTGGCCTGGGCTGCGGCGAGCGCGGCGGCATCGGGTACCTGTTTCGCGGCGTCATCGACCGGGTGTTGTTCGGCAGGGGTTGAGCTGGCGGTGTTGGGTTCGGTTGCGGGTGAGGCCGCGGGCGTCACTTTGGGAGCAACGAGAATCTCACTGAGCCGGACTTGTTCCGGCTGCGTCATTTCAGACTTGTGATCCTGGTAAAACTTCTCTTCCTCCTCTTTGCTGAGGGAGATTTTGCCACCGACTTCCTCGTTAATGACTTTGCGAGTCACGATCTGATTGCGCTGGGTCTGCTTGAAATCTTCCCAGGAGATGCCCTGCTTTTCCGCTTCCTTTTGCAGCGCCTCAAGGTCGGGCAGCTTCATGTCTTTACGCATCTGGTCGAGCTGCTTGATGAGCTCGGTGTCCCCGCTAATTTGGAGATCCTTGGCTTTTTCGAGGAGCAGCTGCTGATCGATAAGGTCGCGGAGGACGTCTTTCTCGCGGTTGGCGTAAACCGCGTCGGCCTCGTTGGGATTCTGCGCCTTGACTTCGTCACGGAGCTGGTCTTTGCTGCGCTCGTACTCCGACTTGGTGATGATCTGATTGTTGACGTGGGCGACGATTTCTTCGACCACTTGTCCGGATTGTCCGGCGGCTGGTCCGGACTGTCCGGCCGAGAGTCCGGGTGCGCAGGCGAGAGCGAAAAGAATCAGGGAGAGCTTTTTCATAGGATTTGATGCTGGCCGCTACGCTAGCTGGGCTTGCGGCGGGCTTGATCCGATTCACTTATTTTACCCTGTCCGTGAGCCGCGCGGTTGATACCGGGACTCCTCACTACGGGGTGATCGGTTCGCTGCTTGATTGGACGCCGGTTGTCGTCGGGAAGTTGGCCGCAGTTATGCGGTGCGGAGCAGGGCAAGGGCGGTGCGGTCGTCCGTGGCGGGGGCGTGGGCGGTGAATTCTGCGATTGAGTCCAGGACGGTGGTGCACAGGGCCTGGGCGCTGGTCGAGGGGGCGATCTGGAAGACCTGTTTGACCCGCTCGAGGCCAAAAACTTCCGAAGAGCCATTGGTGCGGCCTTCGCTGTCGACCACTCCGCGCGAGACGATGAGCAGAGAGGCGCATTTTTCGAGGCCGACAGTAGGGGCTTCGCAGGTAGCGTGGGAGAACAGGCCAAGTGGCAGGCCGGTAGAGCCGAGTTCGGAGATGCTGGTGCTGTCACGCAGAAGGGCGGAAGTGTGGCCGGCGTTGGTGTAGCAGAGGGTGCCGAATCTTTCGTGGTAGCAGGCGATGAAGGCTGGGCAGGAGCGGGGGCCGCAGCACAGTTCGAGAAGGCCGCGATTGAGACGCAGACAGAGTTCGGTCATGGCGTCAGACTCGTTGATGTCGGCGGGCGCGAACAGTTCTGCGCCGACGGTGCGGAAAATCTGCTGGGCGGCGGCGAGGACGGGTCGATTTTCCTCACGACGTCCAGCGACGTCGAGCAGGCCGATGAGGACGCGTTCGGGGCTGGCGCGGATGGCGTCATAGAAATCTCCGGCGACGCGGTTGCCAACGAAGACGGCGGCGAGGTCGACTCCGGTGATTTTCGGGAAGACGGCAGGGACAGGCTCGACGGGGGCGGGCGTGACGGGGTCGGCAGAGTGGAAGCGCGGAAGCACGGCAAAAGCTCAACCGGGAAAGTAGCACATAGGGCACGGGGGCAGCAAAGCGCGCTGCATAGCCTGGGGCGCTGTCGCGCATGAAAGCGCTGGTATGCATATGTAGTGTTCGGAAGGAGAAATCTGGAGCAAATTTCTTGCCCGAGCCAGGACCGGGATAAAAGGGTGCTTATTGCGTGATCGCAATTCATCACGGGTTGCCGGGCTGAGCCGAAGCCTATGAACAAAAGATGATGACTGTTCTCGAGATGACGAGAGCGAAACCCGGAGCACTTCAGTTCCACATCCATCGTGATCGATCGAATGCGAACCGGTTCGTGATCTACGAGGTATGGAAAGATATATACGCACTCCGCTTCTTTGATTAGGCTGACAGGCCTGGCGCGGTATTAGCGTGGGACAATGCGAGGAGTCAAGGCTTCAAGAAGTCCTCCACGAACTCATCAAACTTCTTCGGCTGGTCCAGCATAACGAAGTGCCGTGACCCATCGACCCGCAAAACCGTCACGTTCGGCATCGACTTGTACGCACCCTGGTACAGCTCGTCGACCCCCTGCGTTCCATTCACCTTTAGCGTCGAGTCAAACGGATACAGCATCAGCGTCGGCGTGCTGATCTTCGCAAGCTCCGGTCGCATGTCTGTTTGCAGGTCCTCGAACATCGCCTTCGCCACAACGTGCGCATCGGAGTCTTCCGAATTCTTCCTCACCAGCGGGCGACCTTCCGGATTGAGCACCAATGTCTCCGCCGACCGCTCCGCGCCTGCCTTCCGCTTATCCGCATCCTGTTTCTCAATCTTGTCTTGCATCTGCTCCGCCTGCGGCCTGATCATGTCAGGCGTCATCTGCGGCCCGAACATCATCCCGAGAAACGGCAGTGAGTCGACAAGCACAATTTTTTTCACGTCATTCGGATACTTGGCCGCGAGCATCAGCGTGAGCAGCCCACCCAACGAATGCCCGATCACCACCGGCTTCGTGCTCAGCCCGGCGCAGTAGGCATGCAACTCATCGACGATTGCGGGCAGAATCTCACCCGTTGCATTCGGTCCCGCAGGTTGTCCGGCAAACCCGTTCACCTGCACCAGGTGCAGCCGGTAGTGCGGCGCCAACCGCTTTGCTTCGCCAGCCCACACTTCGCGCGAACTCGTCAGCCCCGGTACCAGCACCACATCGGGCCTGCCCGCTGTGCCCTCATCCACGACGGTGAACCTTGTCGGTAAGGCCGCCTTCACCTGCGCGACACAGAGCAATGGAAACCCGCTCACCACAAACGCCACCGCTGCCAGCCACTGCATCATCTTCGTCATCGCTATGCTCCTTCCTGTTTTCAAGGCTATTTCCTCGTTGCGCCCCAGCCCTATTCCGCCATGGCAATTCCTACTTCACACTGAGATCTTTCAATGCAAAGA
>Ga0123356_10000685_pt1 | contig 37562 bp, 34 predicted proteins | sample TergutEmb28metaG_2_FD_92546 | JGI IMG/M metagenome (GOLD analysis project Ga0123356, IMG submission 92546) | Embiratermes neotenicus P3 segment gut microbial communities from Petit-Saut dam, French Guiana - Emb289 P3 | ecosystem: Host-associated > Arthropoda: Insects > Digestive system > Gut ...
GTGAAGCGTTTTAGAGCTTTGCAGAATATTTCACAATTGAATCTTGCAAATAGCGCCGGACTTACACATAATTTTATTAATGATATAGAAAACGGCAAAAAAGGCATTTCTGCAAGAACGCTTGCCAAACTTTCGATCGCATTAAAGGTAGAGCCGTATCAACTTTTTCTGCCTGAAAATATACTTAATAACGATGCGATGAGTTATGTAAAATATTTTAATGACTCGCTTCATAAGTTTGTAAACGAACTTACCCAGCAATATATCGGCAATAATTAAAACAACAACTATTACAGCCGTAGCGAAGAGCACTGGTAGGTGACATACGGCTGAGGTAGATAAATGCCACGTCAAAACGTGTGTTGACAGATGTCAGCCGTCCGGAACCTGCTAGGGCTATGCGTTACGGCTGATATTTTTTTGGTTTTATATGTCAAATAGTGTCAACTAATCGAGCGTATCAAAAAAAAGCTGCTCAACCTGACGCTTTTTAGCAATCAGGCGAACAGCCTTTTTCAGAATCAAACTGTTACTTTTAGTTAGCAGCTCTGATTTCTAAATGCTGAATATCTACGTCCCAAGTGTTGTTATCGTTAACACAGCGAAGCTCGACTGAAACAGTTCTGCCTCCCTGGTTATGCGAAACAGTAATTGACTGATCCCTTACAGTTGTTCCGGCAAAGTTTAAGATGCCAACGGCTGTTCCGTTAACTCTAAGCTGAACCTGAGCTGTGTTATTATTGGTTGATCTTCCGCGAACTGTAAATGTGTGTCTGTTATTTGCAAAATATTGATTGTAGGAAATTCTGTCGTCATTTGCATAAAGTCTTACGCCGTTAAATGGTGAGCTTATGTTACCTGTGTATTGTCCGCCTTTTGTCATGCTCTGAGCTGTAACAGTTGTAACGCCATTATTAGTGGTTGTACCGCCGCCGTTGCTTGGAGGATTGTTATTTGCGGGAGGATTATTGTTTGCAGGAGGTGTTGTTGTTGTTCCGCTTCCGCCTAAAGTGGTGTTGCCGTATCTGAGTGTATAAGCAGTAATATTGTAAGTTCCGTTACTTGGAGCTTCCCAGCCTTCAACTTTAAGCATAACTTCTCTTAAGTTAGCGCTCATTCCGCCCCATCTTCTGTTCCATTCATTAAAGATTGATGTAACATCGATAGAACCGCTTGTTCTTCTTGACTGTCTTACTGCCCAATATTGTGTAAAATTGCCGCTTCCCTGTACGTGAGGGCCATTTACAGTTGTTCTATAAAGGTCGTATCCGTTAAATGTACCTGCAGATGTTCCTCCGGGTGGTCTAAAGTCTCCCCAGCTTTCTACAATGTAATACTCGATTAAAGGACTGCCCATAACCCAGCCGTAAACAGAAAGATAATTGTTCCTGTTGCCAGGGTTAAAATTATTTGCTGTATAATTAATTGTTATTTGTCCAACTTGAGTATGGTTTTGATTATTAAATCTTTTACCGACTCTTGCCAGGAAATTTCCATTTGGTCTTCCGGCATTCCATGATGCGCTGAATGTTCCGTTGTTGTTAACGGTCATTGTTCCATTGGAAACGCCGCTATTACTCTGCCAATACTCCCAATCCCAGCCATTGGTTGTTCCAGTTCTGTTTGATGTTACAGTAACATTCCTTGCACTTTCTTCTACGTCGTTTTCGAGCATGCCGTCAAGCTTGATGTCATCACATCCCATGAGAACAAGCCCTGCTACCAAAAGCATTGGTAACAGAATAATCCAGAAACTTTTTTTCATAATAATTCTCTATCCTCCACATTTTATTTTTGCATCCATACAGATGCTTAAATGAATTCTATCACGGGTTTTTAAATTCTGTCAAATTTTTTTTCGCAAAAAAGCGAAAATTTTGCAAATTTTTTTCAAAATTTCACGAAGCAGGTCAAAATTTGAAAATTTCGAAAAAAAACTGTGTTTTTTCGCCTTCATTGCTGAAATTTCATTTTTTTTAGGAAAAAATTTTAAAAATTTCAAAAAATTTCCGTAAAAATAAGGGTGAGATCAAAAAAAACTGTTAAATCAGGATAGTTTTTGCGATTTTTTCACTTTCGGTTTCGTCAACTAACGCTTTTATGATAGAAATAGCCCACTCGCCAGCCGTTCCTGCAGATTTACTCGTAATTATGCTGCCATCTATGACTACACGGTCTGGAAAATGAGTACCTAACGAACATTTTTCTTCAAAACCAGGGTAACAAGTGTACTTTTTGCCGGAAATTAGCCCTAACGGAGCGAGTACAATTACGGGAGAAGCGCATATTGCACAGATAAATTTGCCCGAAATTGCCATATTTTTTAAAAGTTCGCCTGTTTCCCTGGAGGCGGCAAGATTTTCTGCACCCGGAAGTCCGCCAGGAATAATTACAGCATCCCAATTATCGGCCTGTACGCCAAGGTCTGCCAGTGTCGTGTCTGCAATCAACTTGATTTTGCCCCACCTGCTGGTAACTGTTAAGCTGCCGGAAATGGAGGCAGTTGTCACTTCTATTCCCGCGCGGCAAAGGTAATCTATGGGGGTTATAGCTTCTACATCTTCAAAACCATCTGCAAGCAGAACAAGAGCTTTTTTATTCATTGGTTAATTTAGCGGTTGCGCCGTTCATCTTCAGATTTACATTCAATACACATTAGAGCGTAGGGAATAGCTTCCAAACGATCCTGGGGAATCCATTTGCCGCATTTAATACAATGACCGTATTTACCCTGTTTAATGCGTGTAATAGCAGATTCAATCATTTTAAGGCGTTTTAATTCCTGAGCGCCAATTGCTTCGATCATCTTTCTGTCGATATCATCAGAAGCTATGTCGGCAAGGTCTTTGGGTTCTACACCGCCCATTATTTCTTTGAAATCTTCACTACTGGCAACTAAATTATCTACAATTTCATTTCTTAAGACCACCAGAGCGGTTTCCATTTTTAAAAGGAAATCCTGATCAATTGGCTGGATTTTTTTCTTCTTTTTTGCTGGTGCAGCCATTGTACCCCTCCTTAGCTACAAGAGTTTGGAGTATTATAATATATTTTTCCAGCTTGTCAATTATTTTTTTTAGAGTATTTTGGAGTATATTTTCTGTAATTTGTATTTTTATCCTAATTTCAATATTGGGATAATAGGAGCTGTAAGCTCCAGCGCAGCAGGGAAGTCTTCCGGCTGTAAAAGGAAAGCCTCTCCGTCCATTTGGGCAAGAATTTCATGCTTGCCGGAAAATTCAACACGGTGAGCATTAAATAGGAAAGCATTAGGATTATTGGCATGTTTTCCCTTGGAAACCTGTCCTTTTATTATCAATTTATTTATTAGAGACATCTGTTTTACGCTGCATACATTATAATTGTTGGGAAGAATCTGTTTTTGCGAGCCGTAAGTCCGGTTTCCTGTCGCTCCCATTGCTAAAAGAAGGAATTTTTCATTCATGGTGAAAAGTTCCTGGTTTTTTTCATCAAGAGCCCTCAAGTTGATATAATCCACCTTATATGCTTTATCATAAACCAGAGCAGCCATATCGACCCAGAATCCGTAGGAATCGCCGGGTTTTTTTCTTTTCATTTCGTTGGTTTTATGGGTAACATATGCATCCAAACCGACAGAAAGGATATTAAAAGCCAGGAAAGGTCCTTTCCAGTTTGATGGTCCGTCTTTTGCAGTTATTAACTGTACTGCCCGGGCATACTCTATATGAGAAGGTTTAATAAGAAGATTCAGCGCATTTCCCAGATTTGGATGATCTGCGCCGTCATTACCAGTTCCCATTGGAAGCCTGAGTACTGCCATATTAGAGCGGACATGAGCAGGCGCATTATAGACAGAATAAAGCACTTCGCAGTGAGTTCCATCTCCGCCTGCGCTTATTATCAGATAAAAGGGAACAGGATCTTTTACCGCTCTTTCAATAAAACCCTTGGTTATTTCCCCTGCAGATCCTTTGCCTTCGGTAATATTTACAATTACATTCTTGTAAATTGCTCTTTGCTGGTTAGCCATGGCTTTCTTTTTGTATTCGTTAAGAATGTTAACACGGTTTTCCCATTTAGATTCAATTGCGAATCCTCCGGCAACAGGGTTTACAATAATCATGCAGCGAAGCGGACGATCTACCGATACCAAAGAGTGCTGGCAAATATCAGCAATTGCCTGTGCGAAAAAACAATCCATGTTTACAGTATAATGCATAACAGTAAAATTTGAAAGGTTTCCAGTATCATGATGCAAGCATCATCATGATGCAGGCATCATGACACTATTAAAAAAATTCCCTATAATTCGGTATTATGGCAAAATATCCTTTTGAAACAATCGAACCCAAGTGGCAGAAATACTGGGCAGAAAACAAGACATTTAAAGCAGAGGAAGATCCTGCTATTCCCAAAGACAAACGTTTGTACGTGCTTGATATGTTTCCGTATCCGTCTGCTTCCGGGCTCCATGTAGGACATCCGGAAGGATATACGGCTACTGACATTTACTGCCGTTATCTTCGCATGAACGGCTATAATGTTCTTCATCCCATGGGTTTTGATTCCTTCGGACTTCCTGCAGAAAATTATGCGATAAAAACTGGAACTCATCCCGCAGTTACTACAGCAGCAAATATCGATCATTTCCGTAAACAGATAAAAGCGCTTGGTTTTTCTTATGACTGGGATCGCGAAGTTGATACATCCGCAGAATGTTACTATCGCTGGACACAATGGATATTTTTAAAACTTTATGAAAAGGGTCTGGCTTACGAAGCGGAAAGCCCCATAAACTGGTGTCCGTCCTGTCTGACAGGTCTTGCCAACGAAGAAGTAAAAGACGGCCTTTGCGACCGCTGCGGCGAAAAAGTTACCCGCAAGCGGATACGTCAGTGGATACTCAAAATAACAGAATATGCCGAACGGCTGCTGGAAGACCTTGATACCCTGGATTGGCCGGAGCCTGTAAAACTTATGCAGCGCAACTGGATCGGCCGCAGCGAAGGCGCAAATGTGTTTTTTAAAATCGATGGTAATTCAGATTCGATAGAGATCTATACAACACGCCCTGACACCCTTTTTGGCGCAACATATATGGTACTTTCGCCTGAACATCCGCTTGTAGAAAAAATTACAACCCGGGAACAGAAACAGGCAGTAGCCGCGTATATTGAATCTGCAGCCAGAAAAAGCGATCTTGAACGTACAGACCTTGCAAAAGAAAAAACTGGCGTTTTCTGCGGTGCATATGCTATTAATCCTGTTAATGATCAAAAGATACCCATCTGGATAGCCGACTATGTTCTTATATCTTACGGAACCGGAGCTATCATGTCAGTTCCGGCGCATGATGAAAGAGACTGGGAATTTGCCAAAACATTCGGGCTTCCTATAATTCAGGTTGTCGCTGATAATTCTGGCGATACCGGCTCTTCCAGTGAACCTGCAGAATGTACAACAGGCGATGGTTATTCTGTAAACTCAGGTTTTATAACAGGGCTTCCTACTGCAGAAGCAAAAATAAAAATTACAACATGGCTGGAAGAAAAAAAACTTGGAAAAAAAGCTGTAAACTACAAATTGCGGGATTGGATATTCTCGCGCCAGCGGTACTGGGGCGAACCCATTCCAATTGTACACTGCGAAAAGTGCGGAATTGTACCATTGCCGGAAAGCGAATTGCCGTTAAAGCTGCCCGAAGTTAAATCCTATACGCCGACTGGTACAGGGGAGTCTCCGCTTGCCGGTATCGAAGAATGGGTAAATACTGTTTGCCCAAAGTGCAAAGGAAAAGCAAGAAGGGAAACAAATACAATGCCGCAATGGGCAGGTTCATGCTGGTATTATATCCGTTACCTTGATCCAAAAAATGACAAATTATTTGCAGCCAAAGATAAAATTGATTATTGGCTGCCTGTAGACCTTTATGTAGGCGGCGCAGAACATGCAGTTTTACACTTATTGTACAGCCGTTTTTGGCATAAAGTTTTGTACGACTTTGGTCTTGTTAATACAGTTGAACCATTCCAGCGGCTTATTAATCAGGGAATGATTCTGGGCGAAGACAATCAAAAAATGAGCAAAAGCCGAGGTAATGTTATTAACCCCGATGATGTAATAAAAGAGTACGGGGCAGATTCCATGCGTGTTTATGAAATGTTCATGGGGCCGCTGGAAGTTAGTAAGCCGTGGGTGACTGCAGGCCTTGTTGGAGTTTCGCGGTTCCTGGAACGGTTATGGGTTATGAGCGAAAAATGCAGTTCTGCGCCGCATGACCAGGCAGATAATGACCTTGTTAAACTTTTGCACCGGACAATTAAAAAGGTAAGCGAGGATACTAAATCCCTGAATTTTAATACAGCAATAAGCGCTATGATGATCTACTCCAACGAACTTGCAAAATTAACGGAAATCCCGCGTTTCTTGTGGGAACCGCTTGTTATTATGGCTGGTGCATATGCTCCTCATTTAGCGGAAGAACTCTGGGAAAAACTTGGAAACAAGGCATCTGTTTCAGGCTGTTCATGGCCTTTATATGATGAATCCTTAACGCGGTTTGATGAGGTTACTATAGTAGTCCAGGTAAATGGCAAAGTCCGTGATAAATTTACTGTTGCCGCCGGAACCAGTGCAGATGATTTGGAAAAAACGGCTCTGGCTATGGAAAGCATACAAAAATGGCTAACCGGGCAGACAATAAAAAAGATTGTAAGTATTCCAGATAAACTGGTTAATATTGTGATTTTATGCTAAAATAGTAATATGGCGTCTAAAAACGTGTTAAATGATCCATATTTCCGCGAAGACCCTGGAGCCGGAATACAGCGTGTATCGGTTCATGGGTTTGATCTGGAAAAAAACTTTTCCATATGGAAAGCCTGGCGTACAAACGACGGGCGGGTTCTTCCGAATGCAAACAGCGGTTATGAGCTTGTTAATGATCCGTTCGAAACTGGCAGTTTAATTAAACTTACCTCTTATTTTGATCCGTCTTTGGCTGGTAAAGCTTTTGGCGGATATGGCATGAGAGCATCAATTAATCCTGCTTTGGAAATTGATAATCAAACATTTGTAGAGTTTGATCTTTACTATCCAAAAAGCGCTGTTGGAAAATATATGAGATTTGAAATCTGGTCAACATCTACAGGAGGCGAAGGTTTCCAGGGTGAGGCTGGCTTTCCCGGTAATAACAGAACCCAGGTTTATATAAGGACATCGGACATTGAAAGTCTTGCGCAGATAAAACCTGAATGGATAGGGTTTCATAACGGCGAAACCTGGTATAAAAAAGCCATTTGTGCGATAACGCCTGTTTCATCGGGAAGCTGGGATTTTCTTAATATCGATTTACATACAGAGATGGGCATCAAACTTGAAAATGATCAGCTTTTAATCGGTAATATCCGGATTACAAAAGGAGACAAAAACGGCGTTCCGATACCCGATATTATAAATGAAAAAAATTATTCCGAAGTTGAACCTATCCGGAAAAAATATAATGCAGATAATGGTTATTTTTTAATGGGTACTGTCAGGCCAAGAACCAAAACATCTGCACAATTTGATGTAAATTCTTTAATGGGGTATCACTTTGAAATTATTGTAGATGAAAATAATTTAAAACCGGAATGTCATGTTAGGCCGCCTAAATGGCTCATGGAAGAATTTCCAAAATTTAAATTTAAATATGACGGCGAAGGTTCTGAATGGGATATTCCTACTCAGATATTTACTGCAATAAGGGATGCAGGTGATTATAAAATACATGGTCACTGTCTTGCGTGGATTAATCAGTCTCCTCCATGGATGAGGCAGATATTGCCTGAAAATGTAACATCGATGCAGTGGAATTCAGACGGTTTATATTTTACCGGCGGCACAAATGCAATAGGGCCGTATTTAAAGGTTAATAAAAATACTGCAAGGCGCATTTATTTTAACCATATACTTTATGAAATGCGGCATTTAATGTCTACAGATGAAAGATACGGTTCAAGTAAGGAACGCGGTATAATTCCGTTCCATTCATTCGATATTGCCAATGTAGAAATACATGAAAGCCGCCACAGCACAATTACCAAAGAGCATCCCAATGAATGGAAAGCTGCGCTTAGGCACGTTTCATGGCTTATGGCAATGTCAGATAACGAAATCGGAGACATAAGGCAGAATTACATTTACCTGCTTTATAAATTTGCGCATATTGCCGTTCCCAATGCGCAGATGGCGGAAAAATACAAAGCCGGGTATAACGATCCGGAAATTGTTCCTGAATATATGAAGCTGGATAATCATGATGATAACGGTTGTATCGATGCCTTTGTTCTGGAAAAACAGCCCATACTTGTTTACAACGATTACGAAATTAATGTTTGGTCAAAAATGAAAGTTGCCTACAACATGATCACAGAAGTTAACACAGCATGGAGAACAGATCCGCTGTATGACGGCAGAAACCTGATTGAATGTATGGGTATTCAGGGTCATAGTGTTGTTAATCCGACTATTGCAAGCCAGAATCAGCGTTCGGTTGCGCTGCTTGCAGACCTTATCGAAGACGGATTACTGGATTCAATCTGCTATTCAGAACTTGATATAAAGCAGCCGGACGGCGCTCCCGGCGGCGAAGCTCTTGCACCCTCTGTTTTGAATCAGAAACAGGCGGATGCAATCGGGTATCAGTATGCTCTTTTCTTTAAAATATTCGAAAAATACAAAAAATATATTGACCATGTAATTATCTGGAGCCCCTTTGGTTCAAGCTGGATGAATAGTTATGTGTTTTTTGATCATGAACAAAATGCAAGCCAGGCTTATTATGCAATAATGGAACCGGATAAATTTATCCAGGGGCATTCTTATCTGGATGAATATTTTGAAGGCGAATACGAAAGAATAAAAGCCGATCCTAAACCCGAAGTATAAAAAAAGCTGCCCAATCTGACCGCTTTTAAGCGATCAGGCGGACAGCCCTTTTTGCAGTTAACTAATAAATTAATTAGTTAGTATTTCTCGCTGATGTAATAAGTGCGCCGAGTACCATTAAGTGTGTTGCAACTGTTGCTAAGTACGTAAGACCAAACTGGTTGAAGTCTTTAAATAATCCAATAACATCAACAATAACAATGAAGACTGCATACACGATAATTACGATTAACATCAATAATTCGATTCTTGGAATTGCAATCTTAAATAATTTCAGTAATAATAATGCACCTGCGATTACTCCAATGACTGCTAAAACGATGGTGAAAATAGGACCAAGTCCACTACTACTTGTTCCAAAAATCGCTACAGACATGTCGTTAAAGTCGCCTTTTTTGTCAAAACCCAATATCCCGTTTACAAAAAGATACAGGGCAGCCGCGATGTACAGTAAAAAATTACCAATTCTATCCATAAATTAAATCCTCCTGCCTTATTATACACTATTGCTGTTATATTGTAAGTAGGCGAAAAGTGTGATATAATCATTTTGTGAACACAGCTTTAACAACAGAAAAATTAGACACTTTTTTTAAAAGTTTTCTTGATCTAGATGGCTTGGCGTCTGCAGACAGTTCTTTAAACGGAATTCAGGTTGATAATGACGGCGCCCCTGTAAAAAAAATAGCCTTTGCTGTTGATGCAGCCATGGAAACATTTGAACAGGCAGCGGCTTTAGGCGCCGGTATGGTTTTTGTTCATCATGGGCTTTTTTGGGGTGCGCCGCTTAGGATAGCGGGAAATTTGCGGAAACGCATTAATTTCCTTTTAAAACATAATATTTGTTTGTATGCAGTGCATCTGCCTTTGGATCAGCACCCAAAGTTCGGGAACAATGCTGTTTTGGCAGAGCTTTTAGGGCTGGAAAATATCGAGCCTTTCGGCGCATATCACGGCAAAAAAATCGGTTACAAGGGAACTTTCCCCAAACCTGTAACGATAGACGAAGTTGTAAAAAAAATCAGTTTTAACGGAAGACCGCCTGCTGGTTTTTTCCCTTTCGGAAAAAAAGAGTGCGCAACTGCAGCAATAATGTCAGGCGGTGCTGCGGACAGCGCAAGGGATGCTTTGGAAGACGGCGTAGATTTGTTTGTTACAGGCGAACCCTCGCATAGTATTTATCATGACTGTCTGGAAGGAAAAATGAATATGGTCGCAGGCGGTCATTATTCAACCGAGGTTTGGGGGCTTCAGGCTGTCATGAATCATTGTAAAACAGAGCTTGGTTTGGATGCCGAATTTCTGGATATTCCTACCGGATTATAATATTTTATTTGGAGTAAATAAATGAAAATTTTTTCTAAAGAGATTTTTACCAAAGATTGTTTTCAAAAGCATAAGGTTTTGCCGTTGTCGCTTACTGCTTTTGTAATTCTTCTGGATCAGATTACCAAGGCAATTATTGTTTTATTAAAACCGGATTTTGGGTTAATAAAAGATGTATTTGATAACGGCTTTTTATGGATTTGGCATGTACGGAACAAAGCCATCGCTTTCAGCATCGGCGAAAACCTGCCGGAGGTAATTAAACCTGTCCTTTTTATTATTGTTCCCATTTTGGTTTTGGTTTTTCTCATATGGTATTATTTTAGATCCGAAGAATTTACGCAATTACAGCGTTGGGCTGCAGCAGGTATTATAGGCGGCGGTCTTGGTAATATAACAGACAGGATTTTCAGGCCGGATGGAGTAGTAGATTTTATCAGCGTAAACTTTTACGGTTTTCTTGGGTTTGACCGCTGGCCTACTTTTAATGTCGCAGATTCTTCTGTTGTTGTTTGCTGTATAATACTGCTTGTCTCCATGTTTATTCCCGAAAAAAAATCTTTGGCAAAGGAAGAGATAAATGAATAAAAAAGTAAACACCTTATTATTTATTCTTGGAGCTACTTTTTTTAATGTTATAATTGCCGTAATCAGCTTTATATTGCTGTTAATTCTTTATGCGTCTTTTATTGTTCCAAGGTTATCCGGCGGAGCTCAATCATGGGCTTTTTCACTTATATTTTTGTCTTCCATAGCTATTTCCATTTTAGTTTACCGCATAGCGCTTAAATTCCTGCTTGCCAGGATAAATGTAGAAAAATATTTTGATCCTCTTTTTGTCAGAAGGAATATAAAAAAACCGCCTTCACGGCCTGAATAATTGTACAAAGCGCTCAGGTGAAATATCTACAGCGCCGAAACCGGTTTTATAATCCAGAGGCATTCCAAGATCAAAAAAAGAAAAACCGTTTTCTTTAAGATAATAAGCAGTTAATATGATCTGGACAGTTCCGGCATTATCTTCATCGTAAAACCCGGAATAACTGGTATAAACTTTCCCGCAGACTACGCCGAATTCTCCTGCGGCAAATTTGCCGTTCCGGTATAGCGCAAAAGAAAAAGGATAGGGTTTTGAACAGGGAACGAGGGGCGAATTATGAGATATGTCAGATATTTCTCTGATTTTTTTTATATTTTCCACCAAAGGAGGGGTAAGCCAGTCACAGCCGTGTTTTTCTACACATCGATCTATTATATAATCAAAATCAGCATTAGCTCTTAATTCATAACGGTTTAACAGCCGTCGTATCGATTTTTTAACATGAAGATTTTCAAAAAACAGGGCAGATCTTACCAGGTGCAGTTTTGGTAAAAGAATGTAAAACGGGTCTTCGTCCTCCTGTGCCATGTTCATGGACATAACCAGAAACCCTGCTTCCATCAGATTTGCTATAAAATCGGGGTTAAAATCTCCGGCTAGACAAAATTCTTCGTTGTAGTTTGATGCCAGCATTGCATCTACGACCTTATGGCAATCGTCCTCCGGTGATATATATATGTATCCGGACGTATATTTTAACTCCATTCGTTAATACCTCATTAATATTTAAAGAGCCGGGCTATTGACCATTTTTCATGTTTATTTTAAACTAAAAATCGGTTTTTGTATTAAAAGAAACTTGATTTGCTAAAGCAAATCTTAGATATATAGGAGAAGATACCATGAAACGCACTTATCAACCCAGTAAAGTAAAGAGGAACCGTAAATTTGGGTTCCGTGCCCGCATGAAGACCAGGGGCGGACGGCTTGTATTAAAACGCAGAAGGGCAAAAGGACGCATAAAACTATCGGTTTCAGACGAGAAAAAGCCTTATTAAAAATGAATTGGCTTGTTATGCAAGCCTGGGCTCTTTGCGCTTTAGGCGGGAAGAGCATTTAAAGAGAAAGAAGGAGATTCGGGAGGTTTTTGGCAGGGGAAAACGGTACAGTTGTCAGGGAGCTAAACTTTTTGTTTTAAAGAATAACCTGTCATATAACCGTATTTGTTTTACTTTTTCCAAATCATTTGGGAATGCTGTTTCCAGAAATCGAGCCAAACGCCTTGGCCGTGAAGCCTACAGGCTGATAAAAGCCGGACTTGCAGGGGGATACGATTTAATTTATCTGGCCTATCCGGAAGATAAAAAGTCAACTTTTTCAGGCAAAAACGGACAACTTAAATTTCTTTTTACAAGAGCTGGTTTAATAAAATGAAGTATATAGCGCTTATTATTATTCGATTTTATCAATATGTTATTTCTCCGCATTTTCCGCCGGCTTGCAGGTATTATCCAAGCTGTTCGGTTTATGCTTACGAAGCTATCGGCAGGTTTGGGTTTTTGCATGGTTCTTTTTTGGCTGTAAAACGGATTTTGCGCTGTCATCCTTTTTATCGCGGCGGTTATGACCCTGTTCCCGAACAGACTGTTCCTGAACAGACTGTTCATGGATTTAGATTAACAGAAAATTTATTGCTAAGGAAATAAAATGGAAAGAAATACAATCATTGCTATAGTGTTATCCTGTGTTGTGCTGATTGCTTCATTTATGTATCAGAGTTATAGAATGACGCAGATTCAGGAAGCGCAGGCGAATGCAGCCGAATCAAACATTTCATCTGTTCAGGATGTATTGCAGGATTCACCTGCTGCGCAGGATGGGAACCTGTCCGGCAGCCGCCAGTCTGACATTGATACCCGTCAGGCGGAAATATTAGCGGCTGAACTTCGTCAGGAAGAACTCAGGCAGGCGGAGCTTCGTAATGCCGCCGCACTAGAAGCGCAGATACCTTTACAGGATGTTATCATAGATACTGATTTATTTACTGTTACCCTTACTAATATGGGCGGCGATATTACTTCTTTTAAATGGAAAGATGTCAGAAATAATACTAATGTAGAATTAATTTTAACAGGCGCGATGGATGCGTCGATGCAAGCATCAGGGATGCAAGTTTCACGGGCTTTTTCTATCGCTTTTGGCGATCACAATGCAGAGCCAATTTCTTCCAACTTTAATGTAAACCGTTTATCAAATTATTCTGTAGAATTTTACCGTGATTTTTCTTCGCCTGCTGCAAATGCAGGTACAGACGGAAGATTCCGTTTAACAAAACGTTATGATTTTATACCAAATGAATATATGTTCAGATTAACAGTAATTCTGGACGGCGGGTTCTCTGTTCCCGGATTTAATTTTGCAGGCAATGCCTATACATTGTCTTTTGGCCCTCAGATTGGCCCCAGTTTTATAAAACTTGATAACCTGTACGATTACCGTCATTATTTTACATTTACTAACGGCAAACGCAGAAATGCAAAAGTTAATGACATTATAGATAATCGTCCGGCATGGGCTGCAATCTCCGGCAAATACTTTGTTTTTATTGCAAGACCTTTGCTTGCACAGTACAGTTTTAATTTTTCAGAAAAAGCCGAACCCGGACTTGTTTCCGCTTCCCGGCTGAATATAATAAGACCTTCTGCCAATGTGTCAAAAGTAGAAGATGTTTATCAATTTTATTTGGGGCCGAAAACCCAGGAAACACTGGCTGTCTATAATACCGGCAGAAATGAATTCGGCATAAGCGATGCCAATATGGTAGAAGCCGCAAGCGCCCGCGGATTCTGGGGAATTTTCTCTCCGCTGGAAAGAATCTTAAAATGGTTTTTACTTTTCTTTTATGGAATTGTTCATAACTACGGTATTGCAATTATTCTGCTTACATTGTTAATTAAGATTCTTTTCTTCCCGTTAACAAAAAAAGGATCCGAAGCTACATTGCGGATGCAGGCGCTTGCTCCCAAGATTAAGGAAATTCAGGAAAAGTACAAAAGTGATCCGCAGAAGCTGCGCGTAGAAATGGGAAAATTTTATCAGCAGGAAGGTTATAATCCAATTTCCGGATGCCTCCCCATGCTGCTCCAGCTTCCAATATTTATTTCCATGTATCAGTTATTTAACAATCATTTCGATTTACGCGGAGCAGGATTTATTCCCGGGTGGATTCCGGATTTATCTGTGCCGGAATATATCGTGCAATTTGATAGTTTCACCGTGCCGATTTTTGGATGGACAGCGTTAAGGGCATTGCCGTTTATCTATGTAGCATCCCAATTGCTTTACGGTAAAGTAACGCAAATGCCGGGGCAGCAGTCGAATACCCAAATGAAGATGATGTTATATGTTATGCCTATAATCTTCTTTTTCATTTTATATGATGTTCCGTCCGGACTGCTGATATACTGGATTTTCTCCAATATTCTTACGCTTGTTCAGCAGCTGATTATAAACAGATTTGTTATGGCAAAACGCGCGGCATTAGCGCAAGAGCAGGCACAATTAGCGCCGGAGCCGAAGATAGCCCCGGGCAAAAAGAAAAAGAAAAAATTTTAGTTCTTAAGGAGATATAATAGATGGAATTTGAATTTGAAGGCCGTACAGAAAAAGAGGCAATTGACAGGGCGGCAGGTGAATTAGGTCTTGAAAAAGACGATTTTGATGTTGAAATTCTTGAAACGCAAAAAAGCAGTTTGTTCAAGAAAGGTTTAGTACGCATAAGAGTGCATGTTGGCAATTTTGGGAATTTTTCTAAACCTTCTGCGGCTCCGGCAGAAAGCGGTTTTTCCGGCGGAAAGGAAAGAAACCGGCAAAATACCGGACGGGCATATAACGATGGTAATCGTAACAACAGTTATCGTAATGATGGTAATCGCAGCGATGCCAATCGCAGCGATGCCAATCGCAGCGATGCCAATCGTAACGATGCCAATCGTACAGTTCTTGTTCCGCAGGATGAATTCGAAGAAAAAATGGTCGAGTTTACAACCGGCGTAATTGAGCGTATGGGATATTCCGGCAAGGTCTCAATTTTATTCAGAGAAAAAAACAAACTTGGAATTAAAATCGATTCCAGCCATTCATCGATACTTATTGGCAAAAAAGGCAAAAACCTTGATGCATTGCAATTGCTTTTAAATATTTATGCAGGAAGACTTGGCAGGGAAGATACACGCGTAATTTTAGATACAGAAAATTACCGCATCCGCCGCGAAGAATCTCTTGTGCGCCTTGCTTACAATGTGGCGGAAAAAGTCCGCGAAACCCGTAATTCTGTTTTACTGGAACCAATGAATCCCTTTGACAGATGGTTAATCCACACAACATTAAATGATATCGGCGATATTGAAACCAAAAGCGAAGGAGATGGTTTATATAAGCAGGTACGTGTGTTTTATAAAGGGCTGAAATGAGAAAAGACCTCTCGCAGAGACGCGGAGGCGTAACATTCCTATGGAATGTAGAGAACGCAGAGGTAAGAGTAAGGTTTTGATTATGAAAACTGGCTATATATTAACAGTTATGTTGACACTTGTTACAACTGGTGCGTTTGCGGTGCCGTTGGAGACCCTTGTTTCCGCTGATACTGCAGCGCGGCTAAGGGCGAGTGATGAGCTTATTCTGGAAACCCAGTTAAGAAATCCTTCGCTTAGATTATTGCCGCAGAATGCCGAACTTAGGCAGTTTGTAAATACGGCTTCACAATCTCTAAACCCTGGAATGATGGTAGAAGCCCTTTATTTATACAGAAAACCTGCCGGTTTTCATACTTCGGCAAGCAATTGGGATGAAGGTCAGAAACTGCGGATTTTTAATCAATTAACAGCAATTAGCACCCTTGCAGGTATTCAATACTATTCATCCAGCCGAGGCGTCATGCGTACCTTTTATGAAAGCTCCGGTGTCATTGATAGCGCAACAAACAGAAACCCTTTGCCCGATCCGGTTTTTACCCAGATTCCGTTAATGCTGTCCTTGCACGCCCGACAGAAAGACCTAACCTTTGGTGATAATATTTATAATTACAATTATGTTAATACAAGAGATGCCCTGTTTTTTTCGCAGGAAAATGTTACCGCTTTATCTTATGGTATTATTCCTGCAATAGGAAGGGGAAATTTAAGATCGATTATATCGATATTTGACTGCGGGGATTCAATATTAGTGTATGCTGTTTCCATGGCAAGGGCTTCAACATTACCCGGAATGGGGGATAGAATCAGCAATTCTTTTGGAAACAGAGCAGATGCCGTGTTAAAATGGCTTTCTGGCAGGCTAAATAATGAAGTTTTTGGCAGAATTTAAAGATTCCAAGCGGAATTAACAATAATTTCATTTCCATATTACTCGGAATATGCTATAATTATAGAACATAAGTATTTTTGCCGAGACTTATAAAAGGAATTTTTAAGGGTGGTTTTAAAATGAGGTTATTTACCAGATCTGACTTTGACGGCCTGGCTTGCGGAGCGCTTTTATCATATCTAGGGCTTATTGATGAGTGGAAATTTGTTCATCCAAAAGATATTCAGGATGGATTGGTAGAAGCAACCGATAACGATATTCTGGCTAATATTCCCTATATAAAAGGCTGTAAACTTTGGTTCGATCATCATTCCAGCGAATCTGAACGGCTGGGAGCAGGCGCTTATTTTGAAGGTGTCTCTAAAGCCGCTCCAAGCTGCGCCAGAGTAGTATATGATTATTACGGCGGAGATGCAAAGTTAGGCAAATTTGCAGAAATGATCCATTTTGTGGATAAGGTAGATTCCGGCGACTTAACATCGGAAGAAATCCTTGACCCAAGAGGCTGGGTACTTTTAGGATTTATAATGGATCCGCGCACTGGTCTTGGACGTTTCCGCAATTTTACAATCAGTAATTACGATTTAATGATGAATCTTTCCAAAGCATGCGCAGAAAAATCAATTTATGATATTCTGGCGATGCCGGATGTTAAAGAACGCCTTGATTTTTACTATCAGCAGAAAGACCTTTTTGCAGAAATGGTAAAAAGTCATGCAAAAGTTGATAATAACGTAATAATGGTAGACCTGCGGGATGTAGAAACCATCTATGCAGGGAATAGATTTGTTATTTATACCTTATATCCCGGCCAGAATATCTCTGTTTGGGTTGTAGACGGCAGAAATAAATCAAATGTTGCGATAACTGTAGGGCATAGTATTATTAATCGTACTTCTAATGTTGATGTCGGCTCATTATTGTTATTTTACGGCGGCGGCGGACATAAACAAGTTGGTACATGTCAGGTTTCTTATGACGATTCAGACAGGATTATTTCTGAGATAATGGAGAAGGTCAAAGGCTAGGTTTAATACCTTGTATAAAATTGGAAAAATTGTATAATATTTTGATATGTCGGGAAAAGAAACGGTTATTTTACTTTCCAGAATATTAACACAGGAAAGTGTCAAAGGCAATAATCAAAGATATATCGATATAATCCTGCAGGAAGAGATCCCTGTTTTATGCATAAATCATGAATCTCAGAAGAAAAGGCTTATGCCTTTTAAGGTTCTATTTGATAATCACGAGGATTTCTGGCATAAAAAGGGAAGCTGGGCTTATTATTTTACCGGCGAAGGTTATAAAAAGCTAAAAGGTAAATTGTTTCTAAAGCAAAATAACTTTGAAAAACCCGAACCCTCTCCGGAAGAAAAAAAAGAAAATGAAATTATCGAAAAACACGGAGTCGAAGTAGGGTACGGCAGTGAATATCAGACTTTCGCTGAAATGCCCAATGAAAAAAAGATTGAATGGCTTAACAATGATAAAAAGCGCCTTAACGATATTCTTTCGCAGAAATATAAAAACGACGCCGAAGTTACAGAAGCCCTTGTAGAAACAACAAAAGATGCCGCATATATTAACCATGCTACTCTGGAAGAAGCGCTTTTTCTTGCAGATGACGAAGCAAAAAAACTGACACAGGATCTTGTAGATACAACACATGATATGATAAGGGCATCCGCTTTGCTTATATCAGAAAATATTTTCAGCAATGAATTGATGAATACGCTTGTAGAAAAATCCAATGGTACGATTATCCAGCATATGACGCGCGTATATCTTAACGGAATAGCTTTTCTTTCCTATTATAACAATCTTGTTTCTACATCCAGCGCTATTCAAAAATTGCGCATTAAATTTGCATCGGAATACCGTAAATTTTATCATGAACTTCTTCCTCATTTAGATATAGATGATGTTGTTCTGGAACGTGTTTTCTACGGCGGAATGAGAGCTATTCCTACAGACCTATATTTTAAGTGGGCTGTCGGGTTTTTAATTCATGATATTGGCAAGGCAGGCGCCGTTGAGTATCACGAAGGTGAAGCAAGTTATGATCGCAAAATAGTTATAGATCATGTTAAGCAGGGTTATAAATCGATTATGACCAAAACAAATTATCCTATGGAAGCAAGTTTGATAACCGGGTATCATCATGAATATTACGGCGATGCCGATGGTTATGGATATTTCCGCGCTTATCTTGCACAGTATAAAAAACAAAATCCGGATGCAAAACAGGATTATTGCATAACATACGAACTGGAACCAATTTTAGACTATCAGGCTATGGCTTATTTTCCTGCAAAAGTGCTGGAAATTATCGATATATATGACAGTGTTACAGACCCTCACCGAGTTTACCGTAAATCCATGACACCGGAAGAAGCTCTTACCATGATGAAAGAACAATTTGTTGTTAAACACCATAAAATAGATTCTATTCTTTTTGACATCTTTGCAATGTACATAAGAGAAAAAGAAAAAGTAAACAAGAAACGCTAGTGTCCTGTAATATTTATTTTTTATCTCGCAGAGACGCAGAGGCGCGGGGAACGCAGAGAAGAGGTTATGTTTTTAATTTTATAGATCATTTACAGTCCTAATTATTCCGTCTTTCATTAATCCAGCTCCAAAATTTAAGATGTAGCCAAGTTTTGTGTTTGTTAATTTTAAGTATGTTAGCAATTGTTTTTTGTGAGCATCAGATATTTTTTCTATGGATTTTAATTCAATAATTACTTTGCCATTTACAAACAGATCAACCCTGAAACCTTCATCAAAACGCTCGCCTTCAAACTCTATTGGAATTGACACTTGTCTTTGAACAGATAATCCTTTTTTGGATAACATCTTCATCAGTATTACTTCATACACACTTTCAAGTAAACCAGAGCCAAGTGTTTTATGCAAATTAACAGCGGTTTCAATAATTATATCACCAATTTCATTTTCTTTCATTTTTTCATTCCTTATCTTTAATAAAAAACTTATTTTCTCCTCCGTGATCTCTGCGCCCCCGCGTCTCTGCGAGAGCTCTTTTCTTAAAAACTCTTTTAAAAAACTCTGCGCCCCTGCGCCCCGCGAGAACTTTTCTCTAAAAATTCTTTTTAAAATTTCCTACGCCGCTATGAAACAAAGTGTTGTTTTAGGAAATCCAGGTCAAGCTCAGGATAAACAGGGAAGCGTTCCATTAATGATTTAACCCGCGCCTGAACATCGTTTTTTACGGTTTCATCTATAATGTACTTTGCCTTGCTGTTTTTAGACGGCTCATTTTTTGTTTTTGCCTGTGTTGTACCCTTAATTACTGCGGCAATAAGCTTTCCAAGTTCTTCCATTTCTTCTTTGCCCATGCCAAGCGTAGTTACTGCGGCAGTTCCCGCTCTAATTCCTGATGTATACCAGGGGCCGTTGGGATCACGCGGCAGGCTGTTGCGGTTTAGTGTTATGTGACATTCCTGCAGTGCGCTTTCCGCCTGCCTGCCTGTAATGCCCGCTTTATGAACATTTACCAAAAGCAGATGATTGTCTGTTCCGCCTGTTAAAACTTCCAGGCCGTTTTTAATACATGAATCTGCAAGCGCTTTGCAGTTATCTACAACTTTTTGCGCATACTGTTTAAAATCCAACGATGCAGCTTCGCGGAAAGCGACAGCTTTTGCGGCAATCACATGAGGAAGCGGGCCGCCCATGGTTAACGGACAGCCTTTGTCCAATGATTCTGCAAATTCTTTTGTGCTTAATACAAGCCCCGCGCGGGGGCCACGAAGCGTTTTGTGAGTTGTGCTTGTTACAACATGAGCCCACGGAACAGGATCGTATTCGCCTGTAAAAACTTTTCCCGCAACAAGACCTGCAAAGTGCGCCATATCTACCATAAATACAGCGTTAATTTTATCGGCAATTTCTCTTAAACGTTTAAAATTAATTTTTCTTGGATATGCGGAATAACCAGTTAATAAAATTAACGGACGTAATTCCAATGCCTGTTTTTCGATTTCGTCATAATCAAGAAGCCCGTCTTTTTCAGAAACCGAATAACTGTAAACATCAAACATATGGCTGGAAATATTGTAGCGGTAACCGTGAGTTAAATGGCCGCCCGAATAATAATCCAATGTTAACAAACGCTGATTCCCCATAGAAGTTTTTAATTCTTTCCATTGATCATCTGTTAAATTATATAGATTTGTCTGCCCCCATTTTTCCAATGCCGGGTTTTCTATTCTTGTATTGATAATTGCCCAGTATGCAAGAAGATTTGCATCCGAGCCGCAGTGTGTTTGCACGTTTGCATATTCAGCGCCGAAAAGTTTGCACGCTTCTTCTGCAGCCAATGTTTCTATGGCATCGACATTTTCTGTTCCGCCGTAAAACCGGTGATACGGCATACCCTCGGCATATTTGTCCGTTAAAAGGTTGCCCATTGCAAGCTGAACTGCCATGGAGCAGTAATTTTCGCTTGCAATTAATTTTACCCGTTTACGCTGATTTTCCAGTTCCTTTACAATTGATGAAGCAATTTCAGGCGTAACTTTGGAAATTTCGGATAAACTGCAGATATAAGCCAGCAGATTTGTGTCGATTTTTTCCGGCGATGTACCGCCGTTCATGGCGGCTGAAATGTATGCCGCAACCGGGTTTGTTTTCATAATGTAATATAACATTTTTATTGTATCTGTCAACAGTGAATCTGGTCAATTTTTTATAGTCATAAATTAAAAATAATGTTATCATATATGCAGGTATGAATAAAAAAACAAAAATAAATTTAATTTTTATCAGGGCTTTTTTTGCTCTGTTCTTTTTGGCGGTTCCAGCATTTCTGCAGGCGTCTACAGCCGGAGAAATTGAAACGCTTTTAAATTCAAAAACAATTTCTTATGCGCAGGCTTCCCGCTTTGTACTGGAAGCGGCTGGTGTATTTGTTACTGCAAATAACGAGGAAGCTTTTAATTACGCAGTTCAGCAGAATTGGCTGCCGGAAAATACCGCTTCCGGCGATACTGCCCGTCTTGATCATGTCTCGCTTTTAATAATGGGTTCCTTTGATATAAAAGGCGGAATAATGTATTCATTTTTCAGGAATTCTCATTATGCCTACCGCGAGCTGGCTTACCTGAATATTATCCAGAGCCGCTCTGATCCCATGATGCTGGTATCCGGCGAGAATCTGCTTTTGTACATTAACAGGATACTAACTCAGCAGGAAGCGCAAGTTTTAGCAGCTAACAGGCGCGCTGAAAATACAGTATTGGAGTAAAAAATGAAAAAGCTCTGCCAAAAAATAATTACAATAGTGTTTGTTTTTTTTATGCAGGCATTTATGCCGGCGTTTCTTCCGGCGTATGACTTTGGTCTTGTAACAAATATAAATACCGGATTCGGCAATTCTATTTATGAAGATAATGACTTTGATTTTGATTTAACACTTTGGCCGCGCTTTTCTTTTTTAATAGGCGATGATAGCGGGTTCATTGCAACTGCGGGGTTATCGTTCGGTGTTGATGATAATAATGATTTTTCCTTTGTACCGGAACTTCTTCATACCGAATTTTACAAACGTTTTGGAGTATCAGAAATAAAGGCTGGGCGTTTTAGTTATACAGACCCGCTGTCGTTTATTGTATCAGGATTATTTGACGGCGTTCAGTATTTATATACTTCCCATATTGGTAATTTTCATGCAGGTGTTTGGTATACAGGTCTTTTGTACAAAAAGAATGCAAGCATCACAATGACTTCAGATGACATGGTTGGTTTTCTGGCTTCTTTGGATTTTAATGATTTATCCAATACTTACTTTGCGCCAAAGCGTATATTTACATCATTCGGCTGGGAGCATCCGTCGCTTGGCGAGCTGGTTCATTTAAATACTGCTTTAATTGCCCAGGTTGATTTAAGAAAAGCAGATTATCAATATAAATATAATAACCAGTATATTATTTTAAAAGCCGGACTTCCCGTTAATAATTTTCTTTTTGAATTTGGAGGCAGTTTGGAACTATCCCAAATTACCGGAGAAGAAAATGAAAACGGTTTTGCATTGGCTGCAGAAGCTGGTTTTTACTGGCTGTTCCCCGGAATTTATAACAGCCGCCTTTCATTTACGGGCAGAATAACAAGCGGCAAATCCGAAGGTTTCTGCGAAGCGTTTAATCCCATAACATCAAAATACTATGGGTATATCTTAAAGAAAAAAATGTCAGGCATTTCTGTATTTACTGTTGATTATTCCAGGCGGTTAAATCCTTCTATGGGTGTTTCAGTTACAACAGCATATTTTGTGCGTAACGATTTGGGAACAATAGCAGGGTATCCGCTTGCCTTTGACAGCGATGGTTATTTTCTGGGCCCTGATATAATGACGCGTTTGGTCTGGAGCCCAGCATCAGATTTACAGTTTAATCTTTCCGGCGGGATGTTTTTGCCTGCTCTTGGAAATGCAAACCCAAAAGAAAAAAGTTTATGGCGTGCAGAACTTACTGTAGTAATGTCTGTATATTAATGGAGGAAGAAATGAAAAAAATATTCATTTTTGTTTTATTTTATATGTTTGTATTAAATTGTGTTTTTTCGCAGGCTGGAATTATTCGTGAATTGACAGGCGAGGTCGAGTTAAAACGCGCCGGTTCAACAGCATTTGTCCGCGCTTCTGCAGGTGATACTGTTTCGGCAAATACAATTATTTCTACAGGTTTTAGAAGTACTGCTGTTATTGCAGTAGGAAGCGCATTAATTACAGTCCGCCCTCTTACTCGGCTTACACTTGCAGAGATACAAAGTGCAGAAAACACAGAAAACATTAACGTAAATCTGCAGGCAGGAAGAGTGCGAGTAGATGTTAACCCCCCTGCCGGAACAAGAACCAACATGTCGGTACAGAGCCCCAGCGCAACTGCTTCTGTGCGCGGAACCAGCTTTGAGATGGATATCGATAACGTAAGCGTTACAGAGGGCAGAGTGGTTTTTAATGGAACTGCAGGCCCTCCTGTTATGGTAACTGCGGGCAATGAAAGCATGGTAACTGCAAACGGAACTCCGGCTAATCCTCCGGAAGTTGCTGTTTCATCGCTGACACCGGCTTCTCCTGTGGGTGCTCCTTCGCCCGAAACGGTAACACAGGCTCCGGAAAGCGTTTCGGAAGGTGTTATTGTTTTAGATATGTTTTATGAATAAAAAGGTAATTAAGTGAAAAATTATTTTTTAAAACCTGCTTTTTTTTCTCTTTTGTTATTGTACATAACGTTTATTGTGTCATGTTTCAGCCCCTGGAAAGAAGACGAAGGTTTGCTTAGTATTAATTTTGGCGTTTCGGGCGCGAGTGATTCTTCGCGCTCCTTTGTAAATTTAGAAAGCGGCGAATTCAGAAACTTTACCAATACAGTTATACTTAAAAGTACTAACGGAAACAGAATAGAGCGCACTTTTTCCGGAGCAGCCGGATCGGTAAGTGTTCCTCCCGGTGTTTATACAGTTTCTATAAAGGCATCGGATAGTTCAGGAGTACGCGCATTTGGAATCCATAATAATACTGTTACAATCAGGGCAGGACAAAACGTTTCTGCAGGGTTAACCATGTATTCTGCTGTAGAAGTAACAAACGAAACTGAATTTAGAGCTGCCTTTGAATTGGCTAACCGCGGATCACCAGTTGGAGTAACTGGCGGCGAAACCGGCAGGCATTTGTATATTCTGATTGGAAGAAGTTTTGTGTGTTCTGGAAGTCATATTGATGTAAATGGCAGAGTAACACTTGTTTCTGAAACTGATGCAGAAATTAATTATAATGGAAATAGTACAGATGCTTTTTTTCAAGTACGTGAAGACAGTGACCTTTCGCTCGGAGCGGAATATATGCCGGGAACAATAATACTTAGCGGCAATAAGAACAATACATCGCTTTTTAATATTGCTGGTGGTATATTAAGAATGTATGAAGGTATAACTATTCAAGATTGCGGCTTTTTGGCAATAAGTATAAATGTAAATGGCATATTTAATTTATTTGGCGGAAGAATTACTGGTAATAATGGTGTCAACCCTGGCGGTGGCGGTGTGAATGTGGGAAGCGGTGGTACATTTAATATGTATAATGGTAGAATCTCCGATAATAGTACTATTGGCAGCGGTGGCGGTGTGTTTGTAGGAGGCGGTACATTTAATATGTACGGCGGTATAATAACAGAGAACAGAGCAACTGGCGGCGGCGGAGTAACTGTTGCCTATTCTGCAACATTTAACATGTACGGCGGTACAATTTCGTTTAACATAGCTGATGGCAGTGGCGGCGGAATACATATATCAGGAGACGATAGTATATTAAATTTACATGACGGTTCTATTTTTAGTAATATCTCTGGTGCTAACACTCCTGGCAGCGGCGGCGGAATAAATATGTATGGAGGTACTGTAATAATGTCTGGCGGTATTATTTCAAGAAATAATACTAATAACGGCGGCGGTGTAAATCTTTCTGGCGGTACATTCGAAATGCAAGGCGGAGAAATCTCTGGTAATAGTGCTGTTAATAACGGCGGTGGTGTGTGGGTTGGCGGTACAACTGGTATTTTTAATATGAACGGTGGAATTATTTACGGCATGGATGCTAGTATTTCTCTTAGAAACACTGCTGGTCAAAATAGCGCTGCATTATTTGTTGATACCCATGGAACAGCAAATGTTTTTGATTCTTCTTTCTCTGACAGTACTGATACCACCTTGTCGCGTTAATATAAACAGGAGTAATTTATGAAAAAAATAGTTTTTTTATCATTCGCGGCTCTTTGTATTATTTGTTTAAATTCATGCTTCAGCCCATGGAAAGATGACGAAGGTATACTTCTAATAAATTTTGGTGTTTCGGGCCGTTCATTTGTAAATTTAGAAAGCGGCGAATTCAGAAACTTTACTAATACAGTTATACTTAAAAGTACTAACGGAAATAGAATAGAACGCACCTTTTCCGGAACAGCAGGAGCGGTAAGTGTTCCTCCCGGTGTTTATACAGTTTCTATAAAGGCATCGGACAATTCAGGAGTACGCGCATTTGGAATCCACAATAATACTGTTACAATCAGGGCAGGACAAAATGTTTCTGCAGGGTTAATCATGTATTCTGCTGTAGAAGTAACAAATGAAAATGAGTTAAGTGCCGCTTTAGAATTGTTATATAATGGTCAGGTTGTAAACAGCAATGCTGCTAGGCATTTATATGTTCTTGTTGGAAAAAGTTTTTCTTCGGAAGATTATTTTTTTATTGATGGCAGAGTAACTCTTGTTTCAGAAACTGATGTAGTCATTAATTTAATTAATGATAGTGATTGCTTTTTTTCTATAGAAGGCTTTCTTTCTCTTGGCGCAGAATATATGCCGGGAACAATAACGATTAAAGGAAATAGAGAAATGGGTGCTCCGCTTTTCAGTGTTCATGGAACCTTAAGAATGTACGAAGGTGTTACCATTCAGGATAATGGCGGTTCAGCGGTAAAAGTGCGAGATGAAGCAGCCTTTTATATGTATGGCGGTAAAATTTCTGGTAATACAACAGACGACAATGGCGGCGGTGTGTATGTGGACGAAGGCGGAACATTTAATATGTATGGCGGAGAAATTTCTGGAAATACTGCTAATGAAAAAGGTGGCGGTGTGTATATAGACAATGCAAACTTTTCTAAAACTGGCGGTATAATTTACGGTAACGATGGCGGAAGTAATAGTAATTGGGCTAATGCTTCAAGTGGTACAGGTCCAGGTCATGCAGTTTATGTTGATGGTTATAACAATGGTCTTTTTAGAAATTCAACTGCTGGTAATAATATAAATTTATACTTTATTGATGGACAGCCAAGAGGTGATTGGGAAGATTAATAAAAATATTTATTCTTCCCCTTGAAATATTTTCTAAAAAATGGTAAAATGCGGCAATGAGCGGAAAACCTTACATGAATTCAAATTCTCTCTCTCTCTTATTATAGAAGAAACTTTGAAATATTACCCCAAAACCACTTTTCAGGGGATAAATTTGCCTATTTAATCAAGAAGACCTCTCGCAGAGACGTAACATTCCTTCGGAATGTAGAGGACACGGAGAGTGCAGAGTACCTTGCAACGAAGCTTCTAGCAAGATTTCTAGTTACAGCTCTGCGTACTCAGCGGCTCAGCGCCACTGCGAGAAAAAATTTGTAATAATAAAGGAGAAACGTATGAAAAGAATGTTATTTGGTATTTTGGTAATGGTTGGACTTGTTTTGTTAACCTGCAGTGAGCCGCCTAGCGATCCACCCAGCAATGACGGCAATAATAATAAGCCGGATTACAGAGCAATGGTGCAGATTACAGGAACAGGCACTGGATCATTTCTTATGGGCAGCCCTGTAGGAGAGGTAAACCGTAATTCTGACGAAACCCAGTGGTTGGTAAAACTAAGTAATTTTAAGATTAGTAAATACCCTGTAACACAGGAATGGTTTCAGGATGTGATGGGGTATAATCCTAGTTTTTTTGTGGGAGCAAATCTTCCTGTGGAAGAAGTAACATGGTTTGATGCGATAGAGTTTTGTAATAAGCTGAGCGAATTACAAAATCTTGAGCCAGTTTATTACATAGATGTTATAACAAGGAACTCTTTCGGGAATATAACGAATGCTACGGTGACGGAATTAAGCTGGGATAATTCCGGCTACAGGCTGCCTACAGAAGCGCAGTGGGAATATGCATGCAGAGCAGGAACAACAACACCTTTTAACTGGGGAACAAACCAGATAACATCAGATCAGGCTAATTTTAATGCAACAGCTTCTCTTTATAATGGAAGTCCAGTGGGGGTATACAGAGCAAGAACAACGCCTGTAGACATATTTCCTGCAAATGCATGGAGACTACATGACATGCACGGTAATGTATTTGAATGGTGCTGGGATTGGTATGGTACATATCCTACAACAGTGCAATTAGATTACAAGGGAGCTTCCTCTGGATCTGGTCGCGTGTTACGCGGCGGGGGGTATTACAACGGCGGTGGTCAGCTCCGTTCTGCCTTTCGGGTTAGAAACGCTCCGTTTGACGTGGTCAGCCGTATCGGTGGCTTTCGTGTTGTTGCCCCCTGAGTTCATACAGTGAACAGTGAACAGGTAATAGAGAACACGATATACAGCGAACAGGTGCGCACGGTTCCTGTTACCGCTTTACTGTAGTGGTGTGGAAAAACGCAAGACTGGCCTGCGTGGTTAGTTGATTAGTAGAGCTAATTATTCTTTTTCCTTTAGGAGAGTAATAAAGTCAGCCGGACTCATACAAGGAATATCGGAGGTTTGAAAATCATCCGCATTGCGAGTAATAATATAGTCTACTTCGTTTTCTTTTACAGATATGTACTGAACAGCGTCTTCAAAATCTTTCCAGCGCAAAGCTAAAGCATTAGCGATGGTTGATTCGCTGATTGTAGCAACAGTAAAAAGAACCGCAAGCTTATCCATTATTTGATATACATCAGCTGTGCCTATTTTTGCTTTTCGCAGCAGATAAAATATATTAGTCATGGAAACGGCAGCCAAATATCCTTTGATACTCCCACTGTTAGTAAGCTGGAAAATAATTATAGAATCCTTATAAAAAGGCTCTCTTTTCAGAAATACATCCAAAATAATATTGGTATCAACAAGAACTTTCATATAGGATACTTTGTAAGCCTTTCTTCGCGGATTTCGTCAAGAGTGATATTGCCCAAATTGGCAGCTACTCCCAACAAAGAATCTGCTAAAGGCGTTTCTACGCCAATAAGGCATTTAAGAGGCGGCTCTGGTTTTTCCTCTTTTTTAAAAGGGATCACTTTAAGTTCAACCTGCGCTTTTCCAGCAGGTATTTCACGAGGTACATCAAAATCAATGTGCAACCGCCGGCTGTCAGTAATATCAACAGTTTGTGTAATGGTCATATGACAAACATAACATGGAAAAAATAAAAAAACAAGAAAAAAACGGAGTACACAAAGATAGTTACTTGCTGCTTTCCTCTTGAAATATTTTCATAAAAATGGTAGAATGCCATAATGAGCAATAAACCTTACATGAATTCAAATTCTCTCTCTCTCTCTCTCTCTCTCTCTCTCTTCTTATAGAAGAAACTTTAAATTATTGCCCCAAAACCACTTTTCAGGGGATAAATTTGCCCATTTAATCATGAAGAGCTCTCGCAGAGACGCAGAGGACACGGAGAGCGCAGAGTACCTTGCAACGAAGCTTCTAGCAAGATTTCTAGTTACAGCTCTGCGTACTCAGCGGCTCAGCGCCACTGCGAGAAAAAATTTGTAATAATAAAGGAAATATAACGAATGCTATGGTGACGGTAATAAGCTGGGATAATGATGGGTATCGCTTGCCTACAGAAGCGCAGTGGGAATATGCATGTCGTGCAGGAACAACAACACCTTTTAATTGTGGTACAAACCAGATAACATCAGATCATGCTAATTTTAATGCAACAGCTATTCTTTATAATGGAAGTCCGGCGGGGATAAGCAGAGGAAGGACAACACCTGTAGACATGTTTTCTGCAAATGCATGGGGATTACATGATATGCATGGAAATGTGTGGGAGTGGTGTTGGGATTGGTATGGTACATATCCGGCGGCAGGTACAACGCTTTCGGCTTTCGTGTTGTGTTCCCCTGATTTGGGCGTTGATTAGAATTATATTAAGAGCAGTTCCATTGTTGATTTTAACAGGTACCACTTTTTTGTTAAAATTTCTTCCCGATTTTATATAAGCCATAATCAATAAAGCCAGATGTGTCTTGTTTATAATTTTCTGTTTTATTTTTTATCTGCAAAAATAAATTATTCACCCATAATTCAAAAGGTTCGGTTATTTTATCTTGAGGTATTAAGTCCAGTCCGTTTTCGTAATAATGCCGAATAATCCCTGCATATATATCCGCAATTTGAATTGCTGGCGTAACTTCGGAATTAACAAAAAAAGGCATTTCCAGTATATGATTAAATCCTTTACCTAGTTTTGACATAAATAAAAAATTAGTTATACATTTTGCAACAACAAAATCTTCACCAGGATTAATTACATCAAAAACTAAAATTGCTTTTTCGTGATTATGTTTTTCACAAAAATATTCTACTCTTGATATAATCATTTTGTAATGTCTGGGAATTAAAGTTTTGGTTAAAGTAAAAGGAGTATCAGGTTTTTCCATAATAATAGCAAAAACTCTAATATCAAAAGAACAGGCAATCTTTACAAATTCATCTACATATTGTTTGTTATTAGTCATATTCTTTGAAAGAATACGCCGTCTTATCAATGATGTTGATTTAACTTCGGTATCTTTCCCGAATATTTTCATTTTAAGATTAAATATTTTTTGAGATAGCTGTTTAATATCCCGTTCTTTTATACAAACGGCGCACAAGACAGGATTTTCTGTGCTGTCTTTTGGATGAGGTTTACCGCTTTCGTCAATAAATACAAGCATAATTCCCCTAAAAAGGCAAAAAAAATGGCGGGATGACAATCCACCCCACCTTGCGGACAAAAACCAATTCCAGGACGGAATAAGTATTAAGTCTTAATAATAATAATATATCAAAAAATACTCTTAATGTCAATCGGAAAAAAATTCAAAGGAAATTACTTTTTGCTCATAGAATACGCACGGTTCCTGTTACCGCTTTTCTGTAGTGGTGTTGGAAAAACGCAACGCTATATGTAGCGGACTTTTTTCTTCTCCGTGTACTCAGTGGTATAATTCTTATCTTTCCGCGCTAATTCAGAGGGGGAAAACTTCACCTTTCAAGCTTAACAATAAAGGTATCTACCACTTTTTCGCAGTGTTGATCGAGCTGTAATATGCTCTCGCCTGAGTGATCGTTTTAGGTCAACAGCAGTATGCGCCGTCAGTATTTAAAAAACTTCTTTGCGAGAGCCTTATCAAATCACAGCCAGTCACGCACAAGTACCTGGTGCCGTTTCTGTAAAGATAACTTCCGCTTTCCCTTAATTTATGATAAAATAAATTATGAAGAACTGGAAAAATCTCCTTATGGGTCTTGCTGCCGCTGTAATTTTTTCTTTATTTTATTTAGTTGGCGCGTTATCATCGCTCGAAGACCGGCTTTACGATTTCTTTCTTCGCTTTAGAGCAAACCGTGAACGTACAGACAGCGTTGTTTTTCTCGATGTTGATGATCAGGCAATTGCTTTTTATGGATTTTTTCCGTGGCCGCGTTCCATTACAGCCGATGGGCTTTTACGCTTAAAAGAATATAATGCAAAAGCTGTAATTTTTGATATCGAATATATCGACCGCGGTCCGCAGGGAGTAGACAGCCTTTACCTTGAGCAGGGTCTTGGCCACGATTTTGACCGCAGTTTTTCAGAAATCGATTCCATGATGCAGGATGTTTTATCCGCTTACGGCGCCGGCAGAATAGGACGCGGCGATTTGGCAAATTACATACAACAGCTTTCCGGTTTTATAACAAGAGAAAAAAATACTCTTTACAATAAGGCTCAGGGAGTTGCGCGTGACAACGATATTTATCTTGCTCAGGCAATAGCGCTTAACGGACGAAGCTGGTCAACTATCAATTTATGGAGTTACCCTTTAGACGGAGAACAGGCAGAACGCCGTTTAACTGCAGAAGATCGTTTTTCCTATCCTGTTAATGCTTCACCTAACGCTTTTACGGGAGAAGGCGCTGTTGATGTGTTACCTGCGCTTCCTATTTTTTCCAATGCCGCAAAAGGAGCAGGTTATACAAATATAGTAATTGATAATGACGGAGTAAGAAGACGTGTTTTCCTAACGCAAAATGTTTACGACCACTGGTATTTACAATTGGCTTTTGCTCCTTTAGTTGATTTTTTCGGCAGTCCTGAAATTGTTCTGGAAAAGCGCAAGATGACAATTAAACAGGCAAAAATGCCGGACGGAGAAACAAGAGACATTGTTATTCCGCATGACAGCAGGGGAAGAATGCTGCTTGACTGGCCAAAGACAGATTATACAGAAAGTTATACTCACGTTTCTTTTTCCGATTTTAGCCTATTGGACACAATAGAAGCGGAAATTATCAGATATACTCACGCATTGGAAGCTTCAGAGATTATTTACTTTTCTCAATTTGATACTTCATTAATTTTTATTCCGGTAGTACTTCGTGAAATGATACAGCTTTTTGATGCATCGTATGAACTAAGAAACTTTGCCATGGAATATACCGATGATAATTCATTTGATCAATTTGTTAAATACAGAAACATTGCTTATGAAATGTTAGGCGAAGTTCTTGCCGGAAATCCTGTAAAAGTTATTCAGGAATTATCTAATCAGTTAAAAATTGATTATCCTGAATTGGCAGATCTTATAGAAGATGAAGCGGAATACATCAGTTTGCTTCTTTATACCCTGGAAACAAATTTAAACCGTTATTTGGAATTAAAGCAGTTTTTACACGAAACATTACACGATAAATTTGTTATCATAGGCCGTGTAGATACAGGAACGACAGATTACGGAGCAAATCCGTTTTTTGGAAAATATATAAATGTAGGCACACACGGCGTTGTTCTGGACACCATTCTTTCCGGTACATTTATTATTCCTGCAGATAACTGGATAAAAATAATTTTTATGTTAATTTTAATTCCATTTTTCTTTTTATTTACTGCAAAGCTTACTCCGGTTATCCGCGCTTCTGCAGGATTCGGCGCTGTATTAATAGTTTTTATAATAGCAGTTTTAATTTTCCGTTTTTCCGGTATTTTTATGGGGCCTCTTGGATTTACTCTGGCGATGATTTCTGCCATCATTATCCGCGAGATTATTTCTTATGCCAATTCTGAAAAAGAAAAACAATTTATCCGTACTGCATTTTCTACCTATGTAAGCGGCGATGTTGTAAAAGAAATAATCGCAGATCCTTCGCGGCTTCAGCTTGGCGGAACCAAACATTACATGACAGCAGTTTTTACCGATGTTAAAGGGTTTTCTACAATTTCAGAAAAACTCGGTGACCCTGCAAAACTTGTTAGCTTGTTAAATAAATACCTGGGTGCAATGAGTGATATTATTCTTGCCGAAAAAGGAACAATAGATAAATATATCGGCGATGCTATTGTTGCATTTTTTGGTGCGCCAATGCCAATGGAAGATCATGCATTACGCGCATGCGTTTCTGCCATTGCAATGAAAAAGCTGGAAGTTGAATTAAATAAAACAATTATGGAACAGGAGCTTTCTCCTATTCCGCTTTTAACGCGCATTGGTATAAATACCGGTAATATGGTTGCAGGAAACATGGGAACTTCCAATAAGATGAATTATACAATTATGGGAAACGCTGTAAATCTTTCCGCGCGGCTGGAAGGCGTTAATAGTCAATACGGCACATGGATACTAACATCGGAAGAAACTGTAAAACAAACGGGAGATGCTTTGCTTTACCGCAAACTAGATCGTGTGCGTGTAGTCGGCATTAATGAACCTGTGCGTCTCTGCGAACTTATTGATATGGCGGACATTGCAAATGAACAGGATAAAAAAATGATTACAGTTTTTCACGAAGCACTGGATTATTTTGAAAAACGTGATTGGAAAAAAGCAATTGAAGGTTTTAATGAAGTTTTAGCTTTAAAACCGGGCGATGTACCTTCTACGATTTATCTTGACAGATTAAAGCAATTTTCTGTAACGCTGCCTAAAGAAAACTGGGATGGCGTTTATAATTTGACATCAAAGTAAATTTTTGCTACTATTGCTCATAAGGAGCAATTTATGGCACAAGTACAAAAAATCCCGGTTGGAATACTGGGCGCTACAGGCATGGTTGGGCAGCAGTATATCACTCTTCTCAATGATCACCCCTGGTTCGAGGTTCGCTTTGCGGCAGCCTCTCCAAGAAGCGCAGGAAAAAAATACTCAGAAGCTGTCGCAGGAAGATGGCAGTTAACTAAAACTTATGCTCCTCATGTCGGTAATATAATGGTAGAAGATGCCAACGATGTGAGCCGTGCAGCCGCGGCATTCAAAAAAGGCGAGTGCTCGTTTGTTTTTTCTGCGCTGGAAATGGGCAAAGACGAAACCAAAGCGCTGGAAGAACAATACGCCGCAGCAGGAATCCCTGTAATCTCGAACGCATCGGCTCACCGCTGGACAGAAGATGTTCCTGTTTTAATTGCAGAGATCAATCCCGAGCATACCGATATTATCCCCATGCAGAAAAAATCGCGCGGATGGGATCGCGGTTTTATAGCCGTTAAACCTAACTGTTCGATACAAAGTTATATGAAGCCGATTCACGCACTTGCGCAGGCCGGTTACGAAGCAAAACGAATGTTTGTTAATACGATGCAGGCAGTTTCCGGCGCAGGTTATCCCGGCGTTCCAAGTTTAGATATGATCGATAATATCGTTCCATATATTGGCGGCGAAGAAGAAAAATCAGAAAAAGAACCATTAAAAATATTTGGTTCGATAGATGGCGGCATTTTTAAAAACGCAGAGTTCCCAAAGATTTCGGCGCACTGTAATCGAGTGCCTGTTATCGATGGGCATACAGCTTGTATTTCGCTTGAGTTTGGTGACAAAAAGCCATCATCAATGGAAGAAATCAAAAAAATCTGGGCGGCCTACAAGGGCTTGCCTCAGGATGCAGATTTACCATTTGCGCCGAAACAGCCAATCATCTACCGCGAAGAGGATAACCGTCCTCAGCCAAGAAAGGATCGTGATACCGACAAGGCTATGGCAGTAACAATCGGACGCCTGCGTCCATGTAATTTATTTGATATCCGCTTTGTTGCGCTTTCGCATAACACTGTTCGCGGAGCAGCCGGCGGCGGGATCTTAAACGCAGAGTTACTAAAACACAAAGGATATCTTGTGTAAGACCTCTCGCGGAGACGCGGAGATCGCGGAGATCGCGGAGAAAAGAGAAGGTTGAAGAACACTTTCTCGTTCTTTCATTCCTCTCTGCGTTCTCTGCGCCCCTGCGCCTCTGCGAGATAAAATGGAGATTATATGAACCAAAAGTATTTTCCACTGGATAAAGAAGCGCTGGAAGAAATAACTCAGCAGTTTCCAACTCCGTTTTATATTTATGACGAGAAGGCAATTATCGAGAATGTTCGCAGAATAAAAGCAGCGTTCTCATCTTTTCCTTCTTACAAAAATCATTTTGCAGTAAAAGCTTTACCTAACCCGTATATTCTTAAAATCTTTGCTGCAGAAGGATTCGGCGCAGACTGTTCAAGTTTGCCTGAACTTTTGTTAGCTGAAGCCGCAGGAATTAAAGGCGAAGACATCATGCTTACTTCCAACGAGACACCAACTGCGGAATATATAGCTGCAAAAAAAATGGGTGCAGTTATAAATCTTGACGACATTACCCACATTGATTTTCTGGAAAAAAATGTCGGCTTGCCGGAGTTAATTTCTTTTAGATATAATCCCGGCCCTTTAAAAGAAGGAAATGCCATAATCGGCAAGCCTGAAGAGGCAAAGTACGGTTTTACTCGTGAACATTTAATTAAAGGATACGCACTTTTAAAAGAAAAAGGCGTAAAACGTTTTGCCCTGCATACAATGGTGGCAAGTAACGAACTTTCTGTGCCGTACCATGTAGAAACAGCGCGTATGCTTTTTGAACTTGCGGTCGAGATTCACAGCAAAACCGGAGTGCGCTTAGAATTTATTAATCTTGGCGGAGGAATGGGTATACCGTATAAGCCGGATCAGGCTGCGATAGATTACGAAGCGTTAACTGCTGGAATTAAAAAAGCATATGACGAAGTTATTGTTCCTGCTGGTTTAGCGCCAATAGAAATTCGCACAGAATGGGGAAGGGTAGTAACTGGCCCCTACGGCTGGCTTGTAACACGCGCTGTTCACAAGAAAGAGATTTACCGCAACTTCATTGCTGTTGATGCATGTATGGCGGATTTAATGCGTCCTGCTTTGTATGATGCTTATCATCACATAACAGTACCGGGTAAGGAAGAAATGCCGTTATCGGAAGTGTACGATGTAGTTGGCAGTTTATGCGAGAACAACGACAAGTTTGCGATTCAAAGGCAATTGCCAAAGATTGAAACCACTGCAGAGGGCGGTGATGATTTTGTTGTAATTCACGATGCAGGTGCGCACGGAAGAGCGATGGGTTTTAACTATAACGGCAAACTCCGCTGCGGAGAACTGCTGTTACGTGAAGACGGAAGTGTGGTGGAAATACGCCGAGCCGAAACAATAGAGGATTACTTCGCCACATTGGATATTAATGGCGTAAAGGATTTTAATTAGGAGAAAAATATGGTAACTAGAAATGCAAACATAGCTAATTTAAAAGCAGGGTATCTCTTTCCGGAGATTGCAAAGCGCAGGCGTGAGTTCGCTGCCGCTAACCCAGATGCAAAAATAATAAGCCTTGGTATCGGCAACACCACAGAACCAATTTTACCTCATACTAATGCAGGTCTTGTAGAAGGTGCTAGAAAACTTGGCACAATAGAAGGCTATTCTGGTTATCAAGATGAAGGGCTTCCTGTGTTACGCGAAAAAATCTCAAAAGTTTTTTATAAAGGCAAGTTTGGTATAGACGAAATATTTATTTCTGACGGTTCAAAGTGCGACATTGGCAGATTGCAAGTACTTTTTGGAAGCGGCGTAAAAATTGCCGTGCAGGATCCTTCGTATCCTGTGTATGTAGACGGCTCTGTTATCGCAGGAGCAGCAGGTGGTTTTGCCGAAACTGGCTATAAAGGCATTACGTATTTACCCTGCACGGCGGAAAACAATTTTTTCCCTAACCTTGATGTTATTCAGGCAAACAGCCTTATATATTTTTGTTCACCTAACAATCCTACAGGAGCAGTCTCGGATCGCACTCAGCTTACGGCGCTTGTAAATACAGCAATAAATAAAGGCTGTATCATTATTTTTGACGCCGCGTACAGTGAATTTATCCGTGACCCGTCATTGCCAAAATCAATTTACGATATTGAAAAAGCAGATCAGTGCGCTATCGAAACAAACTCGTTCTCAAAACCGGCAGGTTTTACAGGCGTGCGTCTTGGCTGGGCAGTAGTGCCAAAGGCGCTCAAGTACGCAGGCGGCGAAAGTGTCAACGCAGACTGGGGGCGCATTGCAGGTACGATCTTTAACGGTGCATCGAACATTGCACAAGCTGGCGGTGTAGCAGCGTTAGACGAAGAAGGTTTAAAAGAAATGCGCGAATTAACAGATTTTTATTTAAGCAACGCAAAACTGATAAGAGTAGCGCTTCAAAAACTTGATATACATTGCATTGGCGGCGATAACTCCCCGTACATTTGGGCGCACTTCCCCGGCAGAGACAGCTGGGAAGTCTTCGCAGAAATACTGGAAAAGTGCCATGTAGTTACTACACCTGGCGCAGGTTTTGGCCCTGCAGGACAAGGTTTTGTCCGCTTCTCGGCATTTGGTCACAGAGCAGATGTAGAAGAAGCCTGCAGGCGGCTTAACACCCAGTTGTAAAAAGCTAACGTTTATCGGGTTGAAAAAAATTAAATTTCTTAAAAACTTACTTGTTTTTCCCGTATTACTAGTTATAAGGCAAAATAAATATATTTGTCTTAAACTATTAAGTTTTTATAAAAAAATGTATTATTATAATTGGAGGAAAAGATGGCAAAACAAAAAAATACTGCAATTTATGACTGGAACAAAAATCAATTGTACAAATTATTGTACGGTCTTTACCATACCAAAGTTCCTACAATGATTTGGGGAAATCCCGGCGGCGGCAAGACAAGTACCGTCAATTTTATTGGAAAAAATTTAAATGTTCCAACTGTAATCCGATCCGGCAATAAGTCAGATCCTGTCGATTTTTCTGGTATTCCTTATCTAATCGATTGTGTAAGTGCAGAAGGAGGAAAAGCTCTTAGGTATTCTGAGCCGAAATATGTTCAAATAATGAAAGAAAGTCCAAACGGCATTTTGTTTTTTGATGAGGTAACAACTTGTTCTCCTGTAATTCAAGTGGCTCTTTTGTCAATTATTCAGGATTGCCAATTTGGCGAGTTTGAAATACCTAAGTCGATTTTTAGAGTTGCTGCAGGAAATTATAACAATATAACA
>Ga0123356_10000686_pt1 | contig 37523 bp, 22 predicted proteins | sample TergutEmb28metaG_2_FD_92546 | JGI IMG/M metagenome (GOLD analysis project Ga0123356, IMG submission 92546) | Embiratermes neotenicus P3 segment gut microbial communities from Petit-Saut dam, French Guiana - Emb289 P3 | ecosystem: Host-associated > Arthropoda: Insects > Digestive system > Gut ...
AGTTGTATTTACAGCTACCGCAGAAGAATTTGCAGGCTTAGGCAGCGGTGCAATCAGCTTTGGTAATAATGCAGGCAGTATTGATATCATTGTTACTGCTCTTATTATCACTGAACTTGCGCCATAACGGGTTTATATCATCCGGCACTTAAGTTTTAAGCGCCGGATGAATGATTAAAAATCAGCGGCTGATATAAACCGTTATTGCGGTAATTTTGCTGCTTAAATATAAGAGGTATAAAAAATGAAAAGATTTTTAAAATCGTTTATAGCGGTTTTCGCTGTAATTTCACTAATGACAGTTTTTTTCATAAGCTGCGATGATCCGGATGATAACGGAGTCCCGTATGATTATGAATACAATTATGCAGCTGACTTTGTTGATGGTTCGTTATTCCAAATCAGATCGCCTTATGCAGGAGTAAACTGGAATACCTATAATCAATACAGAACCACTCTTCATTCGCACACAACAAACAGCGATGGCTCTGCGTCAATGGAAGAATATGTCGACAGACATTACGAGCTTGATTACGACATCGTAGCCCTTACTGATCACGTTTGGAAAGGCTCCGAAGGCACAAGACGTTATTTGGATCTTGTTAACAAATCCTGGACACAAGCTTCATGGACAACCGCAAACAATAACTTTAATACAGAGCTTACAAGCGATTTAACATTTATTTCACAGGATAAACTTAACGCAGTACAGGCAGGCACAGGCAGAGATGGCAAACCTATGTTAATGATACCTAATACTGCCGAGTTTGCTTTTGCCGACGCAGAAGAGATGAATGTTTTCTTTTTTGAAGGAAACGCTCCTCCGGCATGGACAAGAACTATCAGGCAGGGAATGCAATATACAGTTAATACATCTCCAAGATCGATTTTCTTTATTAACCATCCTGGCCGTACTACTAACTCCATGAATTTCCTTAGCGGTGTTGGCAGTCCGGCAAATGCAGCAAATCCTGCAAACCCTTCGAATCAAACTTCGTGGATAAGAAGATTTGCCAACTTATATATGGAATTTCCAAGAACCGCTCTTGTAGGTATGGAAGTATTTAACAGGGAAGATCAGGATTCACTTCACGATCGTGTGCTTTGGGATAACATTTTAACTCTTACCATTCCGGAAGGACGCTTTGTATGGGGTTATGCAAATGATGACTCGCACAGTGTCAGCGGAGTTGGTATAAATTATCAGATGATGATAATGCCTTCCAATTCAACGTCAAACTTCAGATCTGCAATGATAAACGGTCATTCATATATGGTAACCTGTATGGCAAAGAATGAAGGTGTAAACCGTCCCCGCGACAGCATCGATCGTCCGATAGTAAACAGCGTTGTAGTTAATCATGCTGCCGATACTATTACAATTACAGCTACAAATGCAACAAGCATAGTCTGGATTTCCGAAGGCAAGATCATTCATGAAGAAACAGGAACTGCCAGCACCTTAAATATGGCGGATGCAGCTATAATAGATCAAGTCGGCGGTTATGTCAGAGCAAATATTATTGGCCCCAATGGTATGGCAGCTATTCAGCCTATCGCTACAAAAAGAACAGATGTTCCCTTTGAAGGCGGCGAAGGCCCCCCTCCGGTAATTAAAACAGTTTCTCTTACTGATAACTTCCAGTACGGAGAAGGTTATCAGGGACTTATAGACGGTATATTTGCAGAAGCCAATAACCTGACTGGAACTATCCCGGGTAAAGTCGAAGCAGGTGATGTATTTACACTTACAATTACATTTACAGTAAGCCGTCCGCTGGAAGATAATTTGCAAATAGGCATAGTTGACAGGGATGAATCTGTTGGTTGGTGGAATCCTCTTACATGGGATGAGAACATTGGTGACGGACTGCCAGGCGGTATTTATGAAATACCTGTTGCGGAAATTAACGCAGGAGAAGTTACAAGAGAAATTACACTAACAGCGGCAATTGCAGCAAGCGGAACTCAAGCTATAAGAAATTCACTTGTATTCCAAACCGAAGGAGCAGGAACTCCAGGAACTGGAGGATCTGGCGTAGAAGGCGTTGCACATTTGCGTTTTACAGAGTTTTCATTTGTAAAAGAAGAATAATTTAATAATTGATTGTTGATTGTTGATTTAAAAGCGGGGGGTGATGCTCCCCGCTTTTTTTTATTCCAGCCTTCCCGATTGATGTATCGCAACGCCCTCAAGACTTATATCACTGTAGCCTGAAAGCAATGCAATTTTTCCAAGTACTTCAAGGGGGCGCTCTGTGTTAATTGCTACGGGACTGTAGAAAATAACAGGTACAATTCCTTCAAGAGTTCTGCGCGTGTCATAACCAACAAGAAGATCAAAGCTTGTATATTCATCTGTGACTTCTACATTTGTTGCCATGCCTCTCCAGATAACATGTACATTTCTGTAAATTACAGGTTCATTTTTAACATCAGAAAAAAGGGGATTATCCGCTCTTTTAAAATTGTCAAAACCGGGAACTTCCATATTGTTCAATAAAATAGCTGCCCTGTTTTTAAGCGCCTGGGAGGCATTAGATTCCAGTATACGGTTAAGATTAATTTTTGCAGCCTCATCGCGGTATGATGTAAAAAGAGAGAGAGCTCTCTCGTACTGATTAACAGCCTGATCCTGCGTAAGTATGTATCTGTAAAAACCGTCAACCTGTACAGGCTCTTTTTTCTCCTGGCTTGAAAGCGTATATTCTGATGCAGGTCTTTGTCCCCTTGTTTTAAAAGGAGAAGGAAGTATATTTACTGCGGCAAGAACTATGTAAGAGAAAATTAAAACAGCTGCAAATATTAAAGAAGCGTTAAATATTGTTTTTGAATCAATGGCAGGGGGAGGAATGGGAGGAAATAATTTTGAAAGCCTGTCATATGTCATCCAGTCGGAAAGAGCTTCGCTTGCAGAGTATTTTTTAATGACAAGAAGCGCCCTTTTGGCTATTTTATTGTCAGGATCAATTTCTTGTACATTAAGATAGTAATTCACAGCCTGAACTGTATTCATGCGTTTTAAATTAAGAACGGCAAAGCCAAGCATTGTATTGGGATCATTTATTTTGATTTTTCTTGCCAGATTAAAATACTCATGGGCTTCTACAAAGTTGCCCGAATAAAGGCATATGGCGGCATACAGATAATAATACCTAAATGATCTGTTATACCTGTCTTCTTCGTCTTTTAGTGTTTTTAACGCTCCGTCATAATCACGCTTTTTTGCAAGATAGGATGCTTTATTCAGAATGGGATCAGCTTTCATATAATAGTCTGATTACCTGTGCCTGTATATGGCGCTCTCAATTTCCATTAAGTCCTGTTCTGTAAGGACTACCTGGCCTGCTATAAACATATTTAACAACTCCTGCAGTCTTACAAGGGTATACGTATCTATATTTATACTGTTTCTTATTGCCTGAAGAAGTATTTGACTTTCCATTTCTACATCTATTATGGAAGATCTGTTTTCAGAAATATTTTGCGTAACAGCTGCAGGCTCAGCAGTTTCAGGCGGCCTTTCTGTATTATAATTATAAAAAGATATATCCTCTGTTGTAAGAAAAACAGAATAGCTTATTGTTCCGCCGCCTTCAAGCATTACAGGTTCAAAGAAATAACAAACTGCAGAGTCATTATTTAACGGGCGCCCTTGCGAATAACGTATTTTCCACGGCGCATCGTTTAATCTTTTCCAGTTTGCAAAATGGACAGAATAGGGGGTTTTTTCATCGGGATTTTCCGGACTTATAATGCTTCCCATTAATGCGCCGGAAGGTCCTCTTGATATCCAGAATCTGTCATCCGAGCCGGCTTCTATAAGCAATTCACTTGTAATAACCTGGCTGTTTGTAAGAAAAGGAGCTCTTCCCCGCCCTTCTCCCAATATCGTATCAATTAAAAATTTAAGCCCGACCAATGATGCTCTTGTACCTGAGTTTTGTATGATAAATGTTATTTTAACGCCGTTAACAACATTTGAGCTTGATGTTTTAACAGGAGAAAAAACCTGTCTGATACTCATATCCTGCGATTCAAAAATAAAGCCCGGGTTTCCCTCATGTCTTTCAAATTTTGGCCTGAAAGGCCTGTCTCCCAGACGATAGTAGTTTCCATTCAGAAAAATTGCCGCATAACTTGCTTTTGGCTCACGGCTGTTAAATAATGGCTCATAACGGAATGTTTCATGGTTGGATAAAAAGTAAAGAGAAAAATTACCTGTTTTTTCATATAAAACTAACCTTACATTTCCGTTTTGAATTTCAGGTGTTTCCGTTGCGCTTTCATTTACGAAATCTTCTTCCTGATTATTCTTTTTGGAAGCGCAGCTGCAAATAGAAAATATTATTAAAAAGATTAAAACTAAAATGCGTAAAAACATTTAATTACCGCCTCCGTTAAGAGATTCCCGCGTTTCAACAGTCTCATGTTTTAATATATCATCAACATTAATTCCAAGCTGTCTTGCTTTTTCCATTAAATTGTCCATCGGATTTGAAACCGGAACTTCAACAACAGGAGGGACAATTTCAGGTACAGAAAGTTCCTGCAAACTTACAGTAGCTGAAAGCTCCGCTATCCTTCTCTGGTAGAGATTCAGCGTATGCTCATATGTCCTTATTGTTCTTTGAAATTCCTCGCTTGTTCTTAGGGATTCTTCATGACTCCACTGAAGCAGAGCCAATAACTCGTTCTCGATTTTCTTTTGCTTGATTAAATCGATACGGTATGAAGATGCTTCAATTTTAAGACTTTCAGGGTATCTGCCTATAACCCAGGCATAGAATTTTTCCGCTTCATCCAATTGACCCATTGCAAAAAGGCTCTCTCCCATCCAGAAAAACGCGGCAGCTCTTCGATCTGAAGATTCCCTGTCCGTATCGCCTGTAGAGCTCAAAAAATTATTAAATAAAACAAGAGCATCTTCAAAATAACCCAGATTAAAATTGATCCTCGCGCGGTGATAAACCATGTCTCTTGCATAATGAGAATTTGGAGCTATTCTTTGAAGCTCATCCATATCTCTGAGCGCAGAACCATAATCGGCAAGGGCAAGTTCGCTTAAAATTACCCAGTAAATCGCCCTTGAAAAGTCATTTGTATTTGTTGCCATTTCCTGCGCGCGGCGGAATTCGATTACAGCTTCCTGCCATTTTTGCAGACTGTAAAGCCCTGCGCCGTTATGAAATCTGCGTAAAAACTGCCCGTTTTCATCAGCCGGAATCAAATTACCGCAAAACAAAAACAATGCCGTGAAAATAAGCCAAAATATGAATCTACTGCGCCTCATAATTTAATTATAGCAAACTACGATAAATAATGCCAATATTTTAGATAATTTGAGTTTAGCCCTGCAAACGTCTTACAAGTCCGCTTTTATCGGTATCATGGAAGAAGGCAGACCCCATAACAAGCACATCAGCCCCTTTACCCTTAGCGGTTTCGGCAGTTTGTTCATTTATACCGCCGTCAACTGAAATCCGGAAGCTATACCCTTCTTTTTCCCTGATTTTCGCAAGCTTTCCCGCTTTTTCAAGGCAGTGCGGGATTATAGTCTGCCCTCCGAACCCCGGGTTGACAGTCATTATCAGTACAATGTCGGCGAAGGGGAGTATTTCTTCCAGAGCCGAACATGGTGTTGACGGGACAATTGCAATACCTGATTTTAGTCCAAAGCTGCGAATCTCTTCCAGATATTTTTGGGAATGAATCTCTGCCTCATGATGGAAAGTAATTGCATCCGCTCCTGCTTCTGCAAACTCATGAATAAACCTCTCCGGTTGAACCACCATGAGGTGAACGTCAAAAAAAGCCTTTGTTTTTCTGCGCAGGTCGCGGACAAGCTGGGGACCGAAAGTCAAATTCGGCACAAATGAACCGTCCATTACATCCATATGAACCCAACCGGCGCCGGAAGCTTCAATCTGGGAAACTGCGCCCTGGAAATCCGCAAAATCCGCGGACAATAACGATGGTGAAACAATGATTTTATTCATTTTTGATATCATACAGCTATACGGCACTATTGTCAAACTGTGAAAAAATGCTATACTGAAACAAGATAATGGAAAATGAGTATACCTCGCATCCAGGAAGCGCCGGCCTTTTAAAGGGGGCTTACGAAAAGTTGAAAGCCTCTGATGCTGTTACAGCTCTTGCGATTTTGGAACAGGCTTTAGATTACGACTATGAAAACGAAGAAATCAAGCATGCGCTTAAATGCGTTCATTGGTGGCTTGAACATACCAGGAGGATTGAAGAACTAAAAAACCCTTACGAAAAAGGCGCTTTCATGATTTCCATGTTTAAACAGTATCATGTTTTTCTTGGACAATTTAAAACGGTTTACGAGCAGTGTCAATATGCTGTGCGTTTCTTTGTTTATTCAAGAGCGCTCTTTTTTTTTGAAGGATTACTGAGCAGCCCCGCGAATCAGCACGATCCTGGTTTACTGCTTTTGGTCGGGCGCTGTTACAAGGGTCTTGGAAACTATGATGAAGCGCTGAATTATCTTGAAAAGACTGTCCGTATTAAAAGAGAGGATGCGGAAGTTCTGGCGGAAGTAGCCGATATAAACGCTCTTCTTGCCCAGACAAAAACGGCCAAGGCATTGTTCAGGGAGGCTTTTTTCATAGACCCCTTAAAAATCGATTTAAGGTTTATGGAATCTGCGCTCATCCTTAAACTGCGTGACAGTGTCGGCGAGTTTGGTTACAAAGATGATGAATTGCTGGAATGGATGCCGGTTTACGGTTATTTATGGGGGGTGTTTTCCGTAAAACGCGAATTAAAACAAATGGAATCAGGCAGGCTTAAGCAGTCTATTTTTTCATTGCAGGCGGAGTATGAATCAAATCCCGCAAGACGGAATCTTTTGAAACCCCGTCTTTTAAATCATTATTTCTGGCTTATAGATTATTATGAAATCAGCCGCGAGGAACCTTCGCTCATAGAAGAAACCTTGTTAAAAATAAAAGTTATAGATCCGGATATCCACAAGATGTATGCCGGATAGAATTGAGGAGTAAAAGTTTATGAATAATACTGAAACAACACAGGCTGCATCCCAGTCAGAGGCCGCCCAAACTCTTTTAAAAAATCTTCAGGAAACGTTAAATGAAGAAAAATGGACAAGGGCGAGTCTTGGTAATTATTCGACAAACCAGTTCAAGGAACTTGATTTAATACTGAAAACCGCGCGGCAGGAAAAAGTTCTTGATGAATTAAAAAAAACCTGCGATGAGCATTTATCCCACACAAGAAACAGCATTATTGCGCTTTATTTATCCGGTATGATAGCCCTTTCCCGCCAGATTATCGACGATTCTGCAATGATAAACCTTGTATCAATTTTCCTTGACAATCACAAATGGGGAATCGTCAAGTATCTGTGTGAAAGGATACTCGATCACGGAGAATCAAAGTATGCGCTTAGAACTCTTGCAGACTGCTGTAAAAATGATAATGAAGAAGATAAGGTTTACGAGATTTGGGAAAGACTTGTAAAAGTGGATTTTGAAGAAGCCGATATCGTAAAATCTCTTGCCGAGTATTATGAGAAGCGGGATAACAGGGAAGATTCCATAGATTATTACAAGAAAGCTCTGCACCGCTACATTAACAAGGGTAGCTTTTCTAATATTAAAGAAATCTGGGAAAAACTTATCAATGTAAATACTGATGATATCGATTTCTTTCTGCATATCCAGAAAAAAATAGCCAAGTCCGTAAGTGAAGACAAGGCTGTTATTCTTTTAAATGATCTGTACGCAAAATACAAAAGCAAAGACATTGATATTGCGATCAACATCCTTAAAATTATTCTGGAATATGATGAGAAAGACGTTCACGGACGCAGGGAAATAATTGACTGTTTCAGAAAAAAATACTCATCTCACAGCCAGCTTGAAGAATATATCCGTATCTCCAATCTTTCGCAGAATTACCGCGCAGTGCATCAGGCGATTGCCGATTTTGAAAAACATATCGCCTTTGACAAAGGCAACTTTGTTTATCACCGTACATGGGGCGTAGGACGTATAGCAAACATAGTCGGCGATGAAATAAAAATAGACTTCTCCAAAAAAAGAGGTCATTCAATGGCTTTAAAAATGGCCGTTGACGCTCTTCAGACTCTTACAAAAGATCATATTTGGGTATTAAAGGCGACAAAGAAAAAAGAAGATTTAAGGGAAATGATCTTAAAAGAAAAAGAAAAGGATTCCAACGATAATATAGTATTGACTTTAAAAATAATTATTAGAAGTTTCGGCAATGCCTGTGACATGAAAAGGATAAAAGCCGAAATTTCTCCTGCGCTGCTTACAACGGGCGAATGGTCAACATGGAGTTCAAAAGCTCGTGATATATTAAAATCGAATCCCGATTTTGGCATCAGCGCTGAAAACAGCGATGTATTTATTGTGCGTGAAAGGCCTGTCAGCGTTACTGAAAAATTATATAATGAGTTTACGGCAAAAAAGAATTTCTTTGACAAGGCGGCGGCCATCCGCGATTATGTAAACAATAAAAATGCCGATCCTGATTCAGAATATTTTACAGAAATGTTGTCGTATTTCACTTCATTCATCCGTCTTGCACCTGGCGCAGATTCGAATGACAGAAGAAAAAAGGACAGTTCAAATCAGAATGCCGAACACGCATTATTTTCATTTCTTATAATAAGCGAACTTGCGCTTAACAAAAATTATACACATTTAAAATCGGCTCTCTCATCAGGTTTTGCGGATATTTTTTCCGGAATAAAAGATGTTCCGTCTTTATTTAAGAATTTAAAAGACGCAAAATTAAGAGCGGAGTTTTTAAATAATATAAAATTATATATAAGCCAGTGGCCTGATATTTATATAAAATTATTTCCGTATTCACAACTGCCGTCAATAACAGAACAGCTGGAAGAAGCCGGCTTTTCCGGCAAGCTGTCGGCATTATGCCATGAGTGCTTTGAAAGGCACCGCGATAACCGTGAAGCGGTTGTCTGGTTTTACAGGAATGCAAGGGGAAAACCATGGTTTAAAGATGCAAATATCGGCATAGAAAAGCAGCTTATCACGCTTATACATATAATGGACATTACCTACCGTGACATTGAAAACTCAAAGGACACTGTAGAAAACAGAAAAATAAACAAACTTGTTCACAATATCCTTTTTAAAGACGGCGATTTGGCGTCGTTTATCAGTGAAGCAGACGAAGATGCAATTATCAGAATCTTCACATTTATGAATGATGTAAAAGATCTTGACCCGCAGGATAAGCTTAATCTGCGTTCCAGAATACTGGACAGGTATCCTGGATTCAAATTTTTCGGAGATACCGGAAAGAAAGTATCAAGGGGCCTTATGGTCACAAAAGCCATGTACGAAGAGAAAAAGAAACAGCTTATGCATATCATGGATGTTGAAGTTCCTGCCAACTCCAAGGAAATTGAATATGCCCTGTCCCTCGGCGATCTTCGTGAAAATGCGGAATACAAGGCCGCAAAGGAAAAACAGGAGCAGCTTAATTCGCAGGTTGCCAAGCTTAAGGAAGATATCGACAGAGCTCAGCTTTTCGATCCAAATTCTGTAAGCACATCCAGGGTTTCCTTTGGCACAAAGGTTGTTCTTTTCAATGAAAAAACCGGCAGCAAGGAAGAATTTACAATTCTTGGACCGTGGGAATCCGATCCAAATAACAATATTATTTCCTATCTTTCTCCGTTTGGAAGTGCTATAATTAATAAGACAGCAGGTGAAAAATTTGATTTTACAATTAACGAAGAAAAGGTTTCTTATCTGGTTGAAAATATTACAGCAGCCGTAATTTGACGCTTTTAAAGGGGTGATTATGAAAAGGACTGTTTTAGCGGTAGTATTTATTACATGCGCTTTTTTTGGCTTTTTCTGCGAGCGCGTTTTTGCTCAAGCTGCCGATCCAATCGATCTTGTGCTTGTGTTGGATACATCGACGAATATGAGTTCGTCCTACGAATATGTAAGCGATTATGTTACAGGCGCTTTTCTTAATGAGTTCCTTAGGGTTGGAGATACTTTTCATTTAATTCCTTTTTCAGCAAGGCCAAGGCTTGATATTGCGCGCCGTATTTCCGGCATTGGAGATGTTGAAACCATTATCGGGCGCATGCTGCTGCAGTATCCTGTAGAAAGAGGAAATAATGTTGGAGCAGCTTTAACATATACAGAACAGTACCTTGTTTCCCTTCCCGGGCGTCCCAAAAAAGTTGTTCTTATAACAACCGGCAGCTCTGATACCAATAACCTTGTAACAAGAACAAGATCTTCATTAGCTGCAAGAAATACAACCTTTGATTTTGTTCAGGTAAATCCGGGACAAAGACTTACAAACCTTCCCGTATCAGGGCGCTCCGGAGCAGGCACGCAGCAGCAGGCAGCTTCGCAAGCAGGTACTTCACAAGCAGGTACTTCACAAGCGGGTTCTGCCCAAACAGCCTTCACGCCTTCTCAGACAGATTCGCAAACAGGCTTTACCCAAACAGGTACGTCCGCATTTGACGGCTCAGCAGGCATTACAGTCGATGGCTCGACAGGAATTGCAATTGACGGTTCAACCGGCATTACAGCGCAGACAGATACTTCTGGTGTATCTTCTGCGGCGATTGATTCCGGCGCAGTATCAACAGGTTCAACTGGCGGGCAAGGCGCAGTAACTGCAGAAGGTTCCGGCGAAGATTTTTCCTACAGTGTTACATATATGCGCGGGACATGGTTGTCTTCACTTCCTGTAATAATAGCGATTATAATCGGCATACTTTTACTTCTTGCTCTTATACTTTTTTTGGCCTCGCGCAGACTGGGTTCAAGCCCCAACAAGGTAATGGCGTCAGTTTCATCACCTGCAGCAAGTAAAAAGGAAGACAGGTTTGTTGATCACAGTAAAGACCTTGGAAAATATGCGGCGGCATCAGGAAGCGCAAGGCGCACGACACCTTATGAAAACCGTTTAAGCGTAAACAAGAATACTCCTCCTGTTATAAATCCTTCAGGACCTCTTCTTTTAAATCTATTTGTAGAAGATCAGAGCACATCAATCGGCAAAAGAAATATTCATTCATTGAAATCCGGTTACAGTTTTTCAGTCGGCGGCGGAAGATCAGATGATTATCTTATTTTCCTTGTTCCCTTTCCGGCTCATATCGGAGAGATTCGCAGAAACAGAAGCTCGCTTACATTTATTCCCCGTAAACCAAAATATTTTCCGGACATCGGATCCAATGAAGTGCATAACTGCATAAATAATACAATAAGAATTATTTCCGATAAAAATTATGAAGTGCGTTTCAGGTTTGAGATGTATGAAGATCCGCTTGAAGCGTTAAACCGGATGCTGATGTGCGTTAAAGTGCCGGGCTGATTAACTTTGCATGTCCTTTTTGGCCTGTAAGAACGCCGTCTTTCATGACAAAAACCCCTCTTATTATTGTGGCGACAGGAAAACCCTGTATATCCATTTCATCATAGGGGCTTGTCCTGCTTTTTGAATGAAGAGCATCTGATTTAATTTTTCTTTTTAGATTCATGTCAACAATTGTAATATCCGCATCTGCGCCGCAATTTAAGTTCCCCTTTTGCGGATACACGCCCCAAATTTTTGCAGGAGCTTCGCTTGATAAACTGACATATTCATTTATGCTTATTTTTCCATTATTAATTTCGTTCAGCATGACAGGAACCATTGTCTCAACGCCGCAAAGACCTGCAGGCACTTCCCATACAGGAAGAGCTTTCTCTGCGGCCAGGTGCGGAGCGTGATCGCTTGCAATCATGTCAATAACGCCTTTTTTTATTGCTTCCCATAAACCATTTTTATGGCTCTCCGTGCGGATAGGCGGATATACCTTATGCACATGTTTTTCGGCGTCAAAAACAAGATAATGGGGGCATGTTTCCGTAGAGACTGCAATGCCTTTATTTCTTGCTTCTGCCGCCAGAATGGCGCCGTCAAGCGATGTAATATGGTGAATATGTATTTTTGCTTTTGTATAATGCGCATAACAAACCGCCGTTTGGATTGCAAGCGCTTCAGAAAATACAGGCCTTGCTTCTGAAAGCAGAATACCCTTTTCATTTCCCGCAGCTATAACATTTTTGCATATTGATGTATTAAAGGAATTTATATCGCTTGTTTCGCAATGAAAGCCGATTCTAATGCCTGATGATGCGCATGTTTCCATTTGCTGTATTAAAACAGGCATATCAGGAGCTGCAATTTCCCCTGTAGATGTTCCAAGAAAAACCTTAAAGCCAAGAGCTCCTGCCGCTCTTAAGCCTTCAAGTTCATGCGTATTCTCATTATTTAAAAGCGCGAAAAACGCAAAATCGGCATATGATTTTTCTTTTGCAATTCTTAGCTTTTCATTAAAACGCTCAACTGTAGATGTCACAGGAATGACATTCGGCATGTCGGCAATCATTGTTATGCCGCCCATTACAGCCGCTATGCTTCCTGTCTCAAAATCTTCTTTTTCTGTAAGTCCCGGATCGCGGAAATGAACATGCGCATCAATAATGCCCGGTAATATATGCTTGCCTTCTGCATCGTATACTTCGCAAGCAGTATCCGCCTTGTCAAGTTTCTCGTTTTTTATAATTTTTCCGTCTTTAACGGCAATGTCACTCTGGAAGGAGGCTTCTTTGGTAACAATGGTTCCGTTTTTAATAATTAGATCGTAATGCATAGCTGTTATTTTATCATGGAAATACCGGTTTTTAAAAGCTATTTTGCAGCCTTTAAGCAGGAAAATAATTGCCCGGTTTCATGGTTTAATCATAAAAAAGGCATAAACCGTAAACTTCCTGTACACCGTTTTCTTTAAGCACCTGTGAACATACTTCAATTGTAGATCCTGTTGTTATAACATCATCAATCAATAAGGCAGGCTTAGGCGTATTCCCGCTAAAAAACATATCTTTTTTCTGCGCTTTCTTATTATCAAAAAAAATGCGTCCTTTTAAATTGTCAAGACGTTCCATACGGTTTAAGTTCTTTTGTACTTTGGATTTTAAACGTTTTAAACATTTGCACACAGTTAAATTTATATATATTTTTTCCAGTGTTTTTACAAGTTTGTCTACCTGATCCCATCCTGTTGTCTTTATTTTTGCGTACCTTGGAGGAACAGGAACAATAACCGCATCCTTTAAAACAGGGTTTTCATTAATAAGAGCCATTATTTTTTCCGCAAAAAAGTTTGCAAGGGGAATATTTTTTTCGAATTTATAGGAAGCAAGCAGCTTTCTGTATTTTCCTGTATATGGGTATAAAACCCATAACTTGTTATAAGTTCTTTTTATTTCCTGCTTGCGGCATGAAAGGCATGTATCTATTTCGGAAATAAGGTGTTTTCCGCAAATACTGCATCTTGCCTCATTTATTACTTCAAAGGAATGAATGCAATTATTGCATATACCGTATTTAATTTCATCAGCGTAGAAAAGCGCATTACAGCATAAGGCGCAGGATGCCGGAAAAAGAAAATTTTTAACAAGCAAAAATAATTTATTAATGTTCATTTTTTGTATTACCCTTTGCTGCCCTGTTTTAATAAATTAATCAAATAATGAAGGTTCTGTATTATCTTTCTTTTTTAAAATGGCATTCTTTATTTTCACCTGGTTTTCATTCATACCTGTTTCAATAGGCATGCTTATTCCTGCCTGTACCATTTTTTTCCACTGACAAATAATATTAAGCGCTTCCAACGGCGTCATATATTCAGGGTCAATTTCTTTTATTAAATTTTCAAGCTTGCTTTCCTGCGTCTTTAAAGGATGCCCTGCGTTAACCTTTTTGTCGATTTGGTTAACAAAATCCTTCCCGCTGAAAGTTTTGCTTAAATCTGCATCGCGCTCCTTCAATAAGGCCATGATTCGCCTTGCTCTGTCAAGAACATTTTCAGAAAGCCCTGCAAGCATTGCAACATGTATACCGTATGATTCTTCTGCAGGTCCTTCTTTTAGTTTTCTAAGAAAAATTATTTTTTCACGGCGGCTTGACAGAAACCTTTCAGACCCTTGTTCCATGGCCGGATACTCTGTTGCAAGAACTTCCATTGAACGGTTTGCAAAGCGAGGATGAGATAAAAGTGAAAGCTCATGAAAATGCGTAGCAAAAAGTGTTCTGCATTTAATGCGGTTTAAAAGTTCTTCGCTTACAGCCCAGGCGATTGAAAGCCCGTCGTTTGTTCCTGTTCCCCTGCCAACTTCGTCCATAATAACAAGACTCTTGTCTGTTGCGGTATTTAAAATAAAAGCCGTTTCATTCATTTCAACAAGAAATGTCGACTCGCCCCTTGCAAGATTGTCAGATGAACCAACCCTGCAATAAACGCGATCGCAAAGTCCTATACGCGCCGTTGAGGCCGGTACAAAGCTTCCGGCCTGAGCCATTATTGCGATAAGAGCAGCTGAACGCAGATATGTCGATTTTCCCGCCATATTTGGGCCTGTTATCATTGCAAAGGAGATCTCTGTTTCGCTGTTGTCAAGCAGAATATCATTCGGGATAAACTCTCCGTGGCCTAAATGAGCTTCAACAACCGGATGCCTGCCGTCATAAATTTCAAGCTTTCCGCCGACGTTTAATTCCGGCCTGATCCAGCCCCTTACAGATGCGGCCTTTGCCATTGACTGGGCAACATCAAGTTCTGCAAGGCGATGAGCGGCAGTTGTAAGGGGAACAAGCGCATTTTTAACAGTATCGCGGATTTCAATAAAAAGTTTTTTTTCAAGATCAATTACTTTTTCACAGGCGCCGTTAATTTCAGATTCCAAAGCGGCAAGCCTGTCTGTCGAATAACGCTCTCCTCCTGCAATACCCTGTCTTCTTATAAAATGAGCAGGTACCTTTTCCAGGTTTATTTTTGTCACTTCAAAGAAATATCCGATTAAACGGTTATAACGTATTTTTAAACTGTTAATTCCTGTCAATTTTTTTTCTTCTTCAAGATATTGCTCAAGAATTTGCCTTGAATTGTCTCTCATGCTGCGAAGCGTATCAAGTTCATCATTATAGCCGTCTTTTATAAGGTTGCCCTCGCTTAATAGTATCGACGGCTCGCTGCATATTCCCCTTTCAAGCAGTTCATATATTTCTGCAAGTTTGTTAAAATTTTGATTGTCTTCATTCTCATCACTTTCAAAACAAAGCCTTCCCTGCTTAATCTCATCACTAAAAAGATCCATCACGCACTGAAAAGAATTAATTGCATTTTTTACAGCAAGCAGATCCCTGCCATGAGCCTTGTCCATTGCAAGCCTTGAACATAATCTTTCAAGATCAGAAGTCCTGCCGAATATATCGCGTAAACTGCTTAAACGCCCCTGGTTATTGTACAAATCCTGAGCAATATCAAGGCGTCTTTCTATTTTTTCAAGCTGGCGAAGAGGATGCAAAATACGCCTCTTTAAAAGCCTGCGTCCCATGGAACACTTTGTTTCATCCATTATTTCAAGAAGAGAAAATCTAAGACCGCCTTCCCTCTGATTGCATATTAATTCAAGATTGCGCTGGCTTGCCTCATCTATGCCCATGTATTCGCTGTCATGGTATATTTTCAGTGTTCTTATATGCAAAAGCATGCTTTTGGAAGTTGTATCGATATAATCAAGTAACGCGCCTGCCGATATAATTTCTGCGCTATCATCTTCCAGGCCGAAACTTTTTAAATTTGCAAGCCCAAACTGTTTTTCAAGTCTTGCTTTTGCCTGTACAGGATCAAATAGCCAGTCCGCCCAGCGGTTTAATACAAGGCCGCTTCTTTCATAAATGGCGGCAGCAACATCTTTTTCTTCTTCCAAAAGCGATTCCTGGACAAGCATCTCCTTAATTGACAAACGCTCAAGTTCCTGACACAGGATTTCATCTTTTTCTGAAAAAGATGTTGAGTAAAACTCGCCTGTAGAAAGATCGATATATGAAAAAGAAAGAGAATTATCTTTTTGCGCGCGCGCAAGGCAGCAAAGATAATTGGAGCTGCCTTTTTCAAGGAAATCCTCATCTACTGTTGTACCGGGCGTTATTATTTCAACTACATCGCGCTGGATTACGCCTTTCTTTCCCGGAGGCGTTAGCTGCTCACATACAGCAACTTTTTTTCCGAGTTTTAAAAGACGCGCAATATAGGAACGCGCCGCATGATACGGAACGCCGCACATGGGAAGCCCGGTGCGGCTTGTTAAGGTAAGATTTAAAAGCGATGATACTTCGATTGCATCTTCTGCAAACATCTCATAAAAATCACCAAGACGGAAAAAAAGTATATTCCCTTCCTGTTGTTTCTTGATTCTTCTGTACTGTTCGATCATGGGACTGGGTTTTAAAACGTCCATGGTCGTATTTTAGTTTCTTCTTGTTAAAAGACTTTGAATTAATCTGTCAGTTATATCTATTGTCGGGCTGTTCCAGACAATACCAGGCGTATTTTTAATGTCAAATACAACAGAGAATCCTTCGCTTTCCGCTACAAACCGGATCTCATCCTGTACCTGATTTAAAAATGCGCTTGATTGCATAAGATTGGCTCTTCGCCGCTCAAGATTTGTCATATTTGTCTGATAATAAGTTCTTAATTGTTCGGATCTTGTGTTGATTTGACCTTCAAGCCTTAAAACTTCACTTTGATTATCGCGCGCGATCGCTTCTGCGTGCCTTGTTCTTAGATCCTGTATTTCCCTTGTCTGTCTGTCAACTTCGCGCTGAACCCTGGCGCTTTCTTCCTCAAACTGCCTTACAGCCGCAGAATCACGGAAGAATGCTGTATAAACACGGGGCAGGTCAACAATCGCAACCCTTGTAATCTGCTGTCCAAAACACAATGCCATGCATGTTACATTCAACAATAAAAATACAATAATACGCTTTAACATATAAACCTCTCACCTTTTAATATGATAAAACAAAAGACATAACAAGATCCATTCCCTTGAAAGGATCGTTTGGATCACCGAACAGCGCGCCCGGTTCCCATCTTACAACACCATCGCGTATGGTGAAACGCTTTACAAGACTTAATCTGATTGGGAATTGCGGCAATGTAAAACGCAGCCCTCCGCCGTAACTAAACCGTAAATTCTCCACTGTGAAGTTTGATTTTCCTTCATCGTTTGTTCCAAAGTAATACCCCTGTTTTGTTTCAACGCCTGCTGTATCAAAGAAGAAGTCCCATGCCAAAATACCTCTTACAAGCGGAACACGCAATTCAACCCAGCTGTCTAAAAGCAAAAGCCCCTTGTTGCGGAAGGCGCTGCTCCATCCCCTTCCCACAAACATGCCGTCAACTGAAAGTTTGTTACCGTCTTCAATTGCAGGCGTCAGGGAATTTTCATTGCGTCCAGGCTGTTTAAAAATTGTAGACAATCCGGCATGAACGGCAAAAACGCCTTTAAAATTCCATTTTTCATTTACAGGAATATCAAACAGGGTATGGAAAAACTGAGCTTTTGAGTCGGAGCGCATATAATGTTCTCTTTCCCTGTCAAACAATCCAAAAAGACCCAATCTCTGATAAAGATAAAAACCTCTTGAAGGGTCATAAAAAATATCACGCTGGTCAAGTGACAATGCAAGCCAAACGGAGTTTCTGGGAGTCCACTGGTTGTTTCCTGCTCTTAGAGCCGGGTCGAAGGGTCTGTAAATCTCGCCGTCGTAAAAATTATTTACAATACCAAAACGCACTCCGCCGTTTATTGCGAAAATACCCAAAAAGGTAAACCAGCGGTATCCGGAAAAAAGTCCCATGGACAAATACCACTGTTCATACTGCATTAAATAATCCCTTGTAGGAATTCTGTCATATCTGTCATACTCTTCACGGGAAGTAAAACCATCAGGATAGGCGTATATTTCATCACCGTGAAAAAACGGAGCATGATTGTTCATTGTCGAGTATCTTCTTGAATAGTTCGCAGAAAAATCGGCGCCCAAAGAAAGCGGAAGGCCAAACGCCCATCTGTGCATATAACTTAATGAGAGCGTACTTGAATCCACAATGGAGGAGTTTAATTCCACTCCAAGTTCGTTTCCGCTTCCGGCGACATTTCTGTCATTCCATTTTATAAGCCCCGATATCGGGAATGTTTCAGGATCAGCGCTGCCTGAAAATGTAAGGCCGAATGAAACATCGACAGTCGGCTGTTCCTCTATGGTGTAAATCAAATCCATAAGGTTTTCAGTGCTGCCAGGCAGAGTATCAGGTATGATCATGGAAAAATACTGCAGATTGTAAAGATTTCTAAGTGAATCCATTACCTTGGCTTTTGAGAAAACATCCCCCGGTTCCAGAGGTATTTCCCTTAAAATTACATTTAAGTTTGTTTTATTATTTCCAACAACAAGAATATTTTCTATGTACGCCCTGCCTCTTTCCACGATTGTAACTGCATAGGAAAGCACATTGTTATTCCTGTCCGGCATTCTAATTATCGAATTGAAAATATATCCGTTTTCAAAATACAAATCCGCAACACGCTGCAGATCCGCTTCCACCTTTGTCATGTTTACAATATCGCCTTCTTTTGAAGTTACAAGCCTTGAAAGCTGATCTGTTGTAAATATTATATTTCCTTCAAATGTCACTCCGCCAAAGCGGAACTCTGTTCCTTCTTCTATCATGAAGGTTAAAACAAGATTGGTTCCCTTGTCATCGCTGTCCACTGTGCGCGTAACGTCTCTTACCATCGCGTCAATGTATCCGCGATCGTGGTAGTATCTTGTAATGGTTTCCCTGTCTGCAATAAGTTTCGCTTCCTGGAATGCTCCGTTATTTAAAAGAGATTTCGCTTTTAATGAAAGCTGATTTCTTAAGGTACTTGTAGAAAACCTTGAATTCCCCTGAAACTCAATTCTTGATATCGAAATTTTGTCATTTTCTGTTATATGAAAAGTCAATACTATAGATGAATCCCCTGATTGCGACTCTGAAGAAGTAACTGCAACGTTGGGATAGCCTTTTTCTATATATTTATTTATGATGGCTTCGATGTCGTTGCGGACTTTCGCCTGATTATAAATATCCCTTGCCTTTGAAGTGATTGTTTCCAGTAATTCATTGCGGCGCAATCCGGAATTGCCGGTAAAATTAATCCTGCTTATTACAGGCCGTTCAACCACGGTAAATCTTATTATAACCTCATTCCCGGTGCTGTAACGATGAGTGCTGGGTTCTATCCTATCAAAATATTCAAGCGCATACAGTCTTCCCTGCATTTCCCAGAAAATATTGTAATCAAAAGGACGCCCTTTGAAAGTATTCATTAGCGCATCCAGCTCTGACTGTGAAACGTTACTCAAGCCTGAAAAAACAATATCCCTTATAGGCCTTCCTGTGTACCAGTCATCCTGTGAGTCTTGCGCAAAACCCGAAATTGCCGCTGCTAACAATAAAAAAACAAATACCCTAAATTTCATCAAAACTCCTAAAACGACATACTCCAGCTTAGAGTAATTGAATTATCATTTACCCAAAAATTTTCCGGGTGATACGGGAAAAAATCCCAACGGATAGTTACAAACGGACTTTGCAGTTCGATTCCAATATCCGGTTCAATCTTTAATCCGCCAAATACAATACTGTTTTCGTCATATCTCATTGTAAGCATCCCCTGTATGAACATATGCTGCCCTACATACTTACCAATAAAAACAGTTGTATTGTCGAAATAGTTACCTACACGGTTACTCCTGTCAACAGGGGTTTGAGAAAATCCTGCAGCGCCGGATAAAACCACATTATGCACAAATCTGGTCCTTACGCTGAACACATCAAGCCTCATGGTATCTCTTACTTGCCTTTCCAGCTGCCTGAAAAACACAAATTGAGACAATGTATCCGAACTTGCTATTATTTGAGTAACAAGATCAGTGGTGGAGTTCAGCAAAAACTGCTGAACCAGAACCTCATTATCCTCGCCCTGTAAACTGTTGAAAGTTTGCCCTAAAATCGAATAAATTTCAAGCTGTGTCAAGCTTGGACTTGCCTCAAAACGGGGTTCAAAGCTCAAAAGCGGCTGATTATCAACAATCATTGAGATTGTTACAGGTCCTGTATCTGCGCGATCCTTTGTTTCCGCTCTTACGCTGAATATGGGATTAAACCGGCTTTCATTTTCCCTTAAAATTATGTTTCCCTGGCGGATAAAAAAACTGCGATCGAAGTAATAAATCTCGCCTGAACGAATTCTTACATCGCTGTTTATTGAGTAATGCCCTGACTGAGTATCGCTTGAGATGTTGATTACAGTGCCTCTTTCAGGATAGGCCTTTATTATGGGATTTGCGGCAGGCCAGATAAACTCAACCATGGAACCTGCTGTTATGTTTAATTCAACAAAGGTATTGAATACAGAATTGTTTGAATCGCTCCCTGCGCCGGAAGCAATATTGTCCATATTCATTCCCAGTTCCGCATAATTTGTAAACAAATTGCCTCTTAAATCCAGGTCTTTATTTATACTGTCATATGTAATTAAAAAGTTTCCTGACGCATTTCCCGATGCAAGAAAGCCTGTAATATTAAAATTATACGGAATGGGGCTGTTTGCAGGGATATTAATGTCAATTCCTATATTTACAGGATACCAATTTTGAAAAACAAACCATCCTGAAGCGCTTCCCCCTCCATTGCCGCATAATGTATCAACAGGACCGAATGTCATCTCATGTCCCTCGGCAAGAATACTAAAGGGAACAGTCCTTATATCCTCGCTTATAAAATCGTGAACTTGCAGCCTTATACTTGAACCCCTGCCTGTACCGTAAAACCCCGGACTTAAGATATCACCGCGGACATCCATCTGACCTGTGATATACCCGCCTGCTATGTTAAAAACCTTTCCAAGGTTAACAAGCGAATACAAAGCGGATAAATCTACAAAATAATTGCTGCAATGGATATCAAGCAGCCTTCTTTCTATATCCAGCGAACCTGAAAATGCGCCGCGTATGGGAAAAGGATATGAAAGTCCGAGGAATAAATTACCATCTGGCTCCATATCAAGACGAAGCATTTCGTTAATTCCGCCGGTAACTGACAAGGAGCCGTCTTTTGAGAAAAAATCAAATTCTATTCTTTCATTGAACAGCTCGCCGTATTGCAGATTTTCCACAAAAATATTTCCGCTAAAATCATCAATTACACTGATTATTTCCGGCCATGAATTTATTTTTCTGAAATTTACATCCAGTCCAAATCTTCCTTCAATATTTCTTTCAAAGCCGAACCCCTGAAAATCCGCTCTTGCCCTTGCAATACCGGCATCCCTGTTTACCTGAAACTCCGGTATTACTGTTTTAAAATTTCCAACATCAAGTCTTAAATTTCTTACTGTCAATTCATCGTTGGAGAAATTAATGCCGACAGAGGCATTAATCTGCTCACCCTGTATTCTGGTATAAAACGACGACAGATTTAATTGAGCATTAAATGAATCTATGGAATTCCAGGAAACATCAGCATCAGCGCTAAGTATTACCGGAATATTGCTCTCTATAAAGCGGTTAAGATTCATATTTGAAACTGTCATGCGTACATCTATTTTTTCATCTATAAAGACGCCTTCTATGTCGTAAAACTCCCCTGCCTCATATCCGTCTGTTATATTCATGATTACTTCCAGAAATGAAAAATCCCTGTCCCAGAATAAATCTGCGCTTCCTGCAAGCATGCCTTCGCTGTCGTTGTACACTATTTCCCTGAAACTGGCTCCATCCTGATCCGCAGCCCCTGAGATTCTTAACATTTCCATACCGTCAAACGCATTTATTTCCCGCACCGTAAAATGATTAACATCAAGATTCCAGAAATCAATCGAACTGAAGCGCAGGGTGCTGTAAAAATTAAGGTAAACAGGATACTCGCCTGCCGGAACAGGAAAATCTATTCCTTCTATGTAACCTGACATGGCGCCCTGACTGTCCAGATTCCCGTAAACAAAAAGTCCGTTCGGATCGCGGATTATCAATGTAGTCCTGTCGATAACCTGTCCTTCCACATGCCAGGCAAGATCAAGATAAGCTGCGTTCACTGCGAAAACAAGATCCATAGGATTGGAAAAATTCATGTTAGCTGATAATAAAAGGTCAATGCCGTTATACGAAATAATGCCTTCGCTTAAATTAATCTGATGGCCTGTGCCGGAAAGGGAAATAAACCCTTTTGTACCGCCTAAATTAAAACTTATTACAGGAGCGTTATACACGCTTGAATTAAAATCTGTAGAAAGAAAAACTTCTGTTGATATTAAAGATTCCTGCAAAAATCCCCTGCCTGCGGCCGGAATATCAAAAAAATCGTAGAACGGGCTTATAAATTGCGTTATTTCATACAGGGGCACAGAATCAAGAGCCAGGGATGCTTCAAGATGAAATGGATTTTTGTTTATTAGCGCATCTAAATAAACTGCCGCATCTTTTCCTGAAAATAATCTGGCGGAAACGGCAATATCCCCTTGCGCAGGATAAATAAAAATATCCATATGGTTTATATTCGCATCGGCAATACGGATATCGTCCGCCGATATTTGAATTTCCCTGTTTGTGCTTGTTATGTCAAACACGGCTGAAAAAACATCCTTTGCGCCAAGACTGAAATTATCAAAAAAAAGCGAACCTGATGGTTTAAAAATATCAAACTCTATATAACCTGAAAAACCGGCATTACCCTGAAAAAGGCCCGCTTTTGCAGTTTGGCGGGAAGCGCTTACAAGAAAATCACTTACATATATTATTTTATCAGTTCCGTTAACATCTATAAAAAATGAATCATTAAAGGCTCCGGATGCAGTTTCATCGCTGTTATTTTCACCTTTAATATTAATTTTATAATCCATAAAACCATTTCCGTACCTGAGCCCAAGATTTCCGTTTATATTCATTTCCAGCAAATGACTTACATGTTTTAAGGAATCAGTAAAACTGATCCTGTCTACAGGGCGAAAATCTTCAAAGTTTATTTCTGAATAAATATCATTTGTCTGCGTATTATACTGAAAATAAAAATAGGGTGCATTTTTATTTCTCTGATTTACTTTTAAAGTCATATCCTCATAAAGAAGCGAAGTATTAAAAGGCATAACTGAAAATAATACTCTTGTGTCCCTTAAATTATTCAAAGGAGGCCTGAAAAACGATATGTTTCGTTTTATCTCATCATGCTCGTAGCATGTAATAAACGATACATGTATTTCGGCGCTTCCATCCTGCAGCAGTGCATCGCATGAGCCGTTTATCGTAACATTTGATTTTAAAATTATTGTTCTGTCAAAAAAACCTTCTACTCTATATTCTGCGGATAATCCTCCGTCAAAAAATATTTCTCCTTCATCTTCATGAATATTAAGATTTATATCATCTATCTGGTACAATGTATCTTTGTCTGTAAAAGAAAAATATCCGTTTTTTATCTGATAATGAGCATCCCTTGGGAGAAAATCTGCAATATCGTTAATTGACAATGTTTCGCGCTCTTCATTTCTTGATGTTTCCAGCATAGAAGAAAAAAAATCAAGAGTATCTTTGTCTCTTTCGGTGTTAATTTTAAGTACAGGCCTTTCAATTACTACCGTATGTACAAATGTTTTTCTGTTAACAAGCAATTCGAGTAATGAAAAATTTATCCTTATGCGGTATACGGTGAAAAACGGCTCATCATTTTTGTATAATCTGAAGTTCCTGATATCGAAGGAACCCATGATTGCCGGGCGGATTGATGAATAACGTACATCCATTCCGGTAAGATCTTCCAGTTCTTCGATTAAATTGCTTCGTATATTCTGCATTTCCTGGCCAAGAACGGTTTGTAAGGGCTGTAAACATGCCGCCGACAGGCAAATTAGCCCTATAAATATGAGAATTTTAATATATATTGAACGCAAGAGCGTTTTTTTTCCGTTTTTTACAGTAAAAATTGACATTTTATATATAAATTATAACACATTTAGTATTGATTTGATACTAATTCAGGGGTATATGAGCATAAACACATGGACAAGGTTTTATTTTTCATGTTATCTTCCTGTAAGTGCAAATTATACCCAATTTTTTAGTTTTTGAAGGCTGCGACGGCAGCGGTACAACTACTCAGCTTGCATTACTGGGCGAGCGTTTTAAAAATATCAGTAAACCGTCATTTGTCCCGGCTTTTGAGCCGACAGACGGGCAAATTGGCAGGCTTATACGCCGCGCGTTAAAAAAAGAGATATCCCTTACGCCGGAGAGCCTTGCATATCTTTTTGCGGCAGATCGCAATGAACACCTGTACGGCCCTGACGGCATCACAGAACATGTAAAAAAGGGCAGCCTTGTTGCAAGCGACAGATATGTTTTATCTTCTCTTGTGTATCAGGGGATTGAATGCGGGGAGGAGCTGCCTTCTTCTTTAAACTCGCGGTTTGGCGCTGCAGAGCTTACTATTTATCTTGATATCGACCCTGAAACAGCCCTTGAAAGGATGAAAGGAAGGGATTCTGTTGAAATTTATGAGTACAGGGAATTTCAGGAGAAAGTTCGCGACAGATACAGGTATTACATAGATTTATACCGCACTGCAGGCGCAAAAATAGAGATAATAGACGCAAGTAAAAGTGTTCAGGAAGTTGCAAGGCAGGTGTGGAGCATAATCACAAGAATGCCGATATTTAATACATAGTGAAAGCAATTTTTAAAACAGCCGCTGTCCTCCTTCTCTTTGCTGCAGCAATCCCTGTAAACAGCTATTTTGTTACCTACAAGGAGCAGTATTACAGGCTTTTTCATGTTCATTTAAACCAGTACCCAGATGACACAATGGAGAATATCTACTGGCTTGAACAGGCTATAAAAGCGCCTTTTGCAAATCCTCTTCATGCTCTTGCCCTTGTTGAGAATGAAATTCAATGGGAAAAATACCGCTACCTTTTTAACATGCACCTTCATATAAAGCTGATAGAACAGTATTTATTTTTAGGCAATAAATGGAACAAGCGCAATGCCTATTTCTACAATGCGCCGTGGCGGGATCAAAATCTGGAAAGCCTTGAAATTGCCGAAAACTGCTACCGTACTGCCCTTCTCTACTGGGATGAGGCTGTTGCCTGGGCGCAAAAGGCCAATGAAAGGCGCTTCAGGTGGATAGACCTTCCGCGCGTTCAATTCTGGCAGGATGAGGCTTTCAGGATAGAAAACGGCACTCTTAACTATGCAAGAACAATAAACCGTGAACTGAGGCTTTTGCAAAATGTCCGCGAAAGATTTGAAGCAATGGAAAATTTTTACAGGATTGTAGATACACAGGAAACTTCAGCGCAGTAAAAACTATTAAAATAATTCTCCCTGTTTTGCAGCTTCTTTTTTTTCAGGGTTTGTTTTTAAAAGCTTAAGAAATTCATCCTCGCCGATTATGGAAATTCCAAGCTCTTCTGCTTTTTTATTTTTTGATGAACCTGACAAAGGATCGTTTGTAACAAGATAGGAAAGCCCTTTTACAACAGAAGATTTTGCCTGGGCGCCAAGAGATTTTATTTTATCTTCGGCTTCCGCTCTTTTCATGGATTTCATTTCACCTGTAAAGCAGAAGGAAAGGCCCTGCAGAGGCCGTGATTCCAAAGACGGCGGCAAAGCTATTGTTATTATTCCGGTTTCCAGAACGGCATCCATTTCTTCTTTGCATTCTTTTAATCCTTCTGCAATGATACTTGCCGTTATTTCCCCAAGCCCGAAGATTGCGCAAAAGTCAGTAACTTCAGCCTTGCGTAATTTTTCCAGTGTGTCAAAACCTGCGTCTGTAATTTTTGTCATTGTCGTTTCCGCAATGCCTTCAAGATCAAATCCTGCAACAAAGGCGGAAAGAGAAAGCTCTCTCTTTGTCCGGATGTGGTTAATTACTTTTGAAGCGGAAATTTCACCCATTCTTTCGTATAACGATAGTTCTTCTTTAGTTAATTCATATAGTTCATGGATTTGCCTTATGCCTTTTTCAAATAACTGTTTTAATAATTTGTCTCCCAGTTCCCTTATATCAAGTACAGATACCCACTTCTGGAGTCTGTGCAGCAAGCGCTTTGGACACTGGATATTCGGACAGTACAGTCTTGTCCCTGCGTCTGTAAGAGCTGTATTGCATGTTCCGCAGACACCGGGGAATTCTATTCTTTGCGTCCGCTCTGCTGATGATGATAAGGGCGCAAGTCCTTCAATTTTTGGAATGATTTCTCCGCGTTTTACAACAGATACACAAGATCCAATTTCCAAACCCATTGCCCTTATCATATCCGGATTATTAAGATTTGCCCTTTTTACAATTGTTCCTGCAAGACGCACAGGTTCAATTACGCCAATCGGAGTATAAGTTGCCCCTGATTCACTCCAAATCACCTCACGAAGAATGCTGAACGCTGTTTCAAGTTCAAATTTAAACGCTATTTGTTTTTCCGGACGCGCCTTTCTTAGATCAAACATATCTGTAGTTATATCCTTTACTACAAGACCGTCTATATCAAACGAAAGAGTATCCCTTTTTTTTGCCGTTTCATTGCGAAAATCGATTATATCCTGAGCCGATGTAAATATTTCTGCCTCTGTAATCTGAAATCCCCTGTCCGAAAGCCATTTTAATTTTTGCATCTCATCCAGAAAATATGAATCATCATCTGATGCGCCTGCATCATAAACAATGAGGTTTAAATCCTGGCAGCCCTCCCCATCTTTGCGGCGCATAATCCCGTTTGCGGCATTGCGGCAATTTGCCTTTGTTGAATATTTCTCCTTCCAGATCGCATGGGTCATAATAACTTCCCCCCTAATGCCGCCTGTAAACGGAATGTCAAGTTTTTGAATCATTCCCCTCATGCGCCGCGCATTAGCTGTGATGTTATCGCCCTTTATTCCGTCTCCCCGTGTAACTGCAAAAACAAGATCGCCTTCCTTGTACTGTAATTCAAGGCTTGCTCCGTCAAACTTGTATTGAACAATAAATGTTTTTATATCTCTTTTTTCAGCCCACAAGAGAAATTCCGCAGGATTTGAAGCCTTGTCCTGGCTTCCCATGGGAATTATATGTTTCTCTTTTGGAAATCCGTCAGTACTTGATTCTGTGCCTATATTTTTTAGTATTTCACTTTCCGGAGACAGGTTTTTCAGTTCATCCCAAAGAAGATCAAATTCATCATCTGAAATCTGCGCTTCGGCGCTGTAATAGGAGTCCTGATATTTTTGTATTAATGTTTCGAGTTCTTTTATTCTTTTAGAGCTCATAAGCAATTATATATTATTCAGAGGCGTTACGCGCTACCCTGAATCCCGTGTAAAACATGCGAAATGCAGGGCGGTTTCCAAAGCGGTATGAACTTCGGCACCATGAAGCCTGGAAATCAAAACAGCCGCCGCGGTAAACACGCGCGCCTCTTGGACTGGAAGCAGACCCTGCAGGATCAATCTTTGGTTCTGCAGTATAACTTCCAAACCAGTCCCAGCACCATTCAAGTACATTCCCGTGCATGTCATAAAGACCCCAGGCATTAGGCTGTTTTTGGCCGACAGGAAATGTGGAACGGCTTCTTGAACCGTTAATTATTGTGATTGAGTTATCCCTGTGCCAGCCTGCATCCTCCATAGAGCTGCCGGAATAAAAAGGCGTCTGTGTTCCTGCGCGGCATGCGTATTCCCATTCTGCTTCCGTAGGAAGGCGGTATCCGTTTGCCTGACGGTTCCATGTTACATTTGTACCTTCAATTGTGTAAACGGGAGTAAGACCCTCTGCAATACTGCGTTTGTTGCAGTACTCTATTGCGTCATTCCAGCTTACTCTGTCCGCAGGAAGCTCTGCGCCCCTGTGCTGGCTTGGATTAACTCCCATTATTTCAAGGTACTCAGCCTGTGTTACAGGGAATTTTGCAATATAAAATGAACTGACAGTAACCCTATGCTGGGGGCTTTCGTCAGTCATGTGCCTGCCGGCTTCGTCTTCCGGGCTGCCCATTAAAAATGTTCCGCCCTGTATATGTATCATCTCATTTTGAACCTGTGAATAAGCGGACTGAAGAATAAGGGTCCCAATGAATAAAATTGTCAATATTTTTGCCTGATTTTTTCTCATAAGGCCATTATATACACAATTTTAAATATTGCCAATAGCGTAAAAACCATCAATTTTCATTGAATTTTAACTTTTTGCTCATTTTCTGTTCACACTCTCTTTCACTTACTGTATAATCAGCAATTACTAGAGGGGAATCCTGCCATGAATGTCTTAAAAATGTATGTAGAAAAAAGGCCTGAATTTGCCGATGAAGCGGCTTCTGTAGCATCGGATTTGCGTCTTGGGCTTCAGATTGATAAAATTGACAAAATACGGATCATAAACCGTTATCTTGCGCAGGGGATTTCCTGCGAAGATTTTAATGAGGCAAAAAAAACGGTTTTTTCCGAAGCACCTGTGGATATTGTTTATGATGAACTTCCTTCTTTTGAAAATGCGTATGTTCTTGCCGTTGAATACCTGCCCGGACAATTTGATCAGAGAGCTGATTCCTGCGCGCAATGCATAGCCATCGCCACAGGAAAGGAAAGACCTGATATTCATTGTGCAAAAATATATTTAATTTACGGTGATTTAAATGATGATGATTTTTTAAAGATAAAATCATGGCTTATAAATCCTGTAGAAAACCGCGAGATCTCTCTTGAAATTCCGCAAACGCTTGTTCAGAATTACAATGAAGCATCTGATATTGAAATTATCGGCAATTTTATATTTCTTTCAGATGAAGAGCTTGATCAATTGCGCATAACAATGGGACTTGCAATGGATTTATCCGACATTAAATTCTGCCAGGAGTATTTTAAAAATGAAAAACGCAGCCCTTCTGTTACAGAGATCCGCGTGCTTGATACATACTGGTCTGATCACTGCCGTCACACTACATTTCTTACAGAGCTTGATAATATACAAATAGATGATGAGCATATACTTGAAAGCTATAAAAATTATCTTTTGTTACGCGAAACTACAGGCAGGAAAGAAGCGCCTGTTACTCTGATGGACATGGCGACAATCGGAGCAAAACACCTTAAGCAAAAAGGATTATTAAATGAACTTGATGAGTCGTATGAAATAAACGCATGTTCTGTAAAAATAAAAGTTGATGTTAACGGCAAAAATAAAAACTGGCTTCTGATGTTTAAAAATGAAACGCACAATCATCCTACAGAAATAGAACCCTTCGGAGGAGCCGCAACCTGTCTTGGAGGAGCAATAAGAGATCCGCTGTCAGGCCGCGCCTTTGTATATCAGGCGATGCGCGTAACAGGAGCGGGAAATCCGCTGCAAAGTTCATCTGATACATTGCAGGGTAAATTGCCCCAGCGCAAAATTTGCCGTACAGCCGCCGAAGGCTACAGCTCTTACGGCAACCAGATTGGCCTTGCAACAGGTCATGTCATCGAGATTTACCATCCGGGTTATACAGCAAAACGCATGGAAACAGGAGCTGTAATAGCAGCTGCGCCTTCTAAAAATGTTATACGTAAAAAGCCCGGGAAAAATGATGTTGTCATTCTTCTTGGCGGCAGGACAGGCCGTGACGGCATAGGCGGCGCAACAGGTTCTTCAAAATCGCATACGCAGGTTTCTCTTGAAACATGCGCAGCCGATGTCCAGAAAGGAAACGCGCCGGATGAAAGAAAACTGCAGCGCTTCTTTCGCGATTCCAGGGTTACAAGACTAATAAAGCGCTGTAATGATTTCGGCGCCGGAGGGGTTAGCGTCTCTGTTGGAGAACTTGCAGACGGCCTTTTAATAAACCTTGACAAGGTTCCAATAAAATACGAAGGACTTGACGGAACTGAAATTGCCATAAGCGAAAGCCAGGAAAGAATGTCTTTAGTTGTTGCGAAAAGAAATGCAAAGAAATTCATTGCTCTTGCCGCAAAGGAAAACCTTGAAGCAACAGTGATTGCAAAGGTGACAAAAGAGCCTTTCCTTGTAATGAATTGGCGCGGAAAAACAATTGTAAATCTTTCAAGAAAGTTCATAAGTTCAAACGGAGCCCAAAAACGCGCAGATGTTCATATTAATAACCTGAATGTACAGGAATTAATAAAACAGGATGAGCATTTTCATGATAAAAATGCTCTTTTTAACTTTGCAGGCAATCTGAATATTTGCTCTCAAAAAGGACTTGTAGACAGTTTCGACTCATGTATAGGAGCTGCAACAGTTATATCCCCGTTCGGCGGAAAGTATCAGCTAACTCCTGCCCAGGCAATGGCAGCAAAAATACCCCTTTTAAAAGGAGATACAAATACCTGCTCTATAATGTCCCTGGGTTTTGATCCGTACATATCTTCTGTAAGCCCTTATCACGGAGCTGTTTTTGCTGTTGTCCATTCTGTTGCAAAAATAATAGCCGCAGGCGGAAGCAGAAAAAAATCATGGCTCTCATTCCAGGAGTATTTTGAAAAGTTACGCAGCGATCCTGCGCGCTGGGGCAAGCCTGTATCAGCGCTTCTTGGCGCCCTGGATGCCCAGCTTGGCCTTGAAATTGCCGCAATAGGCGGCAAGGATTCAATGGCCGGCAGTTACGCTGTAAATGACAATGAGGAAATTAATGTTCCTCCTGCTCTTTTATCTTTTGCAATTTCTGTAACGCATACAGACAAAATTGTAACTCCGGAGTTCAAAAAAGCAGGCAGCGCTGTATTCTTATTAAAGACTCCATTTTCAGTTTTTGAAAAATGCGATTTTTCCGCCTTGCGCGATTACTTTGATACTGTCGAAGATATTTTAAGCAAAGAAAATACGCTCTCTGCCTGGGCGGCAGGCTCAGGAGGCATCGCAGAAGCAATCATAAAAATGTGCATGGGTAACAAACTTGGCTTCTGTGCCAAAAAAGATTTATCTTCAGGCCTTGGGTTCAGCGGATTTATCATTGAAGTTGATAATGAATATCTTGCATTTGCAGGAACAAACAGGAACAATTTTAAAGCTGAATTACTTGGCCGCACAAAAACTGAATATACGCTGAAAACACCCTCATTAGAGATTCCCTTTGAAGAACTTCAAAGGGAATGGGAAAAAACGCTTGAACCTGTATATCCCGGTTCAATAAAACAGGAATATAATACTGAAGTTTCTGACAGCAATCCTCTGCAAATTAATGAGGGTCATGGCTTATTACCGCGCAGAAAAAAGACATTTATAAGCAAATTAATAAGAAGGGCTAAACCTCAGTTTATACTGCCTGTTTTTCCGGGAACAAACAGCGAGTATGATATTGCAAGGGCGATTGAAAAAGCCGGCGGAAAAGCGCAGATGTTTGTTATACGCAATTTAACTTCGGCATGTACCGCGCAAAGCATTGCAGGCTTTAAGAAAGCTGTAGTAAAAGCGCAGGCAATTGTAATTCCAGGAGGTTTTTCAGGCGCAGATGAACCTGACAACTCCGGAAAATATATAACTGCTTTTATGAAAAATCCTTTTATTTGTGACGCTGTTATGGAACTTTTAAATAAAAGATATGGTCTTATCTGCGGAATAGGCACAGGATTTCACGCTCTTTTAAAACTTGGCCTTTTACCCTACGGCGAAATACGCGAACAGACAGAAAATTCGCCCACGCTCTCATTTAATGCAACAGGCAGGCATCAATGCGCTCTTGTAAACACAAAGCTTGTTTCAAATAAATCTCCGTGGCTTTCCCATCTTGAGCTTGAGGGGCAATACATGGTTCCGCTCTCCCGCGGCGAAGGGCGTTTTATTGCAAAAGAGGAAATAGTAAGCGACCTTGCAGACAGGGGACAGATAGCAACTATTTATGTTGATTTTGACGGTAATATAAACCGGAATCAAAGTAATTCATCTTCAGTAATTGAAGGCATAACATCTTTTGACGGGCGTATATTCGGGCGAATAGCGCATAACGAGCGTTTAGACGACGGTCTTTATAAAAACATCCCGGGAATAAGAAAAATGGATATTTTTAAGGGCGCTGTAAAATATTTTGATTAAGGAATCTTATTAAACTTTTTCTTAATGTTTAAAGTGACGCGTTCCTGTAAAAACAAGCGCGATCTGATGCTTATTGCAGGCCTCAATTGAAAGATCATCATTTTTGGAACCGCCCGGCTGAATTATCGCCTTTATGCCGTTTTTTGCAGCCTCTTCCACTATGTCGCTGAATGGGAAAAAAGCATCGGAAGCCAAAACCCTTGCAGGAAGACTGTCATTCCAGGGACTGCCTCCTGTGTCATGTGATTCCATAGATGCTTTTTTAAGGCATGCAGCGCTTCTTTCAAGCGCCTGTTTTGCGGGCCAAATCCGGTTTACCTGTCCCCCGCCGATGCCGGTTGCTGACTTTTCTTTTACGATCATGATGGCATTGGATTTTACAAAAGTTACAGCCCTCATGCCGAAGATCATGTCGGCAATGTCCCCTGCTTCAGGAGCAGTCTTTGAAACCACATCCCATTTTTCAATAAATGTGCGATCGCTTTGCTGAACAAGAATGCCGCCGTCAACGGCTGTGTACTCATGCGATTCACAGGGCGCCTTGTTCATTTTTATTATGCGCAAGTTCTTTTTCTTCTTTAATATTTCAAGGGCGTCATTGTCATAGTCAGGAGCAATTACTACTTCAAGGAAAAGCTCTGCGAATCTTATGGCTGCTGCGGCGTTAACTTTTGCGTTACATGCAATTATGCCTCCGAATATCGAAACGGGATCGCAGGCAAATACCTTGTCGTAGGCTTTTAGCAGGGTTTCTCCAAGCGCAATTCCGCATGGTGTATTATGCTTTACGGCAACACAGCAAATTAAAGGCCCGCTGCTGCAGGCATCCGGAACAAGACGGCGCACTTCATCCTCTCCTGCAGGAGGGTTGCCGTTAAGGCCGAAGGCGCAGGCTGCTTTCCATGCAATATCAAGATCTTTTATATTGTTATAACCAAGTTCCTTGCCGCTAATCTGTTCCATGCTGCCAAGCACGCCGGGACGATCCGTGTTAAGATATAAGGCAGCAGACTGATGACCGTTTTCACCGTAACGCAAAGACTGTCCCAATTTTAATGAAAGCGGCAGATACTCATAATACTCGCCGTTTTCAAGCAGGTAGCGGGCAATAGCCGCATCATATGCGGATGTAAGAGCAAAAACTTTTCCTGCAAGGCGTTTCTTAAAATCATATGGAACATTTCCGGTTTTTAAACTGTTTATGGCTTGCGTATAATCTGCAGGATCTGTAAGAACAATTACATCGCTGTGATTTTTCGCCGCGGAACGAAGCATTGCAGGTCCGCCTATATCGATAAATTCAATTGTTTGCTCAGCTGAAAGACCGGACTGAACTTTTTCAAAAAATGGATAAAGATTTACGCATACCAGATCAATTGTTCCAAGCTGCTGCTCTTTTAGCGTTTCAATATGGCTTTGTATATCTCTGCGGGCCAATAAACCTGCGTGAATTGCAGGGTGAAGTGTTTTTACACGCCCGTCAAGGCATTCCGGAAAGCCCGTAACAGATGATACATCCTTTACAGGAATTTTATTTTCTCTCAGGTAATTTGATGTGCCGCCTGTTGAAATAATCTCCCATCCGGAATCGTTTAAAAAGGACGCCAATTCAAGGATACCTTCTTTATTAAATACGCTTATAAGTGCCTGTTTTTTCATCTTATTTAACTATTTGAAACTATAAGCCTCTTCTGTTAATACCGGCAGCTTGGCAGGGTAAGACTTATTTTCAGATATGTCACTCCATTTTACAAGATTTTCAGTGTTAATGAAAACAACATAAGTCCTTACTACATAAGGATTTATGAGATCAAAAATACCTTCTTTACATGATAACATTTCATAGGCAAAGTGTCAATAAAAAAATATCCGGATTAATTTATCATTTTTTTGCCGCTAACATACGATTATTTCATTTTTATAAAAAAATATATTAGTATAAAATTGTATAATCTATATCTTGAATTATTTGTTCATTTTTATATTATTATATGAAATAACATATTTTATTTTAATTTATTTTTGAGGTGTACATGAAAAACAACAGCACAAAAAACATTTTTGCATTGCTTGCATGCATTATGTTTGCATTCGTTTTTTTTACAACCTGCCATAACCCAATTATGGAAAGCTGGTGGGACAATCAGGACAGGCAGACTTCTTCTGAAACCCGTGAATATCACATTGTAAATTTCAATGTGAACGGAGGAGATCCATTTATAGAAAGCCAGTTGATAGTCCATGAAGGCAAAATCTCAAAGGTTCCTGCTATTACTAAAGCTCATTACGGGTTTGCAGGGTGGTTTAATAATACAAGCCTTTCAGGATATGCATGGGACTTTGATAAGGATACAGTATCAAATGATTTAGTCCTGTTCGCCGGATGGGTTCCTGTCTCCTACGTTGTAGAATTTGATGCAAAAGGCGGCTCATATGAAGAAAATGGCGAAGAAAAAATACCTGCTCCTCAATTTCTTCTTTACGGAACAAGGGTGAAAGAACCTCCTGCGATAAATCTTACAGCTCAGGGTTTCGGCGGCTGGTATAAAGATGATGCGTATACAAATGCTTGGAATTTCGCCTCAGACACAATAAACGAAAATATGAAATTATATGCAAGATGGAACAATGTTTACCGTACAGTCACGTTCAATTCAAACGGCGGACTTCCCCACCCTAAGGAACAGCTTATAGCTTTAGGAGGAAGAGTTGTAACGCCGCCGCCTATGAGCCTTGCAGGTCATTTCTTTGACGGCTGGTTTATGGATGAGGATCTTATGCAACTGTGGAATTTCGCTGCGGCTGTTGAAAATAACATGACCCTTTACGCTAAATGGGCTCCCATTCCTGTTTCAGTAACATTCATTACAAATGACGGAATGCCCATCCCTTCAGCTCAGGCAATTTTAGCGGGAACTTCGGCGCACGAACCTGTTCCTATAACCCGTGAGGGACATGCCTTCGGCGGCTGGTTTGATGATATTAGTTTTAATAATGAATGGGATTTTACCTATCCTGTAAATTCAAATTTGATCTTATACGCAAGGTGGGTACCAAGACCATGTACCGTAACATTTGCAGCAAACGGCGGTGAACCTTCACCTCCCAATCAATTGCTTGTTACAGGAACAATGATTAAAGAACCGCCGGTTATGAGTCTTGAAGGGCATGGTTTTGGCGGCTGGTATACAAGCGCAGACTTCTCAGGAAGCGCCTGGAACTTTGCTGCGGATAAAGTGCTCAATGATATAAACCTGTATGCAAGATGGAATACTCTCTACCATGCAGTCTTTTTCAATTCAAAGGGCGGATTTCCTGAACCATCGAGCCAGCTTGTTGCCTCCGGGGGAAGGATCGTAGCTCCTCCAGCAATGAGTCTTGAAGGATATGGTTTTGGCGGCTGGTTTGCAGATGAGGATTATACTCAACCATGGAATTTCATAAGCGGTACAGTAAATAGCAATATGACCCTGTATGCTAAATGGGACACTAATCATCATACTGTTACATTTGTTGCAAATGAAGGCACCCCCGCTCCCGCACAGCAGCTTGTTGCCCATGGTTCGGATGTTACAACCCCTTCTCCCATGACAAGAGAGGGTTTTAGTTTCGGCGGCTGGTTTACAGATACAGGCTTTACAGACGAGTGGAGCTTCACCCTGGGTACAGTAACAGAACCTCTGACCCTTTACGCAAAATGGGACAGGAATATCTATAAAGTACTGTTCGATCCCAAGGGCGGATTACCAACTCCGGAACCGCTTCTGCAATTTGTGGCTTACATGGGAATGGTCACAGAACCCCTGCCAATGAGCCGTGACGGACATGGCTTCGGCGGCTGGTTTTTAAAAGACGGTACTGCAGATAACGACTGGGGAGAGCGATGGAATTTCTTCTCGCGTATGACAGGTTTTGTAACAGAGGATATAGTTCTGTATGCAAAATGGGATTTAAACCGCCATAACTTTACTTTTATTGCAAACGGCGGCTCTCCTGCTCCTTCATCACAAGTTGTTGCTTTTAATTCATACGCTACAAGACCTGCGTCCATGGAAAGAAGCGGCCATCATTTCGGCGGCTGGTTTTTAAATGAGGATTTCTCCGGTGATTCATGGAACTTTGTAAACACTCCGGTTACAGATGATCTTACCCTTTACGCCTGGTGGATTCCGGATCATCTTATAGTTACATTTAACGCAAATGGCGGCTCTCCTGTTCCGGGAGTTCAGCATGTTATTTCCGGTTCCGGAGCAGCAAGCCCGGCGCCCATAACAAGGGATGGCTTTACATTCGGCGGCTGGTTTAGTGATGCGGTTTTTTTAGGCAATGCGTGGAACTTTTCAACGGACATTGTATCAACAGATATGATTCTTCACGCCAAGTGGGAACGAAACCCGGCAGTATATACCGTAACATTTGAAGCTGACGGCGGTACACCTGCCCCGAATAATCAGTTAGTTGTTGAGGGCGTAAAACTTGTTGAACCACTGTCCATGTTAAAACCATTTCCTGGCGGAGGTTTTTACGGTTTCGGCGGCTGGTTTACAAATCCGGCTTTTACAGGCGAGCCATGGGTCTTTTTAAGAGAGACTGTTAATGAAAATATAACCTTGTATGCCAAATGGGGCATGCCTGTCAGCAGAGTAATATTTGAAGCAAATGAGGGAACTCCGGCTCCGGAAGATCAATATATAATTCAAGGTTCCAAGGTAAAGGAACCTCTTGCAATGAGCAGGGAAGGTTATCATTTTGGCGGCTGGTTTAATGCGAATTCTGTTTTTATCGGCAATGCCTGGAACTTCACTGACGGTATTGTTACTACAGATGAACTAAGACTGTATGCAAGATGGATCCCGAATGAGATTCCGCCCACAGAAATTATACAGAGGGTAAGGATTCATGGGGTTTACTATGTAGATTTTGCGGGGAATTCGATTGTATACAATGGTCCTCCCGGCCCCGGCGCTTCCACCTGGCTTACTCAAATACAAATAGATGCAAACAATGCTGCTATTCAAAATGTAGTAAATATTATGCTTGCTCATCCGGATTTCATACTTCAATTATCAGGCCATGCCAATCCTACTGTACCTGGCCCTGGGCAGCCTGGTTATAATCAATCTGTATGGGAGCAGGAACTTAGAGATTTGGAGGATATCAGCGGGAAAAGAGCAAATACTGTACTTAATGTGTTTCTAAACAGGAGTATACCAGAAGATCAAATGATAAACGCAGGTTATAATGACAGGCTTTACGGCGACGGCAGCCGCGGAAGCCTTAACCGTACCGTTGAGATAATAATTATTGAGTATCTGCCTCTTAAATAGATTTTTCACTCAAGATTCAAGGCATGGAAGTCACGAAGCTTTCATGCCTTGAATTACATTTGCGGCCTAGAAGACTTGAAGCCTCCAATGCCTCACATCCTGTTCGGCATTTACGGCCCGCCTCAGGCTGCTGGCGGTGTACATCCTGTACACCTTCCCTCCCTTACGGTCGGCGC